>Ga0208644_1003776_pt1 | contig 11615 bp, 19 predicted proteins | sample VirMetDEL_Nov_18_FD_184517 | JGI IMG/M metagenome (GOLD analysis project Ga0208644, IMG submission 184517) | Aqueous microbial communities from the Delaware River and Bay under freshwater to marine salinity gradient to study organic matter... | ecosystem: Environmental > Aquatic > Marine >... | reverse complement strand
ACGGATCGGCGCTGTGTGGGGCGGCTGCGGCGGCATCGTCGGGCCGCAGCTCTGGCCGAGCGTGCGTCGGCTCACGGTCGAGGCCGCGAAGCGGCGGGTCGCGTCCGACGCGCGCGGACAGCTGCACGCATCGGCACCTGAGTTCGTGCCGGTCGATCAGTCCAGCGAGCCACAGTAGCCAGCCGGCTGCGGCTAGTAGCTCGGGCCAGTGCATTACCGGCGCACCAGCGCCGCCACCGGCACCAGCGCCACCGACACCAGCGGGATGACCACGACAGCGCCGAGCAACGCGGTCGGCAGCCCAAGCGGCGACAGCGCGCGGACGGTCAGCCAGCCGGCACGACCGGGCGCGGCGTCGAGGGCTCCGAGCAGGGCTCTGCGTCGTGTGATCATCGGGTCCGCGCGTCGAGCTCTAGCCGGTCGATCAGAGCGCGCACGCGGGCGAGCGCCGCGAGCGTCTGCGCGCGGGGCGCGCGGCGGCGCATCAGCGAGCGCAGCGCACCGCTCGCGTCCGACTCGTCGGCGAGGGCCATGCGCTCGGCGTGTTCTGGTGTGCCTCGCCGGTGCGCGCGGATCGACGCGCCGATCTCGGCTGATGTGCGGGTCATGCGTTCCACCAAGGCCGAACGGCGACTGCGCTTTTCCGGCGCCAACGGTCGGTCTTGTCGGCTGCTGCGATGGCGCTTCCCGTCTGGTCGTACCGGCTCTTGCGCCTGCCGTTGCTCGACGCGCAACCAACCGTGACGATGCGGTCGCCACGCACCTCGACGCAGACCTCGACGTGGCCGATAGCCACGCGCTCGCCGCGTTCCCATTTGCCTGGAAACACTACAAGATCGCCCGGTTGCGTATCGGCCAACGGGCGCGCTTGGCCGATATGCCCGGCCGATATGGAGTCGGCTCCTACCCAGGTAAACGCCGACGCGACGGTCGCGAGACCCCGCGTTTGATCCTTCGGGATGCCGAGGCAGTGGCAAGCAAAATCGGAGCAGTCACCAGTCTCGTGGCCGCGCGCAAGGTCAGGAAGCCACGACTCACCCAGGCCGGTGTTGCGGCTCATGCTGTAGGTCACGGGCGGCCAGTCCAGGGCGGCGCGGGCGGCGGCGACGATGTCATCGGCGCTTGGCCTGTTTTGGCTCCACAGCGCCGACAGCGTGGCGCTGCCCGGCCAGCCGTCGGCCGTCAGGCCGCGCGACTGCTGCCACGCGCGCACGATGTCCTCTCGCGTGTCGTCCATGCGCTTGAGGTCGCGCCGCATCAGCTCCTCGGCGCGGGCGCTCATCTGGCGCAGTGCCTGTTGTTTGCTCATCGCCGTCCCTCCCAGGCGTCTAGCGCCGCATCGGCTGCGGCTGCAGCGTCCTCGACAGCCGCAGCATCCCCCGCCTCGACGCGACGCGCAACCTCGGCGGCGCGCCACGCCTCGCGGACCTCGGCAGCGCGGCGCTGGGCGGCGGCTAGGCGGTCGAGCTCCGCGCGCTGGCGGGCCTCGCGGTCGCGCTGCACCTGCTGCTCGTGCAGCAGCCGGATGCGGCGAGCCTCGGCGCGCTCGGCGTCAGCAGCCCGGCGGTCGGCGCGACTGCGGCGCACGGTGACTCCGAGCGCAGCGGCCAGGACGGCGGCCAGCGTAGCCAGGATCGTCAGTGCGTAGCTCATTGGCTCACCCTCCAGCCGGCATACACGCCGGCGACCAGCCCCACCACGCCAGCCACGACGACCGGCCACCACACGATGCGCTCGACCTCCACGCGCGCCGGCGGCGCTGGCAGGCACATCGGACACTCTGGACAGGTCCGCGCCTCGCACGCGGTCAGATCGGCCATGCACGCGCGCAGCCCAGCGGTCAGGCGCGGGACGCGGGCGGCGAGGGCCGTGACGCTGGCGCATTCGGCCATCGCGACCTGGGCGCGCGCTGGCGTTGCCGTGACGAGTAGCAGCGGGACGACCCACCACCAGGGCCAGCTAGATCGAGATCGCATCACTCACCTCCAACGCGGCTCAGAACAGCATCAGCATACCGCACACAGGCTCGCTCGTCTCGCAGCGCGCGATTGCCGCAGGCGTACGCACGCAGCGCGCAGCGCAGCTGCGACCGAGCTCCGCGCCTGCGCCCGCAGCGCGCCATCCAGCGCGACAGCACGCGGTCACCCTCGGCGCGGCCGACGACCGGCACATGCAGCAGCCAGCGCGGCCAGTGGGTGACGTGCGGCATCACCTGGCGCAGGCCGCGAGCGCCGACAGGCGAGACGGCCCAGGTGCTGCCTCGGCTCTCGACGTGCTCGATCGCGCAGGCTAGCGGGCTGTCGCATGGGGCGGGCGTTAGGATCAGCCAGAGGGCTAGGATGGTGGTCATCGTCGCAGTCCACCCTGCCCGCGCTTGGGCAGTCCGAGCTCGTAGGTGCGCTTGCGGACGATCACGGTGTGCCTGTCGAGCAGTTTTCCGATCTCGTCGTATGTGACACCTTGAGCATACAGCTCGTGCAGCCGGGCATCTTCCTCAGGCGACCACGGCGACGGCCGCCGAATCTTCCGGCCGAGTCCCATGGCTGACACGACGTTGCGCACGCTGCTCACAGAGCGGCCGAGTCGTCGAGCGATCTCGGCATGACGCAAGCCGCGCTCTTGCATTTCGCGCAGCTCTCGACGCTCGCGCATGGTCCAGGGTCGTAGTTTCATGCGGCTACCTCCCTCGCATCGGCGACGATTGCGGCCACGGCCTTGATTGCTCGGCGCTTGCCGTAGCGGCGGCCGTCGATCGTCGTCCAGCCGCGCTCGCCAAGCGCAACCTCGCACAGCGCGACGGTCAGCCAGTCGCCGGCCATGCCGGCTTCGATCATCAAGGCCTTGGTGGAACAGAACACATCTTTTACAGCCGCGCTCATCACGCAACCTCCTTGCTCAGGGCACGAAAGATCACAGCGCGAGCGTCGCGCGCCTGCCAACCGTCGCTGGTGAAACGCCACGAACAAGCAGCGGTTAGGGGCTGGCGGGCAACCCGGCGCAACGCGCTGCACGCAATCGCGACCTCATTGGCGTCCAGCATTCCGACATTCTCGCGCAACGCCCACGACGCACGAAGGTCGGCGCCGGCAGTAGCGGAGGAGTGAGCAAGGCCGACCCCGCGGATTGCGTAGCCGAACGCCCACGTCACGTCGCCATCAGACCAGCCAACAACGTCCTTGCCGTCTGCGGTCGCGGTGCGCCAGATTTTATGCTTCTTCTCGACTCCGCAGGTGCACATAGTCTTGTCCTCCAAGCAGCGTCCCCGCTGCGACATCCCCTTTATGCGCCTTGTCACACACAGTGTCAACAGGAATCGACACCCTAGTGCAAAACTTTTTTCGTAGCCTCGCACCGCCGCAGAATCGCCACAGATACCGCGCGGTTCCCGGCCTCCGCAGCGATGCGCGCAACCTCGCGAGCGGTCGCCACAGCATCCCGACACAGCAGATAGACCCCGCCGGCGGCCTCGTGCGCGGCTTGCCAGCGTCGTTGCTGCTCGGACTGGCGGCCGGTCGGGCTCTTGACCTCGATGGCCACGGCCAGCCCGGCGACGGTCGCGCGGATGTCTGGCGCTCCCGGCGTGCCGAAGCGGACGTGCCGGCCGGTGCGCGGGTCAACGGCGACGCCCGTGTTCGTGCGCTCAACGTGCAGGCCGGCGACGGGGCCGAGGATGGCTAGGAGCTGGCGTTGTGTCGCTGCCTCGGTCATGCCGCGAGGGTAGCACGTTAGCGCATCGCATACCGAGCCCGCGCTTCGCTCCAACCACCCTCGCCAGCGACAGGCAGCGCGTATCCCTCACGCTGCCGTCGGCGCTCGTTGGCATCCCACCGGGCGTGCAGCCGCTCAGGCAGCCACGCAGGCGGCGGGCGCGGCGGCGTGTCGCGGCTGACGTCACGGCGTCGGCGCTCTAGCTCGGCGGCGCTGACCTCGCGCAGCTCGGCGTCGATCACGCGCTTGGGCTGGCGCTGCTGAGCCTCGGGAGCGGCGCCACAGCGCGGGCAACAACCGTCCTCGGCCTCGGCGGCGTCGTACATCGCCAGGCACTCGGTGCACGTCCGCAGCGATGCGCCACCGGGCGATGGCGCGCGGCCGTCTAGCGTCCACTCGACCGGGGCGTCCGGGTAGCCGTGCTCCCAGGCGTTGCCGCCGTGGTCGATCACGAGGTAGTCACGCTTACCGCTCTCAGGATGCGCGCGGGCCGCTCGCCCGCAGCCCTGACGCCAGCGGCTCAGGGACATCGTAGCCGTCGCCCACACGACGCAGGACACGCGGCGGACGTCGATACCCTCGATCGCGAGCTGCACCGACGCCACGCCGCAGAGGTCGCCGGACTCGAGGCGCGCCCAGGTGGCGTCACGCTCGGCGCGTGGCGTGCTGCCGTCAACGTGCGCCCATCCGCCGCCAAGCGCGGCGACCAGCGATCGGGACTGCTCGACGGACGCGGCGAACAGCAGCGTCGGGCGATACAGCGCGTAGCTCGCCCAGGTCTCCACAATCGACCCCACTAGCGCCGGGCTACGGTACGCCAGCGCCAGACCGCCGGCTGCGTAATCGCCAGCGCGGATCGGCACGTCGTGCAGGTCCGGCGACTCGGCGCACATCACGCGCGGCGGGACTAGCGCGCCTTCGGAGACCAGCGTTCGAGCGTCGGTCGGCTCCACGATGGCGTCGCAGACTGCGGACATGGGCGAGCCGTCTAGGCGGGTGGGGGTTGCGGTGAGTAAGACCCACCACGTCCCGCCGTGCTCCGCCTGCAGCCGCTGGATCGCGTCGTAGTACAGGTGCGCCTCATCGATCCAGATCACGCACCGCGACGGCTCGGCCGGTAGCACTAGCGGCGTCCGCGTCTGGTGCGTGCGCCACGTCACCGCGCGCGGGTCCGCGCCGTGCTCGGCCAGCGTCGCGCGCCACTGCCGCATGATCTCGCGTCGGTGCGTCACGACCACCGGATGCAGGCCGGCGCGCAGCTGGTCTGCGATGGTCCAGGCTGCGAGGTGCGTCTTGCCCGCGCCGGTCGGCATCACGACGCACAGGCGGCGCACTCCTGCTCGGGCCTGCTCGCGGAGCATCTGGCGGGCTGCGGCTTGGGCTGGGCGGGGGGTCCAGGTCACCAAGGCAGCTCCGACTGCGGCGGGTTCTCGGCCGCATCCAGGTTGCGGCACGCCTGCTCGTAGTAGCTGCCCTTGAGCTCGACGCCGACAAACCGACGGCCCTCCTCGATCGCCACGACGCCTTCGCTGCCGATGCCCATGAACGGCGACAGCACGAGGTCGCCGGGATTGCTCCACATCTTGAGCGCGCGGCGAATCACCGGCAACTGCAACGGACAGATGTGTCGCTCGTCCTCGTGCTCGCGCGCGCTGCGATATTGCAGCGTGTCCGACGGGTTGATGTCCATCCAGACCGGGCTGGCGTACTGTTGCCACAACTCGACGGGAAACGACTCGTTGTCGTGCTCGACGCGCTCGGGGTTGTCGCCGGGCTTACGCATGACGACGAGGTAGTCAGGGATGCTCTGGCGGCTCATGCACGAGTCCTTCTTCAGCTGCTTGTGCAGCAGACCGAGCGCCTTGGTGCGCTGCATTGCGGTGACCGGGTCTTTCCAGATCGTGACCTCGGAGTGGTAGATCCACCCTTCGGCGACGAACATGCGGATCAACTCGCCACGGAAGTCGCTGATGCCGATGTACCCGTCGCGCGCCTTGCTGGTCGGCAGGTTCATGCAGTGGAACGCGCAGAGCCGACCCGGCATCGTGACGCGCATCAGCTCGCGAACCAGAAAGCGGAAGTGCTCGTAGAACTCCGAGTGCGAGCCGCAGTTGCCCATGTCGCGGGCGCTGGCACTGTAGGTGTAGAGCGACGCGAACGGCGGCGAGAACACGGAGAACCCGATGCTGTCGGCATTGAGTTCCGAGACCCGCTCCACGCAGTCACCGCGCAGCGCCGTCCACGTCTTGCCATTCTTCTCGGTCGTGACGTAGTCGTCTTGGCTGGCGTTTAGGCCGCCCCAGTCCGTCATCTCGCCCATGTGCTTGACCATCTGCTCTGCCATTTCCTCTGCCTCCTGCTCTTTGCGCTGCACGTTGCGGAGGATCGGCATTTCCGGCTCCGACAGCGTGACGTGGACCTCGACCGGCGACGACTGCCCGAACCGCCAGACGCGGCGAATCGCTTGGTACATGCTCTCGTAGCTGTGTGTGATGCCGACGAACGCCATACGCGAACACTGCTGCCAGTTCATGCCAAACCCAGCGATCTTCGGCTTGGTCACCAGCACGCGAATCTTTCCGCGCGAGAACGCCAGCATCCGTTCCGACTTGACGTCGTCGTCGTCCGACCCGCTGACTTGGACGGCGCCGTTGATGGCCTTCTCTAGCGCGTCGCCTTCCGCGTTCAGGTCGCACCAGACGATCCACTGGTCATCGGTCGCGTTGCACATCTCGGCCACGATCTCGACCCGCGCATCGATGCTGTCGCGACGCGCTTTGCGCTGCTCGGTCATTGACGTGGCGACGCTGAACAGCTCGCCGTCGTTTGAGTAGTCGCTGCTTACGATGTGGTGCTTGATGTCGAGCGGCGGCAGGTCGAACCCTTCGTCGCTGAATCCGAGATCGCTCGGACGCTTCGCCATGACCGCCCACGTCCCGCACCACCGCCAGAAGTCGTCGCGGGCGTGGCCTTTAATGCGCCACTTGCTCGTGTCTCCGCCGTCATGCGTGAAGAACGTGGCGAGCATCTCGGGATTGGTCATCGCCCCGAGAAACTCGGCGTGGTTTCCGAGCTCCATGTAGTCGTTCGGCGCAGGCGTGGCAGTGCACGCAAGCCGGAACGGAGTGTCGCGGAACGTGTCGAGAATCATCGTCCGCGTCTTGCCGTCGACGCTCTTGAGGATGCTCGACTCGTCCAGCACGACTGCCACGACGGCGGTGCAGTCCAGCTTGTGGAGGCTCTGGTAGTTGACGATCGCGATCGTGTCGTCATCGGGCCAGACGCCGTCGCGGCAGACGCGGGCCTTGATGCCGAAGCGCGCAGCCTCTGCAGCGGTCTGGTCGGCGACCGCTAGCGGCGTGATGACCAACGCGCGACCGCCAGCGTTGCGCGCCCACTCGAGTTGCATCAGGGTCTTGCCCATGCCGCAGTCAGCGAAGATTGCCGCCCGGCCCTTCGCAGCGGCCCACCGCACGATCTTGCGCTGGTAGTCGAACAGCGGCGCGACGAACGCGGGCTCTTGATCAAAGCCGCGCGCGGCGTGCTTGATGCCCTTGCGGGCGATGAAATCTTCGTAGTTCATCTGATCCTCCTACGCAGCGTCCCCGCTGCGACATCCCCTTTATGCACCCTGACACAGAGTGTGTCAACACTATTGCCAAGCCACATCACAGCCGCATCGGCATGCAGATACAGATCACGCCAGCGCCAACCTCAGCCCCCGGCGCACGGACGCGAACCGGCGAAAAGCAATCCGACACGCCAAGCTCGACCACGTCGCCGCCACTCGTGCCGACCGCGTCCAGCGCATCAAGCAGATAGCGCGGGTTGAACCCGATCGGCGCAACGTCGTCCGGCCCTGTATCCGCCTGATCCAGCTCCGCGCGAGCATCGCCCATATCCGGGTGCGTCATCTCCAGCACGACCACGCCGCCAGCGACCGACAATCGCAACAGCGCGTTCTTGCCGGCGCCAACCACCGACACGCGGCGAATCGCCTGCACAAGCGCGGCGCGGTCGATCGTCAGCGTGTGCTTGGGCTCGTCTGGCAGCACGCGGCGCCAGTCCGGGAACGCCTCCTGCACGCGGCGCACGGTCATCGTGCCGATCGACCCAGCGACGCCGATATGCGGGCCGTCGATGGTGTACCGCAGCGCGCCGCCCAGCGCGCCGAGCGCAGCCAGTGCGCGGCGATGCAGCGTCACCGGCTCGCCGTTGTGCGACGCTGGCGCAGTGTGCAGGCGGTGGCCGTCGGTCGCGACCGCGACACCGCCGCCGATGCTGATGCCGTTGAGCGCCGGGCGGCTCTCGTCGCTGGACACAGCGCACGCGACCGGCGACAGGTCCGGCAGCAGCGGCGCGTCGGCCGGCACATCGACCACGTCCAGCGCCGGCCACTCCTGCGACGGGATGCCTGACAGGTGCCAGACGCTGCGACCGCACGTCACGGTCAGGCGGTCGCCTGTCTGCGTCAGCTCGACGTCGGCGCCGGACGGCAACGCGCCGACCACTGCGAGCAGCGCCTTCGCTGGAATGCAGAGGTCCACGGGGCTGCCCGCGCCGCCCGCGCCGCCGCTGGCTGGCACGCTGGCATCGATGGTCAGGTCGTAGTCGGTCGCTTGCAGTCGCAGCGTGTCGCTGTCGCTGTGCAGCAGAATCGACGCGGTCACGCTTGCGCCTGCCGATGACGCTCGGGCGCAGAGGGTGACGGCTTGGGATAGGGCTGTTGTGGTTGTGATCATAGTTTTATTGCTCCGTTGCGGCTGTGCCGCTGTCTGCTGCCTCGTCCTGCCGGCTCGCCTCCACCACGCTGCCGGCCGCGCATCGCTGCGCCCCACACCGCTCTACACGCCTAGCCCCTGAGCAGGGGTTGGACCGGTCACCGCGCGAAGGAGTTACACGCGGGCCGGGGCGTCTTGTCATGCTGTCGCAGCCTGGATGGCGAGCAGCAGCGCCTCGGGTTCCGTCTCGGCGATCGTCTCGTTGCCGTGCCAGTCGCAGTGCCACTGCCCAGCGTAAACGACGCACGACGCCTCCGCGTCGCCGGTCGCCTCCCGCGCTAGCGACACGAGGCAGCCGATGGTGGCGGGGTGGTCCCAGCTCAGGAGCACGTCGGCAGGCGACACGCGGAGCGGTCCGACTGGTGAGCAGACCCAGATCGAGCGTGTGTCACCGTCTGCTACGATGCCACCGCGGCGCGTGACCATCCCGCCCATCCACCGGACCCGCTCGGCGTCCATCAACTCCCGCCAAAGCGCATCGCAACGCTCAATCTGGTCCTGCGTCATAGCTACCACTCCTCGGGCGTCACTTCCGCTTCGGTCTCCCACCGGCTGACGTCGATGCTGTCGCCGTCGTAGTCGGGCCATGCGTCGGCGAGCTGGCACTCGCGCAGCCTCGACCACACAGCCCGCGCCTCGGCGCGGCCGGCCTCGACGGCAGCGGCGGTCAGCGGGACGATCCGAGCGTGCGCGCGCGGCTGCCAGCCGGTGAGCGACAGGATGCCACCGGCCAGCGACACCGACGCGGCTTGCACGACCAGGACGGCGAGGTCTGGCGATCCTCCGGTCACGAAACCGTTCTGCCGTGCGAGCTCGCCATAGGTCCAGAGCTGCCCACGCCACAGCCGATCGCGGGCGATGCGGGCGACCGTGCGCGGCGTGATGTCTGCGGAGGTCTTGACGTCGATCACCCGGCCGGCGTCGATCACGTCTGCCTTCCCCTTGCAGGCGCAGCCCTCAATCGCGCCGCCCATCGGCACCTCGCACAGCGTCGCCTCGCCGAGCACCGCAGCGGCCTGCTCTGCCCGTGCGCGAGCGTCGGCGAGACACTCGGCGGTCACCGCCTGCCGGTCGCCGACGTCGGCCAGCAGTGCGGCCTCGGCCTCGGCGCGCGTGCGGTAATCCTCGGCGCCGCCGCAGGTCCACCGCTTGCCGTCCTCGGTGCGCGTGACCTCGCCGACGACCACGTAGCGCGCGCCGATGGTGTCCGGCTCCAAGACCATCGCGTGCAGCAGCGTTCCCCAGGCCATCGCCGCCGACTCGGCGCGCGGCTTGTCCTGGTGGTGCAGCCATTCGGCTGGCGACATGTGAAGCAGGTCTTTCGCCGCCGACCACGACGGCAGCGGATGCGCGCGGTACTCGGCCTCGGTCATATCTCGGGTGATGGCTACCATCGGTCACCCCCGCCACCCCACGACCCGCGCGGCTGCTCGGCCTGCGGCTGGCGCTCGCGGCGCTCGTGGCCGGTCACGGTCTGCGCTCGGATGCCGTGGTAGACGGTCCCGTTATGTTCGCGCGCCGTGATCTCGCCCATCACGGTGACGCGGTCCCCTTTGCGCATCTCGGCTGCCCACTCGGCGGGCTTGCCCCACACGGCGACGTCATACCAGACCGAGACCGCGCGGTCGCCGTAGCCGACGCGCACGCCCAAGCGCATGTTCGTCACCGTCTGCCCGTTGACCTCGCGCTTCTCCGCATCGGCACCCAAGTTGCCGATCACGCTGATGATTCCGCTCATCTCTCACCTCCAGCCGCTAGAGCGGCATATCCTCGTCGATGCCGGTCTGCGTGGTCATCGCTGACAGCGACGCCATAAGCACACCCCATCCCTGCTCGGTCAGCTCGACCGGGTCGCGACCGGACGACAGCCAATGCCGCAGGCGCTCGCTCGGCGTGTCGTCGTGGATGGCGCGCAGCAGTCCGTCGCGGTCCAGCCCCAGCGTCGCGCACGCCTGACGCAGCGCGTCGATGCGCTGCTCTCGCTCGTCGGCGGTCGCATCGGCTGGCGCGGCGGGCTCGGCGGTGCGCTGGTAGCGCTCGGCCTGCTCGTCGCTGCCGTCGCGCAGACCGAGCGCGGCCATCAGGCCGAGGCGGCGTCCGTAGCTCTGCGCTGCTCCCCAGCTCTGGAGGTCGTTGCGTGGCGCGCCGTCGCGCGTGAATGCATCGACGGGGGCCGGCACGATGTAGTCCGAGCTCAGGCAGTCGCCGTCGTCGCTGTAGATCGTCGTAGTCACCACGAGGCGGCCGTCGTCCAGGCTGACGCTCTGCGCGTGCCACAGCCCCTCGGCGTCGAGCGCCGGATCGACAGCGGCCAGAAGACGCTGGTGGCTGACGTAGTCATAGGACGTGCGGCCGGTCGAGACCTTGCCGTCGTGCGTCACGATGCCGATCGCCTTGCGGGCGCGGCGGATCTTGGCTTGGATCGTGTCGTTCGTGCTCTGCTTACTCATCGCTCGGCCTCCCGCGCCAACGTAGCGCACATCTCGCCAAGCTCATCGCACACGCGGCGCACGTATTCGTCGGGCGCGTCGGCGCGCAGGCTCGTGCGGATCTCGATCCGTGCGATGCGCTGGTCGATCGGCTGCCACGCCCCGGTCGGGCGCGCGGCGGCATGCAGAGCGATGCTATCGCGGTCGCGGTATGCGTTGATCGCATACGTGCGGCCGTCGTGCTCGCGTAGCTCTGTGGCGACGCTGTACGGCGTCGATCGGTCTTGCCATTGCATGGGAAATCTCCGTGCCGGATTACCCGCCGGCTCGGGTGTGTGCCGGTGTTAGATGTCGCCACTCCGGCCAGCCTCGCGCATTGCGTTGCGTCCCCGCTCGGTGATCAAACACCAGCCGGTGCGCGGCTCGCGAATAAGCAGTCCCGCCTCGTCGGCCAGCTTCGCCTCGCGAGCCGTCAGGCGATGTCCGGCGGCGGCTGCGGACAGTGCACGCATCGCGCTCGCCTTGATGGTCTTGTGGTTGGTGTTGTCGTTCATCTTGTCTCTCCTTCCTGGCGTCCCCGCCGTTTGCTGCCGGATTACCCGCCGGCTCGGGTGTGTTGCGTCAGCTCGCGCTGCTACAGGTACAGGGCGGCGTCGCGCTTGGCGGCGACGTCCCAGGCGTTGCGGTACGAGGCGGC
>Ga0208644_1003774_pt1 | contig 11619 bp, 19 predicted proteins | sample VirMetDEL_Nov_18_FD_184517 | JGI IMG/M metagenome (GOLD analysis project Ga0208644, IMG submission 184517) | Aqueous microbial communities from the Delaware River and Bay under freshwater to marine salinity gradient to study organic matter... | ecosystem: Environmental > Aquatic > Marine >... | reverse complement strand
CCCCGGTTCTGAACCATAGAGTGGTACAGCCGGGGGTTGCTTGGCGGCGCGTCCGTCTTATCTTACGCGGGTGGGGTGTTTTCGCGGTTTGAGCCCTAGTCCGCATTCTCCATTTCATTCACCCGCTGGACAAACTCACGCACCCGATTGAGCGGCATTGCAAGCATCCAGTCGGTGTCGTCGTTCGGTCTCATCAGCACGGTCGGCACCTTGTCGCCCGCGTCACGTTTCGATTGCGTCATGTACTTCCACCAGCCCAGTCTCGCGGGCCGTTTCACTTCCACCCACACGCCAGGTATGTTGTGGTCGATGTCCTCGGCGGTGCGACCGTTTCGCCCCATGCGTGATGCTTTGGCTCCGAGTGCGGCAGCGATTGCTTTGGCGGCTTCGCGTTCACCGTTCGCACCCTTGCGTCGTGAGTTGGTCATGCCACCCCCTGGCTTAGTGTTTGCCATGCGATTGCCGCCACTGCCGGAACTTGTCCGTTGCCAATGGCTTTGAGTCTGTCCACCCGATCGGCCACGCCATTAGCCACTCGACCCAATCCGGGTTCAGTCTCCCACCAACCTCCGCATTCAGCGGCTTGGTGTTGCGCCTCATCTGTGACGGGCTGCCGTTGTTCTTCGCGTCTTGGACTGTTGGTGTGGGCCACATCTTCTGAATCTCCGGATTGGACAGTGTGAAGTTCACCCTGCCCTGCTCCTTCCAACTCTTCGATGTTCGCTTGGTGATGTGGTCGCTGGCTTGGGGTGTGGGCAAGTACCCACATCCGATCCCGCTTGTGATTCGCACCGACGTGCCAAGCTCCCAGCACGCACCATCGAACACCATACCCCAGCGAGACAAGTCCTTCGATGACGGTGCCAAGCCCACGGGTACGCAGGTTCGGACTGTTCTCGGCAAAGACAAATCGAGGCCGCACCTCGTCAACGATTCTGAGATACTCAAACCAAAGTCTTGAACGGGTTCCGGCAAGTCCTTCACCCCGACCCGCCGAGCTGATGTCTTGGCAGGGGAAGCCTCCCGAAACAACATCAACTGCTCCTCGCCACGGCTTTCCGTCGAAGGTGCAGACATCGTCCCAGATTGGGAATGGCTCAAGGTGTCCGTCTTCTTGTCGTCGCATGAGGATGTCGCGGGGGTACTGCTCGATTTCGACCGCGCCGACCGTAGACCATCCAAGTAGTTTGGAAGCGAGAAGCCCGCCCCCAGCTCCTGCGAATAGTGCCAGCTCATTCATGCCACCCCCCGCTCGGACGCTGCGAAGTTCTTCTCGCAGAAGTGGTCTTGCGGCTCAACATACCGACCACGCGACACCCGCACGGCCACGCCTTCGTGTATTGCCTTCCGCAGATAGCACGACACCTGCGTCGTGGTGATTACCTGCCCCATGTACTGCGACACTTCCGCCGCGATTTCCTGCCCGTCTTTAGGCTCGTCTTCGAGGCACGCGAGAATGTGCATACGCATTGACATCGGGCGTGCGAGGTGGTGGAGGATTGATTGGGTCATGCTGCCACCTCTTCCTTCTCGACCATACGCGACTCGCAGAAATGATCCTGCGGCTCGATGTATCGCCCACACTCGGTCTGCACCGCTACGCCGACTTTGACGGCTCGCAATACAATGTTGCAAATACTCTGCCTTGATGCGGAAAAGTCCATGTATTGATTTACCTCGTTTCTAATCTCGCCGGTGGTCTTCGGCGTGTCGTCGATTGCTGCCCACACATGGTCGCGGATGCTGAGTGTTCCTGCGATTGGCTTCATCATGCGCAAACCCCCGCAGATTCTTTAATGTCGTTGACATACTCGGGGTCGATCAACTCGATCAAGTCGATGTATTGCTTCACGTCTTTTATTGATGCCTCTGCCCTTCGCATCACCCTCGCCTTGTATGATGCGTTGATGATCGACTGGGCGGCATCCTCGCCGATGACCCCTTTTACGATCCCAACAAGTTCCCGCGTATCCATCGCCTCGCCTTGCTCACGAACACCCGGCAACGCGACCACATGCCCCAACTCCATGCCTTCTCCGATCTTCGTACTCAATGAAACGAGGCCCTTGTTCTTCACCTTATTGCGTGGCATGAATCCCAAGTAGAGTTCGCATATGTTGTCATACTCCCTGAGCATTGCACGGTACGCCAATGTTGCAAACCGGCCTCGCTTGCTGTCGTGGGATAGCGAGCAAGTCCATAGTTTGACGTACAGGTCTTGCACAATATCCTGCCTGTATGGTGCGAGCCTGTCATCAAACGTTGTCATCATAATCGCAACCTCTACAGCCAAACCAATGTGTTCCTCCCACTTGATGGGCTGACGGTTCGCTTCGTCGTAGTCGTGGTTGATCGGGTTTACATGCATAGCGGTGCGCCCTCCGTGGCGCGGTACTCGAATGGGCTGCGGCATGTGTCGCGGACGCGACGCTCTACCTTGCCCTCTCGGTGTAGTGTGTTCATTGCTCGCCGCGTCGATTGCTCGCTGCGGAATGTCGGCATCTCGTTGGTGGCCTCGTCTACGGTGACCCAGATGGGTGCGGCGTAGTCGAGGATGTCGATGAGCATTTGGCGGGTGGTTTGGGATGACTGGATCACGCTGCGGCCTCCACCACTGACGCGAGGATTTCGTCTGCGTCTTGTGTGATCTGCTCGCACTTGCGTGCTTGGCGTACCGCGTCGTATGCGGTGGCGTGTGATCCCCATTCGCAGAGCCGTGCGATCTCTGGGTAGCTCAGGCCCAGGTGCTTGCGTGCGATGAGTGCCATGATCCGCTTGCCTCGCACGATGCACGGTGAGCGGCTTGCGGATTGCCAGTCGGTGAGTGTGCTGTGCGTGTGGAGAATCACGGCGATGCGGATGATGCGTGCGGGTGGGTTCACGGATCCACCCCCCGCAGTGATCCGCCGTCGATCTCGATGATGCCGTTGCCACCTTCGAGGCATCGGTCAAGCGTGGGGTCGTCAAGTGCTTCGAGCAGACCCTCCTGCGTGAGGTTGGTAATCATCAGGGTGGCGCGTAGATTGCGGTATCGTGCGTCGATTAGCTCACGGATCGCGGTCTGGTCGTGGTCTGACATTCGGGCCGGCAGCACCTCGTCAAGAACGAGAAACCCACACCCGGCGGCCTCACGCATGGGCTCGGTGGCTTCGTGCTTGGCGTACCACGCCTTCTGGTCTGACAGCAGGCCGGATTGCGTCCAGTACCGGGCACCCGCGTTCATGCCCCGCTCGTACCAAACCATCGCCAGCAGGCACCCGAGGTATGTCTTGCCCGTTCCGTACCCACCATGCAGAAGCGTCTGCTTCCCTTCTAAGGCCCGCGACCATGCAATCTGGGACGGCGCTACCTGTTGCCCCTTGACGGCGCTCTCCGTCGATCTGAGGTGCCTTGTGTGGAGTTTGGGGAACCGTCCGGGGTGTTCGATTGCGCTGATCGCGTCGTTGCGTGCCAGTTTCACCCTGTTCGGGGTGGTTGTTTCAGCTTGCATGGCGGGCCTCCGTGGGTTGGCGTGTTGATTTCATGCGGGCCAGCAGGTCGGCTTTGCTTGCCGCGTCCTGGCCGTAGGTGTTTCTGTCGTTCTTGCGTGTGGTGGTGGTGCCGCCGTCGGGCTCGAAGAGTCCCCGCCAGCCGTTGCTGATGGACTTGTCGATCGCGGCGATGAACGCCGGGGCACCGTGCGGCTCGAACTTGGCGAGGGCGGCGCGGATCGTCACCGGCTTCCACTTGCCGAGTTTGGCTTCTCGCCGGTACGCCTGCCAGCGAGCGAACGCGGCTGCGGCTTCCGGGGTCTTGATCGAGGGCGGGCAATCAGATTCCCAGTCGAAACCCGACGCAATAGCGGCGCTCTTTTCTTGGACTTCCTCTTGTCCTGTCTTATCTTGTCTTGTCTTATTGGTTACCGGTGGGTTAACCCAACCGCCAGTTGGGTTATCGCTGGGTTTCCGCTGGGTTCCCGTTGGGTTATCCGTGGGTTTCTGTTGGGTTACCCGTGGGTTATCGTTGGGTTTTTTCGGGCGGCCTCCAAGCCCCCCATTTTCCCACGCCGCGACGAGCTTGGAGTTGTGTTCTGCCCACCCGGTCGCAACGATGTCGTCGCCGTCACGCTCGATCCATCCGCCGTCAACCAACGCGGCCTCGAGGTCGTCTGCGTCGCCGGGGAACCGGCATATGGCTTTGACCGCTCCGGGCGGCAGGGTGAACCTGTCGGACTTGCGGAGCTGGCAGTGCGACCAAATACGCATCACATAGATGGGGGCACACTCGTCGTTGAGTGCGTCCACCAGCATCCGGGTACGCCAGTGGTCGAAGAAATCCGGGTCAATGAGCATGTGGGTTCGCCTCCGTGCGGTTGTTTTGTGAGGGTTAAACCACCCCCCGACCGTCTCCAGCCGAGGGGGAGAGATTCATTCGTCGCTTGTCATCGCCTGGCGTAGCCCCTCGCTCGCCGCTCCGAGGTCTTTGGCAAGGCCGCTGACCGTGCTGCACCCGGCGAGGGTGAACATGGCAAGGGCGAACCACGCCACGCCTGCGGTGACGAAGATGAGGGTGCGACCGTTGTGCTTGAGATACTGCTTCATTGCATACTCCAGTGGTGTTGTCACGGCTCCGCCGCTGGGGGTGTGTCCGCGTCCATTGCGGTGTGTGAAAACCCGGCCCCCGCCGCTAGGCGGAGTAACAACCGGGGCTGCAAATCAGAACGGGATTGAGTCTGGGTCAAAGCCGCCACTCGGCACAGTCGCAGGCCCGCGTTTGGGCAGGGGCGAGTCCACCACGCGCCCACCGTCGGGCTTGCTGCTTGAGTCGCCGGACTTCACGAATGTCCAGTCGTTGACATCCAGCTTGGTGTAGGTCTTCTCTTGGTAGTCTTCGTTGTACAGCGTGCCGCTCACTGCGGCCTTGTCGCCCTTGCGGTGGTACTGGGCGAACGATTCGCCACGCTTGCCCCAGAGCGAGCAGCCGACGAAGGTGACATACTCCTTCGTACCGACCTTGCGATTGACGGCGATGTTGAAGTTGGTAACGGTGCCGTCGCCTACATGCCGGGTTTCTGGGTCGCGTGTGAGATTTCCGATGATTGTTGCGTTTATCACTTTGCTACTCCATTGGTACTTGGTGCCATGAACTCAGCGAACGGCTGGCTCATATGTTGCTTTACATAGTCGTGGATGCCCTTTGCATCGGTGGTGCCCGAACGCTGTGCGATCTGGCGAGCTGCGGCAGTGAGGTCTTGCCCGCTTGTGCCCGTCCACTCGGCGATCATGTCCATCGCCATTGCCCGGTAGTCGGGGGCGGCTGCACGGTTGCCGTCGTCGTCGTCGCCGGTGGGGATGCCGAACGCGGCACAGAGTCCGTACCGCTTGGCGTAGGTCATGGCGGAGCCGAACGCCTGGGGGTCGCCGCCCTTCTTCACCGGCACGGCGATGGTGCCAAGCTCCATGACCTCGCCCGATGTGTGGATCAGTCGCTGCTCGAGGATCGCACGCGGGTCTGGGTGGCCTTCGTGGTCGTAGGCATTCGCTGGGAGCTGCTGGAAGCCGAGCCCTTCGGCGGCAAGCAACGGACGCACGGCACCGATGATGGTGTCATAGGTCGCGTACTTGGCCTTGAAGTGTTCGTTGGATCGGTCATACGCGACGGTGTGGATCGCTGACCATGCGCGGACGAACGCCGCATGTATTCCCTCGGGGGCGGGGGTCTTGCTGCTCTTTGATTTGGGGGGTTGGTCTGTCATTTATTGTAATCTCCGGGGTTGGGGGTTGGTTGTTGTCTTGGGGGTGTGCCACTATCGCTTCGCCTCCATTCGTTTGATTGCTTCCTTCGCGGCCTGCTTCGCGTCCTGCGTGCGACCGAGTGATCGGGCAGCTGTCGCCCGCCGTAGTGCTGCGGTGGTGAGTCGTTTCATGCGTCCTCGCCTCTTGCTTTGGCGAGGGTGGCTTGGATGCGATCCCAGAGCCAGCCGGGGACGATGCCGTCGTCGTTCTCGATCGTTTTGAGCATGTCGTACAGGTCAGGTGCGGCTGCGATGAGATGGGCGTTGGCTTCAGATTCCTCATCGCTTCTCTTGCGCAAACCCTTAGACCTCGTTCTCGCCACGGGAGCATCAACGTATTCTGTAACCTTCTCAGGTCTGATTAAGTACCTTCCTACTTTGACCCACGGCCCCGGCGTAAACTTTGGCTTCGTCATCTCCCACCTCCCATCACTCACCCCCGATCATGCGGATCGACTCGTAGCCGGTCGGCCAGTCGTTCGCCGCCATGCTCTGGGCGTAGCGTTCGATGTGCCGCTCGACCTGGCGGCGGTATCGTTCGAGCGTGTGGGTGTTCACAGTGAACACGCCGACGCGGTGGGTGGGTGCCTTCTCAACAACGATCGCGTAGAAGGGCAGGCATTTGCCTAGCACCTCCTCGGCAACCATCTGGTAGAATGCGAACTGGATGCCGTAGTTGAACTTCTCGAACTGCTCGCCGAAGTCGTCGAGGTCGCCGATGGTCTTGAGGTCGATGATGCCCGCTGACGGATTGAGCCAGTCCATGCGAGTCTGCACATCCACGCCGTTGATCGTGGTGCGGATCACACCCTCGGGCGTGCCCAGCTGGAGCAGCGTGCACGCCTCCGCGTGGTGCTGCACGGCATTGTGCATGTTGACAACAAGGTCGTAGTCGGACGGCGTGAGAACCTCGCGGCCAAGCGCCTCGGCTTCGAGCCAATCGGTATACGCCTTCGTCGCCACGCCGTAGGGCTTGCCGGTTTTCTCGTTGATGGGCTCGGTGCCGGGGAAGGGCGAGAAGTAGTTACGCTCGAGCTCGGCGGTGCCTTCGAGCACAAGCATGTGCAGGGCTGTACCGATTGCGAACGACTTGCTCGACTTGTTGGGCATCATGCCCGACTGCTTGAGGTTGTGCGTTCGCGGGCATTTGATGTAGTCCATGAGGCCGTGCGAGGTGAGGTACCGCGCGCGTCCATCGTGGTACTCCTCGGCGGGCATGGAGAGGATGGGGGTTGTCTGCGTCATGTCATTCTCCGATGTGATGCGCGTACTCACCGTTGCCGAGAGTCGCTAGTGGGGTTGGTTCTTTCGCTACTGCGAGGTAGCCGCGAAGGGCTGCGATCAGGTCGCCCGGCTTGGCGAAGATGCACGCACCGGAAAGGTTGTGCATGATCTCGACCTCGCCGCCGCCTGCGTTGTTGACGCTGATGTCGCCGACTGACACGGTGGTTTCAGGCATTGGCGGCCTCCGTGTTGGAGGCGCGGCGTACGATGCGGTAGCATTCCGGTCGAAAAACCCATGTTCCGTCAGTGCTGCGTTTTCGGGTTTTTACCAAATCCGAAGCTGTGTCCACCACGACAAACATGTCGCCCTTCTTCGCGTCCGTACCATCTGCACGATCCTCCAGAATCTCAATCACATCCCCCACCCTCGCCACACCATCACGCTCCGGCTCGAGTGTTTCGGCTGCGTCTATGTGTGCGAGGTAGGCGCGGATGAGGGCGGAGAAGTTAGCTTTGTCGTCGTCGTCAGATAAGTAGAAAACGCTACTATCCGCTCCGACACGGATGTCGCCGTCAGCGTCCTCTCGTATCTCGAACGGGCCTGCCTCGAATCTTGCGAGCGTCTGAGTTGTCTTTTTCACTTCAGGCATCACTTGCCTCCATTGAAAAGCCGCATGGCCGCAAGCCAGCCAGCCGAGAACCCCTCGGCATATATGAAGTCGCGGTTGGCGGCAGGGTTGCTTGTTGGTGCTGCGGCACCGGGCTCGACCTGTGGTATGTCAGGGAGCCCGGCGCGCAGCGATGACGGAGCCGAGACGATCGAATCGTTCGGGCTGCTGGGTGCAGAGAGAGGCACACCCGTCGCGGGGTTAAGGATTGTTCCCACCCGCTCGGCTTCGTCGTTTTTCAGTTGGGGAGTGTTCGACCCGACATGGATAGCATTACTATCCACCCCACCGTGTTGGGGGTTGTTTGGATCTGAAATCGGGGTGAGAGGATTTGAACCTCCACCCCCAACTTCAAACCCGGTCAAGATTGCCGGGGAAATCGGGGTCATGGTTGGAGAATGTATCGGATCATCTGGGTCGCTGTCATCATCAAAGTAGACAGTTTTGTTGATCTTTTTGCTGAGTCGGGAGTTGTTCGCACGAGTGTACACACCCTCGGTCATGCGTAAACTGCCGTGCCGCATGAGTTTGCGGCGGGTCTCGGAGTCTATGTCAGCGTCCGCTAACATATTGCAGAAATAGTGCCGCAGGGAGTGAAACGAGAACTTGCACCCAGACTTATCCACTTTGGGGATGCCCGCGGCTTTGCGGTCACGCTCGAACGACTCCCATTTGGGCACCGCTTGAACCACCGGATCGGCAAGCTCACGGCCCTCTACCGCCGCCTCAACATGGCGAGCGACCGCCTCGGGCACGAACGCGGTCTGGGGCTTGCGGGACTTCGTGATGTCGGCGGGCATCTCGAAACGGGGCTCATCACCCCCGCGCCACATCGCCACGGTGAGCTGCCGGATCTCCTCGAGACGCAGCCCGGTGCCGGCGGCGAGCATGTACACCAGCCAGCGATCCTTCTTGCGGCGGTCGGATCGTGCTACCTCTATGAGTGCATCTACCTGATCCTTCGTGGGTACGGCGTACTCCACCTTGTCAGTCACGCGGGCTTTGGGGACAAGCTCGATGGGGTTGCGATCAATGATGCCCTTACGCTTCATCCACGCACACCAGCCGCACAGATTGTCGCGGTAGTGGTTGCGGGTCTTCGCCGCCCGTCGCTGCTCTTTGAGCGCAGCCAGGTACGCGAGCATGTCGTCTTCGTTGATGTCGGCGGGGGTGAGCCACCCAAGATCGAGACACACCTTGCGGCAGTTCCGGGTGGCCTTCTGCACATATTGGGGGTCATTCCCTTTGGCGTTGAGCCAATCGGCGTACCCGTTTATGTGTTTAGTCAGGGCGTTCACGGATGACGCTGACCCCGTAAGTCGTAGTGTTGGCATAGTTTGCGATTGTACATGGTGGGCTCCGATTTCCGATGGGGGTTGTTTGATAATGACGGTAATAATGATTTCGTTGGGGGAACCACCCCCTGTATGGTGGGTAGACATAGAGCAAATGTACGCAAACCTGGGTGGTTCGTCCCAATGCCGAAACGGGTATTTGACCCTGATTTCACCACCCGAGGCGACGAAGCACCGCACGCCCGACCGTAAGTCCAAACTGGTTCAGCACTTCTTTACGCCTTTGGCACGCGGGGCATGTTGCCAACTGATTTAAGGTGATGGTCTTGATCGCACGCTCTACCGCGTCGCCCAGCCCCATGCTCCCGGTGTCGGTTAAATCAGACAGTGCGGTAAGGTTCGGCGAGTCTGGGATAGTCCCGCCGCCGCCACCGTCGGTCTGCTGGCACTGGCTTCGCGGATCGACCACGACCGAGGGTAGGCCTCGGCAAGTTCCCGGCCTTGATGTCAGCACGATTTCGGGCTCTGTGCTGAGTGGGATCTCGGTAGGTGTTGCGGCCACTTGCGTCAAACACCCAGCCGCGCCGGGGAGTTGAATAAACACATGCCCCTCGCCTGGCTGGAGCCCGTTGCCGGGTCGGTAGCCGACCGTTTGAGACTGGAGCCCGTTCGTGTCTGGATCGAACGAGAACGTCTGGTTGGCTGCTTGGCTGCTGCGACAGAAGTTGATCTGGTAAATGTCGTTTCCGTCAGGGCATGGATCGGGCAGCCACGCGCCAGCAGTCGGCGGGTCTTCGGATATCTCCGCCGTAGGAACATAGATCGTGCTGCCTACCTGAATCGTCACGCCGTCGCTTGGCCGGTCTGATGGGTCGAACGTGATTGCACCGCTGCCCCCGCACTCGATCGCTACAGGCCATTCGTCGGGTTGCGTTGGGCACTCGTCCGCTGTCCATTCGACATCAAGCGGCTCGTCTTCTGTGGTCTCCGTAGTCAGTCTGTACAGTTCGCCCTGATAGTAACAGTTGTAAAAATCACCCGTCCGCGTCTCGACATCGACGGGGATGGTTGCCAGTTCATTGCCACACCTTGCCGCCAGACTGAACGTTGGATCGGTCGGGCATGACGGCTGCGAACCTGTGCCGATTGGGGTGACAATCGCGGTGCCGTTTACGAACCCGCGACGGCCACGCCTTCCTCCGCTCAAGTCGAAACACTCGGAGTCGTTTGGTATCGGCGAACCTGGCTCTACGGGCCGGGGGAATCGCGGGTTAAACGCATCAAAAAAGAACGGGGTCAGCGGGCCAGCGTCCGCAAACCCTCCAAGCCCATCAAACGTGACGACAATCCTGCTCACATAAATCTTGTCGGGGTCGAACAGGTCTGGCCCCCAGTGGGGGTTGTCGGCAAGTATAGAGTTGAGGAACGATCCACACTCTAGCCTTGCCTGCACCAAAGCCAGCCCGTCGTCTGAATCCGTTTCAACATACGGCGGACTGCTTGTCGATCGCTTGAAAACGACGTATCCGGGCTCACCAAACGAACTTGCGAAACCGCCGCTGTATCTCGCCGAAAACGATTTGTTGATGCCGCTTACGCCGACTACGTTGAGTGGGCTGGAGCCACTACCAAAGAATGCGCCACACTCTGCCAGTCCGGGGGCATTGGTGCCGCCGCCACTCGCCCCATATGCTGCTAGGTCGTGAAGATTGGGGTTGAGTTCAACCCCTGAAATGTCAATGTTCCAACAGCTACCCGGAACCAAAAACGAACACGGGTAACCGGGGAAACCATCGCAACAACACGGCGCACCGCCCGCGTCGGTGACAACACGCCCGCCGCTGACCGCGACCGCTCCATTCTTGACGATGACGCGAGCCATTACGGTGCAGGAACGAACCCGCTGACGCTCCGCTTGCTGTTGCCGACATTCGTGATGTTGGACAGCGTGACGATACCCTGGCCCTCGTTAATCTTCGTGCCGCCCAGCGTGATCGCCGTGCCGCCGAGGGTGAACGGGCGACGGGCACGCGACAGGTCGATTGAGCCACCGATTGATGTGAGCGTCGGGTAGGCACCGTTCACGATGGTCAGGGTGCCGCCATAGTTGGTGATCGCGGTGCTGGTCATGCTTGCCGCGTCATCCACATCAATCGTCACATTCGCATTCTCGCCGATGATGATCGAGGTGCAGGCGCGTCGGATCGTCCAGCTGCCACGCATGATCCGGCAGAGCGTGATCTTGGTGGAGTTGTACTTGATCTCGCCGCGTCCACCGTATGCGTCGAAGTTGGTGATGACCGCCGACTCCTCAGCCGTCATCGTGCCGCCATCCGCAACCACCTGCCCGAACGTGCCCGAGGTCAGCGTGTTGTCTGAGCCCGCACCGCATGAGAAGTTGTTGATGGTCGTGCTACCGCCAGCCGCCGCGAGGAACAGTTTGACCCGCCCATAGTTGCTGATGCCGTCGCCGGCTGCGGTGTCCGCATCCACCCGAAGCGGGCTAGCACCCGTGCCGAGCTGCCCAACACCGCCCGCGTGGATATCGAGGTAGTCGATGCCGACGGTGAGCCCGGACTGATCCGTTTGCGTGGTGAGCGGTTGCCCCGCCCCAAACGGCTTGTCGATAATGAGCGTCGCGTTGTCCGCGAAGCCGGTT
>Ga0208644_1003772_pt1 | contig 11624 bp, 11 predicted proteins | sample VirMetDEL_Nov_18_FD_184517 | JGI IMG/M metagenome (GOLD analysis project Ga0208644, IMG submission 184517) | Aqueous microbial communities from the Delaware River and Bay under freshwater to marine salinity gradient to study organic matter... | ecosystem: Environmental > Aquatic > Marine >... | reverse complement strand
TGGACGAAAGCTATTCTTTTAAACCGTTAGACTGTCGGCTTTGTATGTCGTTTTGGTTTGGGGTTCTGATGTGCTGCTTCCATACTCCTGAGGCACTTCTTTACGTTCCTTTGCTGAGTGTATTATTTGAACGTTTGATGTGGAGGTTCGAACTATAACCGATTACTTGAAACAAGACCCGGACTGGGCTAAAATTCTAAGCATGGACAAAAACGAAGTTTTGCTATTTATAGCCGAGAGGCTCGACCAAATAACAATGATGGGACAGGGGCGTTACTCGGGACGAATAACACGAGAAGAGCAGAAGCTCTACCAAGAAGCGTGGTCATACATCGACCCGAAAGCGAAGGTCTGTTTCACTTGTGGACGAACTCCTCAGTTAATGAGTGTTGCACTATTAAACTTTTACCAATGCCAGCAAGAAAATGCCCTAACGGAAAATGGAGGTGGGGACAAGGCGACTGCATCTACCCCACAAAAAAGGAAGCGGAGAAAGCGGGGGTCGCAATCGAAATCAAAAGAAGGTTAGATGAGGCAAAACGAGAAACATGAGAACTACGGGCTTTACATAACCCAAAACACCTACCAAATGAAGTGGTATTGTTTTCATCGAGATGCCGCAGACGATTACTGGAATGGCAAACCATGCAAGAAAGCCGTAGGAGCAACACAACAAGAAGCACTTTCAAACTACAAGAATGGAAAGTTTACCGATAAGTAAAGTTAGACCCAACTCGGACAACCCGCGTTACATCAAGGACGAGAAGTTTAAGAAGTTGGTTCAGTCTATTAAGGAGTTTCCCGAAATGATGCCAGTCCGTCCGATAGTGGTCAACAAAGAGATGGTGGTCTTGGGTGGCAATATGCGGCTAAAGGCAATGCAAGAAGCTGGACTCGACAAAGTATGGGTTGAGGTAGTCGATTGGTCAGAAGAAAAACAGCGCGAGTTCATCATCAAAGATAACGTAGGCTTCGGAGAATGGGACTGGGACGAGTTGGCGAATACTTGGGATGCTGAAGAGTTGAACGAATGGGGACTTGACACTCCCGACAATTGGAAAGCAGAAGAACTTGAAGCCGAAGAGGACGATTACGAAGTCCCCGAAGAACTAAAGACAGACGTTGTGCTTGGCGACCTTATCGAGATAGGAGAGCATCGGTTGCTTTGTGGAGATAGTACGGATAGCGATGCAGTGGCAAGGTTGATGAATGGAGAGAAGGCTGAACTTCTTTTCACATCTCCTCCATACAACTTAGGGAAAAGTGTTGGTCTTAGAAATGGTGCTTTTAAAGGCAAGGATAATGCTTATGATGTATATGAAGATGACCAAACCGAAGAAGATTATTTAGGTCTATTAAAAGACTTTCATTCTACATCTATGATATATTCAGATGTTCAAGCAATCAATATACAATCGTTAGCAAACAATAAAGTTTCTATAATAGAATGGTTGAATCATTTTAAAAATAATTTTATTGATGTTCTTATTTGGAACAAAACAAATCCTGCTCCTGCGATGGCGGATAAAGTTGTAAGTAGTGCTTTTGAATTTGTTTATTTATTTGATAGCGAGTCAAACCCTAAAAGAAGTATTCGAACTGCAAACTTTGAAAGAGGCAAGATGAGTAATGTATATACCTCAGCGGTAGGAAACAACTCTCATACTGAAGGTGCTCACGGAGCAACATTTCCGATACCACTTGCGAGTCATTACTTGTCAAATCTGAGTCATCAACAATCAATTATATATGATTCTTTTTTAGGTTCTGGCACTACTATGGTAGCCGCACACCAACTAAAGCGCAAGTGCTACGGAATGGAACTCGACCCGAAATACTGCCAAGTTATAATAGACAGAATGACGAAACTCGACCCGACTTTGAGCGTTAAGATAAACGGAAAGGAGTACGTTAAAACAGCGATTGAACAATGAACGAAGGCGGAACACCTGAGAACTTGAAAAAGTGGGTCAAAGGACAGAGCGGAAACCCGAAAGGCAGACCGAAGAACGTGGAAACTCTGCTAAAGGAACACTTCCTTGATGAGCATAACGTCAAGCTATCGAAGGGTCAGGTGCAAGACATCATTAAGAACGTACTGGGCAAGTCCCGGTCAGAGTTGGTGGAATTGGCAAAGAACGACCAGTTGCCGTTTTGGATTGCTCTAATAGCGAAGAAAGCGCAGAGGGACTACGAGAAGGGAAGTATTCATATTCTCGATGTTCTCTTTGACAGGGTATACGGCAAGCCGAAAGAGGAGGTTGAGCAGACTGTCAACGGTGGAAAGCCCGACAAAGTGGAGATTATAATAAGGAGACCGAATGTATCCGATACCGATGACCGCGCATAGTGCTTACATAGCAATACAGAAGAGACGTTGCAATGCTCACGTATGGCGAAAGGACTACTTGAAAGGTGGTAAGAAATGCCAAGTGTGCGGCAAGCCACAGCAAGAATCGGCAAGGTCGAAAGATGTTGAGCCTTAGACTGACGAAACCGAGCAAAAAGTCAACCAATAAACTGACGTGAAAATTGAAGGAACTGGCGTATTTGATGACCTGTGGCAAGCCCTTAATGATAAATCCATTCGGGGAATTGTGCTTGAGGGTGGCTCACGTAGTTCCAAGACGTGGAGCATCTGCCAAGCAATCTACCTTACAGGACTACAAGAACCGAAGAGGATTGCAATTGCGAGGTTTAGGAGGACGTGGATTAAGCCGACCGTACTCGACACATTCAAGAAGGTACTCCAAAGCCTTGAGGTATGGGAAGATGAGGCGTTTAACAAGACCGATTTAATCTACTCCGCTCACGGCTCTACGTTTGAGTTCTACGGGCTTGACGACAGTCAGAAGCTGCACGGTATCGAAACCGATTACTTTTGGCTCAACGAGGCAATAGAAACCAGCAAGGACGACTTCGACCAATTAGAGCAGAGATGCAAAGGGAAGTGGATTCTTGACTACAACCCGTCAACAGATGAGCATTGGATTTACGACAATGTTCTGAAACGGGACGATGTGGTGCTGATTCACTCTACGATGCTGGACAATACATTCTTAGACCAGCACATACGCGACAAAATCAACAGCTACGAGCCTACACCTTTTAACGTATCACGAGGAACGGCTGATGAATACAAGTGGAAGGTTTACGGTTTAGGTCAGAGGTCAAGAAGAGAAGGAGCCATCTACGAGAACTGGCAAGAAACCAAAGAGTTCCCAACGGGTTACAAGTGGAAAGCATACGGTTTAGACTTCGGGTTTACCAACGACCCTACTGCACTCGTGGAGGTACTTTATCAAGAAGGCAAGCTGTGGGTTAAGGAGGTGCTTTACGAGTCCGGGTTAACGAACGCAGACATTGCGAAGAAATGCGGGCTTCAGCGAAGTGATGAAATCATAGCCGACTCCGCAGAACCAAAGAGCATCGAGGAAATCCGAAGGGCTGGTTTCAGAATCCGACCAGTTGCCAAAGGTCAGGACTCGGTGAGGTCAGGCATCGACAAGCTGAAGAGCGTTCAAATAATGGTTCATCAAGACTCGGTTAACATCATCCGAGAACTCAGGAACTACGCTTGGAAGAGAGATTACAAAACCAACCAAGTAACCAACCAACCTGAGGATGACAACAACCACGCTCTCGATGCTCTGAGGTACGTAGCAATGGAGAAGCTGAAGGCGAACGCGGGCAAGTACACTATTCGTTAATGCCACTAATGCCACTTGTGCCAAGTGCCAACTGGCTTTTTTTACTCAGACACAAAAGTGTAAATTCGCTATTTATTACTGAAATGCTTGAACGACTAAATAAGATATGGCGGATGCAAGAGTCATACACCGACTACCCGAAAGCCGCACGAGAGAACGCCAAAGCCGCACTAAGATGGGCGGAGAAGAACGGATGGGGAAGTTGTGGAACTGCCATCGGGAAGCGCAGAGCCAACGACCTCAGCAAAGGAAACCCTTTGAGTTTGGAAACGATTGAAAGGATGGCGGCATTCATTAGACACAAGCGCAACTCTAACAGAAAGCTGGGCGAAGGATGCGGTCGTTTGATGTGGTTAGCTTGGGGTGGAGACGAAGGAATCAACTGGGCAATCAAGAAAATAGAACAGATAAAGAATGAAGATTGAGTTACCAAATAGCTGGGCGGGTGTAACTGTTGAGCAGTTCCAAGCACTCCAAAGAATCCTCGCGGAGAAAGGGGAAGAGTACCCGACCAACGTGGCTATCATTTCGATAATGTCAGGCGTTCCAGTTGACGAGATTGAAACATACTCTTTAAAGACATACGCCAAGTGTATGCATACGCTTTCTTTCTTAACTGAGCAACTTGTAGGAGGGGTACAGAAGGCGGTGGAATTTGGAGGCGTTAGATACGATGTTATCACAGACGTTTACAACCTTAACGGAGGGCAGTACATTACGCTTATGCACCTGATGAAAGACCCGGACAAAGTGATAGACCAGCTCCACGAGGTTATGGCGGTGTTCCTTGTTCCGAAGAAAAAAACATGGTATGGATGGAAGAAGGGAAAGTACGACCCTGAGAAACACAAGGAAACATCGGAGGCAATGCTCCAAGCACCAATGACAATCGTCCAACCGTTGTCGGCTTTTTTTTTAAGCAGTTATCTGATGTCCGCCAAACATATACTGGAATCTTCGGTTCGGAAGGCGGAGAAGGTCAAGAAGCAAGCGGAAAGAAGGTTGAAACATTTGAATCGAAATACGGCTGGTTGAACGTGGTAAACAACCTATCAAATAACGATGCGACCAAGTGGGGTTATTTCTTTGCTCTACCTCTGCGGGAGTTCCTCAACCTTATATCCTTTCAAAAGGCTAAACAGAACCACGAGTATCACCAAATGAAACAGAATGGCGTTCGATAAACTTATAGATGCTCTGAATAATTTTCGCGGTGAGTACGTCCGCGAATTGACTAATTCGTTAACCGAGAAGAACCTAATATCTTCGGGGCAGCTTGGGGAGTCTATCAAGTTAGACGTACAGCCAAAGGTTAAGCTATTCGGGCAGATTTACCGTATGCAGATACGCATGGCGGAATATGGCGAGAATGTGGACAAAGGACGAGCACCGGGTAAAGGTCTGCCAGTTGGAGTTCTTGAAGAGTGGTTAAAATACCCTAACACACTTCAGAAGGTAACGGGTCAGGACAAACAACTATCGGACTACGAGCGCAAGTCTTTGGCGTTTGTCATCAACAGAAGCATCAAGCGCAAAGGAATCAAACCTAAGAACTGGATTCAACCAGCATTCGACAAGGGGAGCAAGAACATTGTCGGAGTAATTGAAGCCGCAATTGCTGAAGACATTGAATTGACATTTGAAGAAATCAAGAAACTAATCGAAAGCTAATGGCTATCTTCCTTACTCAGAACGGAGAACCATCCGAATACGGGCTTGCGTATAATGACAACGCCTACGTTATCAAGACAACGAACTACACGCCAACGGTTCGGTTTAGAGTTGCAATCCTTCCAATTGACTACCCGATAAGTCCAGCTATTGGTCAGGTCAGAGTCTACCCTACTCGTTCAAACGATGGGCAGTATTTGGATAGGGCGTTCTTCGACCCATCACGGTTTCTTCAGTCTTACGTCAAAGGTCAGGTAGACATAAAGGGCGCAAACCATAACGGGTTTTATGTATCTAACCAAATGCACAAGGAGTACTACTTAGCAATCCAAGAAGAAGAAAAGGATGCGAGCGGTGTATATCAGAATGGCGACCTATTCATTTCAAAGGTTAAGAGCGTATGGAACGGGGTTCGTAACGAGGTTGAATGGCTGGACTTTGACTACACCGACTACATCATCAACACCACGCCAAGCGTAACCAAGAAGTTCCTGACAGATTCACCAAGAACTATCCGAATTGACAGCGACCAAAGCTATCATTTGTACTTCATCGCTAATGAAGTCGGGAAATATCAGTACAACATAAAAGCGTACTCAGGCTATAACGCAACGGGTACACTTTTAGCAGATGGCATCGTAGACAACAATATCGCGGTTGCTGATTCTTGGGACAAGATATATTTCAGAATCCCAGTAGGAACGCACGACATCGGGAACATTGACCCATCACTTTACACGGACTCGTCATTTGGGTCTACACCTTCAACGGCACTCAACGGCGCGGCAAGCTATACCATCCACTTAGAAGATATCACCAATGTGCAGATAAGCGAGTCTTTCACTTTCAATGTCAACCAAACTTGCTCAAAGTACAACGAGGTTCGGGTGCATTGGCTTAACCGTTTGGGAGGCTACGATGCGTTCAACTTCTACATGAAGTCGATACACACGACAGATATCAAGAAGGACACATTCGACCAGCAGCACCATGATTGGACAGGCAACCGTTATACATACGATAAGCAAGCGAGAGGAACGACCGAGTATAACGTGGCACTCAACAAGAAGGTTACGGTCAACACCGACTACTTGAGCGAAGCGGAAAGCATTTGGCTGGAAGATTTGGCAACATCTCCGAGCGTATACATCGAGGAAGGTAATGAGTTGATAGCTGTCAATATCGACCCGCGAAGAATCCAACGAAAGACTTCTTTGAACGATAAGCTGATGCAGTACACTTTCGAACTGAATTACTCCATTAAAAACAGACGGCAGCGTGGTTGAGGTTAGAATAGAGGGGCGTAAATTAGACGTATTCGAGGGATTCGATTTCTCGTTCAATTACGGTATTGCTGATATCCGCAACCCTGAGAAGCGGTCAACGGAATACTCCAAGACCATCAAGTGTCCAGCAACGAAGAACAACGACGAGTTGTTTGGGCACATCTATGACGTTAACATCTCAAATAACTACGATGCTAACACTACTAACATATCTGTTAATTTTAACCCTAATAAGAAAGCGGAGGCGCGAGTAATAGCCGATGGGGTGGAAGTCATGGCTGGGGTTGTCCAGCTTCGTAAGATAGTCCAAAAGGGACACGCCTACACCTACGAGGTTGTGTTTATCGGTAAGCTGCTCAACATATTTTCGGTGTTGGGCGACAAGGAACTAAGCGGAGTTGATGAGAACGGGGCAAGGTATTTAGACCTGAGTCAATACGACCACGATTTCACATATCAAAACCAAGTTGATAGCTGGAGCGCACCAGTTGGGCAAGGTTACGTTTACCCGTTAATTGATTGGGGCTATGGAAATGTTTACGCTCCAAATGGCTCGCGCATTTATCAAGTGTCAGAACTACGTCCAGCAGTTTACGTAAAGACTTTAATCAATGCTATTTTTGATTTTGCTGGCTTCACTTATACAAGTTCATTCTTTAATTCGGTAGTCTTTAATCGGTTAATAGTTCCATTGACCAAGAAGATGAACCTGCCCGATGACCAAGTTCAGCCGAGAAAGTTCAAAGCTGTAAAGTCGTTGCCGCAGATTATGAGCCGCTTTCCATCCATCAGCCCAAACACATTCGGGAACGAGCAGATATTCAACCCAAGTACTGGTAACATGGCGAAGCTGTGTTTTGAGGATGACAATAACTTAGGCTTTGACAACAACAACCAGTATTTAATTTTAAGCCAACAAAGCCCGTTCATTCCATATAACTACAACGCTCAGAACAACTATATTTTTGCTTGCCAAGAGCCATTAAGGAGTGATACATTCAGATGCAGCATTGACCTTCAGATAACAAAGAATTTTGCCTTTGGCAGTCAAATATTCGAGGGAAATGTTCAGATAGTAAGATGGGTAGATTCCACTCAGTCTATTCAAGTTGTGGCAGAATCTCCATTTGGTTTTGATATTAGCGGGGCTGTTGGTCAGACACAAGCGCAAACAATATTCGTGGAAGGAGATGTTCTAACTCAAAACAACGACCAAGTTTACGTTAGATTAAAATCAGACCCATACGGAAACGGCTACAAGCCTGACTTTAGAAATGCAGTTGGATCAACGGTATGGCTTGACGTTAGATGCACGGGAGGTTATTTTGAAAACGAGCCGATAACCGAAGAATTGTTTGAGGGTGATGAGGTTACATTAAGCGACCATCTTCCCGATGTTGAGATGAGCGAGTTCTTAGTTTCCATTTTCAAGATGTTCAATCTATATGTGGAGGTAGACCCGAACAACGAGAAGAACCTACTCATTGAAACCCGCGACACGTTCTACTCGCAAGGAAGCACAAAGGATTGGACGTATAAGCTGGCAAGGGATAGAGACATAACACTTGAACCTTTGGGAGTTCTTACTGACCGCGAATACATCTACACCTATTCGGAGGATGGGGATTATTATAACGAACGCTATCAAGGCAATAGAGGACACGCTTATGGAAGGGCAAGAATCGAAGTAGATAACGACTTCGTACAGAGTTCAAAAGAAGTGGAGGTTGTTTTTTCGCCTTCGCCATTAGTCAATGACAGCCCATCCAATCGAATCATTCCAGCAGTATGGGATGCTGATATAGAGGAAGGAGCAAAGCCTACGGATGCCAACATAAGGATTATGTACTACGGGGGGCTTCTGCCGAGTAACCCTGTATGGAAGCACAGAAGGCTCTTCCCATTTCAAGACTTCGATACAAATGTTTATCCGTACGCTGGACATTGGGACAACCCGATAACGCCAACGATAGACATCAATTTCGGTCTACCTTTAGAGTTGTACTATCAAGCCAATAATTACATAAGCCAAATTCAAGTAACGAACGCGAACCTTTACAACATCTACCACCGTAACTATATCAACGAGGTAACGGATAAGGATTCGAAGGTAATGAATGCAATGTTCTACTTAGAGCCGACCGACATCAACACCTTAGACTTCCGCGACCAAATCGTAATAGATAACAGTTACTGGCGTTTGAACAAGGTAATGAACTACAACCCTTTCAAGGAGGGGTTAACGAAGGTTGAGTTAATCAAAATAAAGGAGGCGGTTACCTTCAAAAAGTCGGACAGAAGCCTTAACGCTGGGGGCTATTTGGGAAAGGAAAAGATGCCATCTCCTTCTACCGAAATCAAGACCAACGGAAACAAATACCCGCCATTTCAAGGGAAGGTGAGCGGAGCGGAGAATAACGTAGGGCAGAGCGTTACAGCATTCAAAGTGGTCGGAAGTCGCAACACTATCGGGGAAGGCTCGAAGAACATTACCATATTCGGCAACGATAACGAGGTAATTGGAGGGCTTCACAACGTCCAACTCATCAATACGAATGGCGTAATTGTTACGCAGTCAAACACTACATACATCAACGGCAAGGAACAGGACAACGTGGAGGTATTGGATGGCGGAGAGAATGAGGTCCGAGCATTGAATGGAGGTACCAACATCTTCACGGTTGACGGTGGCGAGGACATCGTACAGACACAATTTAGCGAAATAGCTATTTATACAATAGAAGGAGGCATCGACTAATGGCAACACAAGATTCACGGATTAAAATTAAACGGTCAACAATAACGGCAACCGTTCCAACCGTTCCAAGTAGCAACGACCACACAGACGGCACTTGGATAGCTACGGACATCTACAAAGGAGAGTTATTCTTCAATCAAGCCGATGGGGTTCTTTGGTCGCGGGACGACAACGGGGTTACTTGTTTGGGTGGTTCGGCTTCTTTGACCATTGCAAGCGCGGACGTTCTAACGCTGAACTCCACACCTATTACTATTGTCGGTGCGGTTGCTGGGTATGCTATTGAAGTCGTTTCTGCAAGTGTTAAAATTGACTTCAACAGCGCGGCATACGCAACCAATACATTCATTCAACTGATAGTTAACGGTGCTACGACCGCCCAATATGGTGGAGGTATTCTTAACGCAACAGTTGCAACGACCAAAAAACTGCCCGAAATATCAACGACATCGGCAACCACTACGCAACTCATAACCAACGCGGCTCTTCAAGTTTCAACATTAACGGGAAACCCAACTGCTGGAGATTCCGACATTACCGTTTTCGTTAACTATAGATTGATTCCAGCTTAATGGCGACCAAAGTAGCAATAGAGGTAGACGTTAAAACTGGTGATGCGGATAAGAATCTCGGCAAGGTTAAGAATGAACTTAAAGGAGTTGAGCAACAAGCAAAGAAGTCAACCGACCAAATTAAAGGGGGGTTTGATGCGGCTGGAAAACAAGCATCTGCCTTACCCGGACCAGTAGGTAGAGCAGCTCAAGCCTTCCAGTCTATGGTCGGAGGTATCAAGTCTGGAATTGCGGTACTAAAAACCTTGAGAGGTGCGTTAATAGCTACTGGCATTGGTGCTTTGGTTGTGGTTATAGGTTCTTTAGTTGCTTACTTTACGGAAACAGAACGAGGAGCGCAAAAGTTACGGGTCGCAATGGCTGCGGTCGGTGCTGTTGTTGGAGTTGTAAAGGACGCAATGGTAGGGCTTGGTGAGTCCTTTGTTCAGTTCTTCAAAGGTGATTTTAAAGGTGCTGTCAATACGTTAAAGAACAGCTTTACTGGTCTTGGAGATGAAATAATAAAAGACACAAAAGCGGCTATTGAACTCGAAAGAGCAATGAATCAAGTTAAACTCCAAGAAAGGGAACTCGGAGTTGAAAGAGCCAAGACGTTAAAGACAATTGCGGAGGCAAGACTTGCGGCTGAAGATGAAACAAAATCGGCAGAAGAACGAATTGCAAAAATTAAAGAGGCGGCGGCTTTAGAGGCAGATTTGACAGCAAGAGAACTTGCCAACGAGGAGGAGAGGCTGCGCATAATGAAAGAACAAGCTTCGCTTAATGAGTCCGATGAGGAAACACTTCAAAAAATAGCTGACCAAGAGGCAAAGGTAGCACAGGTTCAGCTTGCATCTTTGAACCTTAACAGAAGACTAAAGACTGAACTAAATAGCCTTGAAAAAGAGATTGAAACAGAACGAAAGCAACGTTCGGACGAGGAACAGAAGCGACTTGATGAAGCTAACAAAAAAGAACTTCAACTTCTTGAACAGCTAAAGGAATCACGAATTGCACTTATAAAAGACGAGGAAGAGAGGAAAGTTGCAGAGGCTCAACTTGCTCTTGAAAACAAATTAGCAAAAATTGAAGGAGATTCAGTCGCAGAAATTGAATTACGAAAGAACCTTGAAGCAATAGCAGACCAAGAGATACAAGAAATACGGCAAGAGTTCAGAGATAAGGAACTTGCGGAACTTGAGGCACAAGCCAAGAAGAAAAAGGAACTTGAAGCTAAGGCTGTTGCGGATGTAAAGAAGGCTGAAGCTGATAAAAGAAAACTAAGAGAAGATGGTCTAACTGCGGCTGGGGCGGTTCTCGGCTCTTTAGGTCAGTTAATAGCAGCAAGTGGTAATCAATCCAAAGAAGCCGTTGCACTTCAGAAAACGTTAGCAGTTGCGCAGATTGCTATCGACACAGCTAAGGCGATAACAGGCGCAATCGCTCAAGCGCAAAGCGTACCTTACCCAGCTAACCTTGTGGCTATTGCTACTGGGGTCGCTGCGGTTGTTGCTGGTATTGCTTCAGCAGTTTCAACATTAAACTCTGCTAATGTTCCGGGCGGAAGTGCCGCAACGCCAACCGCTCCACAAGTGGCAACTGCTCCAGCTATTCAACAAGCGACTGCGGGAACTACCGAACTCGGAGG
>Ga0208644_1003771_pt1 | contig 11624 bp, 18 predicted proteins | sample VirMetDEL_Nov_18_FD_184517 | JGI IMG/M metagenome (GOLD analysis project Ga0208644, IMG submission 184517) | Aqueous microbial communities from the Delaware River and Bay under freshwater to marine salinity gradient to study organic matter... | ecosystem: Environmental > Aquatic > Marine >... | reverse complement strand
TGATGGTTTTTAAAACCAAAAAAACTTCCTTATGACCAGAACACTTAACAACCTCCTTGGTTAGTGCTAAGATAACACCATGAAATTTATCGCTTTGTGTATTTCCGTTTTTTTCCTTTTTACACACTCAGTTTTTGCAAATGAATTTGTTTTGAATTGTACTTTAATTGATAGCACAATTTACAATGATCCAGACAATGAATGGGAAACTATTGACAACAGTCATATTGCAGGAATGAAAGATAAATTTATTTTTGATACAGTTAATAAAAGCGTTTACTTTATGAATTTTCTTGAAAAAGAATGGGATGTTTTATTTACCAAATATACTCTTTTCTTCTCTAAAAATATTTTAGATGATGAAGGATTAGGCGATGCCAACTATACTCTTGATAGTAAATCTTATAATTTTAACTTCGGTACTAAAATATTAATAAGAACAATGGGATATACTCATGATGTATCACCTAGAGGTAATTTCAAAAAATCAGAAAGATTTCATTTTATTTATAATTGCAATTAATTAATTACTTCACAAGAATATTTACTATCGATTCCGTCGTCATGGCCAATTGATAATGAGCCTTTCATATTGGAAAAATAATATTCATAAGTGTAAACAATTGTACCTTCTATATAATGTTCAGTATCTGGATTACGATATACAAGTGTATAAATGTCACTAGTTGGTTCGTGAGTCCAAGAATACTCTAATGTTTGCCTAACCCCATTTTCTTCTATTATTATATCATCTTTATAAAAATTTAGCTCTTCATGTACACTAGTATTATATTTTAAAGTTTTTTCTGGATAACCTTCAAGAAAGCATATTGTATCAAAAATATCATTTTCATTATTTGCCATAACACTCGTTGAAAAAAACAATACGATTATAAAAAATAGTTTTCTCATTTTTTAATCGCCTCACAATACCCATAGTGAGTGGTACTCCAAACCATTGTCCCTTCACCATATTGCTTAGCTAACGAGTCTAAATCGTTTGAAAACAAACTACTCGATGAAACAGCTTTGTAATTATTGTTCTCATCTAACTTATTAAAAATGACTAAGTCAAAACTTCTACCATTTTCAAATTTTTTATTTTTATTAGCACTATACGTAAAAAATTTATTAAATAATTCAGTTTTGTAATAAACAACATTTTGATAGTAAGGTGGTGACATGGTGGCTATTCCATTATCTGAATTTAAATTAAAGACAGAAAATTCAAGTAGTCCTTTTCTTTTATTTATATTTTCTACTTCTTCTGTATCATGATCAAAGTTAACTCTTATGTCCCAAGTACACTTAAACTCATTAATTTTTAAAAAATTTGAATCAGAAGGAACATTTTTTGCACTTGCAAAGTTTGACAAAAACAAAAATGATAAAAAGATTAAAAATATTATTATTAAGTGAATTCTTAGTTGATTATATTGCATAACTCTTTCTCATTATCAGATAAATCTAATTTAATTTTATTACGTAAATCAATATTTCCATAATAATATCTGCAAGTACCTTCTGTAAAATTTGTATTAATTGTATCAAATTTGTCACTAAGGTATTTTGGTTTTAGACTAATTGATATTTCATTATAAATTTCAATTTGCTTATCACTTGAAATATAAAAAGATGTAATTTCTCTGGTATAATCTTCTGAAATGTTATTTTCGTTAAAAAAATTTACAATACTTTCATGCTCTTCTTTTGGGAACACATATATAGCAAAAGCAGTTTCTCTATAATATTGGGGAGCCTCAATAATAATTAGCTCATTATCTGTTGTATCAAGAAAGATTTTATTCTTAACTTGAATACCCGATCCACCAGAACTTGAAGTATATAAAATTAACTCTTGGGTATTATCATTATCAAAGTCATTTATTTCGATTTGATCAATACATGCGGAAAGTGTTGATAAATTATCAATTAAAATGTTTTCTTTTATTGATAAGTTATTAATTTTAAATGAGTCAATTGAACAATTATTATTAAGACGTTCAACATAATCAGACTCTGCAATCACTCTCGTTGAAATAAATAATAAAAAGATTAAAATTAACTTTGTCATAAATACTTCATAAATCTATTCCTAAGATATCAGATAATTAAAAATTAAAAACCCCCGTATGAACAAAGTTCTTAACAGGGGTCTCTTTCCACCTAGCGTTGCTAGTACAGAAACTTAAAACAATATTAAAAGAAATACCAAATGATGATGTAGATTATTCCTACCCACCAAATGATATTACCTATAAACCAACAAACTATTCCGATCATTAGTGCCCCCTTACCCTTAGTTTATTCGCAATCTTTTCAGCGTCTAACTTAGTGTAAGTGCTTAACAGTATTGAACTAGTGCGGTGACCCGAGAAGATTTGAACTTCAGGAACTGAAAAACCTTTTTCAAACAAACTACTACATGCCATTCTACGAATATCATGAAAGCGAAAACCTGTTATCCGAGCTCTCTTCTTTGCAATATCAAAACTATTTCTCAAACTATCGACAGTTAGAGGAAATACTTTTCCGTCTAATCGTCTTGGCATAGATCTAAGTATCTCAATAGCTTTAGTGCTTAGAGGTATCGTTCTTGGTCTTCCTGTTTTAGTAAAAGGAATTAACAAGGTTCTCTTTTCAAAGTTTATATTTCTGTATCGAAGTTGTAACAGCTCCCCTTTTCTCATGGCAGTTTCCATAGCAAATAAAACTATTGGTTTTAAATATCTGTTCATACTAGTTGAACATGCTCTGAGAAGATCGCTATACTCGTTATCGTTTAGCACCCTATCCCTTGGGTTCGGTTCTTTTTCTCTTTTAATTAATCTACTTGGATTAACAGGAAGATATATCCCCCAATCTTGTCTAGCCGTTTCGATAACAACACTAATTAAAGATAAGTATTTATTAAATGTAGCATTACCCACCTGTAAAAGTTTCCTATCTCTAAACTCTGCTAAATGTTTCGAGGATAGTCTTAGCAAATTGATATCTGATAATGTATCTTTCAACAGAATTTTGATTCTGTATTCAAACATTTTGTAACTTCTTAGCTTTCTATGTTTGTTTTCAGATATGTATCGCTTAAGGATATCAGCTAGTAATAGTTTAGACGCCTCGCTATAGTCAGCCGTGTCGCCTGTATCTAGTTTTCTTTCAACCGCTCTTGCCCACTTCTTCGCGTCAGAAAGAGTTTCAAATGACTTAACAAAAGTCTTAAATCCTTTCCGTCTAACTATGGCTTGGTAACTAGATTTAGATTTATATTTTTTACGTTTAATGAACGCCATATTTTCTCACTTTCTAGAAAGTGAAAACAGTCTCTGAACAGTTTAAGAAAACATGACCACCGAAAAGTGGTGCCCAGGGGCGGAATCGAACCACCGACACGAGGATTTTCAGTCCTCTGCTCTACCGAAGTGGCTACGGAACCTAGTTCAATTAAACGAGACTAATTCTCACTTTCTGCTTTAACTTATAACACTTAATCCCATAAAATTGTATGCTAAAAGAATCTTAAAAGAATCTTAAAGCTAAGATCATACCGAAACATGATTCAAGATTCCTAGAACTCAACACTCAGTAAGTTATAACTTTTTTACGACGCAAACTTCAGATGAAAGTATGACCCTCTAGAAACGTAAAATATGGAATCTTAGCTATGAAATAGAGCCGTTTTTTAGGACCCTGCGGGTCCTATATTTTTTATTTTATTTTAAATTTTATTTGACATTTAGCCGTCGCGCCTTGCGGCGCGATACAACATTATAGGTACTTATAACTTTAGTATTATGTCATTGGTTTTACTTTGACCCCTTACACCCCTAAAACAGCCCCCGTGTTTGTAGAGCGATACCAAGGTCATAGTTTGACACGAACGAAGACCTAGTATTCTCTATCAATTTTAAATCCTCTATCTATTGTATCTTGTAAGTCATTTATCTTTTCGACAAGTTCGTTATGTCTTCTGTCTTGTCTTCTCTCAAGGCCCGCTATTATAAAAGCTGCGATAGCAAGTATCACCCAATAAATCCAATGCCACTCCATGCTGTATCCTTTCTTTTGGACACCCTACCACCCCTTATTCTGAGAGAAAAGGCCTAGGAGTCCCTAAGCCAAAAAAATTTTATAAAAAATTTATACATAAAGGTAATCTGGCAGACACCATGTTTCATAATGCCAAACATGGGGATCGTTATCTGTTATCGCGCACTCAGTATAAGTATAACTGACACTATCGCCCAGAGTAACTTGTTCTTGTTGTTCGGCTATACGATTTTGACTATCCATAACCATTAAGTGAACAGGAACTATCCAAGACATAGGTTCTCTCCAATCAACATGGTAATCAATAAGATCGCAATATGGATCATTAGGGTATCCGTTAAAGTATGCACAAATAAGAATTAAACAGTTATCTATTTCTTTATCGATAAAACCTAATCTATGTAATTCGTCTCTTCCTGTACCGTTAAACTCTTCAAAGTAAACTGTGTTGTAATAAACAAGTCTAGCAATTTCATATTTGCTTATTTTACCAGGTGCCCTCCTTCCTTTTTTATAATACTTTTTTCTTTTACGTTCAAAAGCGCTGTATACTTTATTAAGCCACCAAGAACATGGGTACTCTCCCTTTTTAAATAATGACATTACGTCTCTCCTTCCTATCTTCTGCTGCTTTAATTCTTTCAACCATGCGATCATCAGAAAAGAATATATCTGCATAACTATTGAAACTAGGACCACGGCACCCAGAACTGATATGATTTACTTTTTGATACAGCTTAGCTCTAGTATCTGCTTTAACCCTATCTTTTAATTTATCGAATTTAGTCTTTCTATTGACCATAATTATATTCCTTTATTGTAATCGGGCTGTAAGATTTCATTCTCAAGTTTATTCTTAAGACGTTCTTGAACCTCCCTATCTGCTTTTAAAAAATCCTTTATGATTTTTCGTTCCTTGGTTATGTCTGCCATAAACATTTGGCTCGATAAGAAACCGATATAGAAACCAAATGTCGTTGCTTGTTTTGTTTGATTGCTACTGGTGAGATTTCTCTTAGGCCAGGAGTTTACAATATCACTCATGAGTGTCATGTAACCCTGGTAATTCTCAAAAGGTAAATAGCTGTAACAATCCTTCGCTAGTTGATCGAGTAACAGTAAATCCTTTTCGATTAATTTATTTTTCTTCGGCATATTATATCTCCTTATCTGGGTTAACCCATTTTCTATCTGTCATTTTCTGCTGTCTTAAACGTTCTTTTTTCTGACTGTCTTGCCACGCCTTCACGTTCTTATTATCGAAAATACAAACAGGCATGCCCCACTCGTTCAGTCCAAAGAAATATGTCCTGTTTCTAACGTTGCAGTATTCTATGAGCTGTTCTTCCCACTCCTCTACGAGCAGACCACTAAGCGGGTGCCACGCAACACCGATATCTCTATCCAGTCTTGCGTAATCTGGTAATTCTAAAACTCGTTTATTGAGTTCTTGTTTAACTTTAGTATTAATCATTTTATCCTTTCGGCAGATTTCTAATCTTGCCCGATTGTAATTTTTCGAGAAGTAATTCTTCTACTGTTTTGCGTTCTGTTTTTCTGATTTCCGATAACTGTTTATCGACAAAACGCTTTTGGTGTTTAGTGAGCAGATTGTAATCAAAGCTGTCTCTATCTGGCTCACGTTGTTCAAGATAATCGCTACTGAAAATATCAATATCGTTTAATCTTGAAGGTGGTTTATTATTCATAGTCTCTCCTTTTGTTAAAATGGTATTTCTCCTATTTCTTCTTTCCGTTCTCTCTCTAAGATATCGCCAATATGTTTAGGGTTTGCACGTTTATCGAGTTCTATGTCTCGATATTTTTCTGTGCCTACGTCTTTGTATGCACGAGCATAGGTTAATGGATCGTTAAAATGCTCGTTAACTTTTGAAATATCTTTATTGATTTCTGGGTCTAACCAATGATCGCGATTTCTACCGATAACATATCGCCCTCTACCTTTGTGATCATTTACTGTAGTAGGTTCAATAGCGTCATTTCTAAATGCAGGTGCGCTAATAGTTCTAAACCATTTCTGAATCTGATCCTTACTCACTAACGCAGATAAGATATGTGTTCTATTATCGGTATGAGAATATAAAAATGTTCTGAGCTCGTGATAAACTTGATCTCTATTCCAAAGATCATAATGAAAACTTGGAATTAATTTACGTTCTAGAATAGTATTTAATTCTTGTTGGTAACCAGTTAAGCTCTCTTCAAGCAGTAGATAGTGCCACCTAGTCTTTGGACGTGTACCATAAAATTTCTGACACTCTTCTCTAGTGATTTTGTAAACATGCTTAAGATAATGAGCGACTAGTTCTAGTTCTTTAGTGTCTTTATCTCTTCTATCTACTTTATTAAATTTTATATCTTCGTAAAACTCGTCAGACAGCGGCAACAATTCATGACGAATATAAAAATGCCTTCTATCATTAGGCTCTACAGAGTAAGGCTTAACTTCATTTGTCGATAAATACAGGTTGTAATGACAGTAATGTCTTATCCTTTCCTGATTTTTTCTTTCAACTGAAAATAAATCTTCTGTTAGCAGATTTTTTAAAGTTCCTTTTGTATGACTATCTTCTTTTCCTTTATTGTTTGCTTCAGTTACAAACAAATTATTAGCCTCTAAAAAATAACCATTAAAGTTGCTATTGAGTGTCGGTAAATCTAAAGGAAAACAATTCTGCTGTCCTAAAAGATATTGAATAATTTTAAATATTAACCCCTTACCTGTTCCATGATATTGACTAGAAATTAAAATGCACCAGGTTCTATTCTCATCTGGGTATTGGACGGCACAAGCTAAAGCCTTTATCAATAATTCTGTTTCATATTCCTCATAAGAACAGTTGAATGATAATAATTTAAAAAACCAATCTAGCTTTTCTTTTATATCGGGAATGTCTCCTAGATCCGCATGTTTAGGATCGATATACATATTAATAAAAAGTTTATTATCCCGTTTAATATACTGTTGATTGACAGGGTAATAACTTAATCCATTTACTATTTTGATATTATTCTTTTGTAACCACTCACTAGCAGTTCTTTCATTAAAATCTCCTTCTGCTTTTGCTCTTAGGAGCATGTTATTTAATTCTGATTGTTCAACAAGATCCCTAGTTAAAAATTCATAGTATCTGTTTCCCGAACCTCTGACATATGCAAAAAGTTTTAGAGCTTTTTTAATGTCGCTGTATTCAATTTCTTCAACAACAGGTTCTGGTTCTGGTACATATGCTTTCTCTCTTAGATCATAAATATCTAGCTCTTCTGGTATTCTATCTTCAAGTCCCCAACTTTTCTTATCGAACGCCCCACGGAGCATTTGAACAATCTCAACATAGCTCGGATAACGGACCACCCTCGCGTCTATTTCAAAATCATTAATGAGATTTAAACACAGCCTTTCAAACTCATTTATAGAGAAATCACTGTCCTCAATATCTGGGTGCAGTAAAACTTTTTTACCTTTTAACGTGGTCCAATCAAAATTCTTATAACCACTAGCACCACCGAAAGTCGTAAAATGTAAATCTGCAAACTTCTTACTAGCACTATCGCAAGTTTTTTCTCCTTCAACTATATCAACGATATCTGGGTTATATTCTTCCAGGTAATTACCTCGATAAAGATCTTTTTTAATACCATGTTGATTTGCAAGAGCGTCAAAAACATTTTTCTTACGCCACTTACCACTAGCAAAAGAGATATATTGAAAACTCTTTTTAGTAGGGTCATTCAGATCATTTATTCTGTATTTTAAAAAAGTTCTTCGTCCTGTTTTTCTACAAACATACCACCAATAAGGACGATTAAAGTTAGTTATTCCGTTCATATGTTTCCAACCGTCGTTATCTTCTGGAGCATATTGAGGGATAACAGTTATCTTCTTTTTATTAATGTCAATCGTAACAGGAGGAAAGCTATCTGCCATTTTGAACCTCCTTTTTTCTTAGCTGTTTTTTACGCCACTCGTCCTTTGTGCGATCCCAATGTTTCTTGCCCTCAACATAATACGGAACACGTTCATAAAAATATGAAAGCAGTTCTTCTTTAGGGCAGTGGTTTGAAAAACATTTAACGATAACTTGAGAGCTGCCGTCCATGATTCCCATGCTTGGGTTATTGTCGTCATGGCTTGGGTGTACGCAGTTAGTTACAACACCATTTCCAGTTTTAATTATTTTATTAGTAGTAGGTAAGACATTAATAAAATCTTTCGCCAAAGGCTTAGACATGTTAAAAGTCATTATTGAATTCCTAAGGGCGCTTTACCACAGGCGCCTTTTTTATTTTGTAATCTGATTATCCTCCAAGATTTTCATTACCTGTTCCATGTTATAACGAACTAAATTGCCAATTTTAAAATATGGTAATCCTCTTCCCTTAACTCGGTCTAGGCGTAACTTGGGAATAGAAACTTGTAACGTTTCAGCTACTTCTTTTTCTTTAACTAATTTCATAAACCCCCGAACAAAATAAGGTAACATTAATAGTTGGCGTGGCTTATCCTTACCAACGTACCAATCATTTTTTTCTGATTGCAAGACCCCCAGTTTCTTTAGTCTCAGGAATTAACCTACGGGTGTGCTTTTATATTTGTTCGTGTTTCGTGTTTCTATTTTCGGGATTTTTTCTTTTTGAGAAGTCCTTCTAAATCCATACTTGACTTCATATACTTAATTATACTTCGTTATAAAAACCTCAAGGATTTTTTTAATTTAATTTTACTTTTTTAAGACAGATATCCACCACAGCAACACACTAATTTATTGATGGTGCAAGGTTACCTGGGTTACCTCGCGGTTACCTTATTCTGAAAACAAAAGTAACCCTATGTAACTTTGCCCAAGTTAGATGAAGTTACAAAGTTACAACGTCAACATAAGTCAACATTCTCGGCTTAGCGTAAGATAAAAAAAGATAAGTAAATAAACATGAATAAAACAAAACTTTACAAGACAGATTGACCACGGATCACGAACCAGGGTTACTGAGGGTTACAATTCTTTGGTCAAATGTTACCCAGTAAATAAGTTAAGTATTACACCACAAACAGATACAAAGGTGGTGTACTTTGGGTAACAATAGGTAAGCTTTTAGCGTAACTTACAGTAACAATTTAGCGTAGCTTTTCGTAACATTGTTTAGTTTTAACATGCGTAACACCCTCTGACAGAGACATCCAGATTTCTACAGGAGTTCAACACAGTAACACAGCAATAACACAGTAAAAACTAGAGAGGTGTGTTGTGTTTTTCCCCTGTTTTCCAATGAGTTTTAACTGTTCAACACAGCAACACGGTAAATATAACAAGTTTAGATTTTAAAATACTTTTTTTTATTTATCGTATCAGTTGCAGTAACTTGAATTGTAGTGTGTTAGCGTGTTTTTGATTTAAATCAAAAAGCTCTAATAGCAGCTCTAATTAAATTAAAAGTAAAAAACTTAATTCCATACACGATTGTTTCAGATCCTGTGCAAGCTCTTAAGGGCTCAATTTCTTTTTTTGATTCTAACTTTTTAGCACTCTCATACAAATTATTACAATTTTCTGAGTTTAAGACTTTAGTTTCACAACCTCTTAAATTTTTCATGTGCTCACTACCTTGTTTGTATTTACCTGATTTAATATCAATTTTTAAATTTTCAGCCAAAAGAATGTTTTCGTTTACACATTCCTCTCTTGTTAGTTTATTTTCATAAAAACATATATTTAAGGAGGATTGAATTTCATTTAGTGCACCTAATTCGCGACCGCAACTTTCATTAATTAATTTGCTGCACAAATTCCTTTTTTCATTCATTAATGGAATTGCTTTTAGTGACTCTTGAAACTTTAGTTCTTCTTCAGATAATTTTTTTTCAGTTACTTCTTCCCAAAAATTTTCAAAACCTGAATCGCAGATTTGTTCTCCAAAAAAGATTTCACTCCAAGCTATTACAATAGCGCAAAAAAAAGCTATCAAAAATACAAAAAACCAACCAAGAATTTTAAACTTCATATTTTTTTCTCACTTTATTCATTTGACTCTATGTAACAATCGGTCCGAAAAGGTACGTCTAATTGATAACGACAGAGAGCTAAATATTGTTTTTCTGATTTTAATAAATACTGTCTGTGATAATCAGTAGAATATTGATCTATAATTTGCCAACCTTCTTTTAATAAATCAGTAAAAGAAAAAGGCATATCTAACCATTTTCCTTGCGCAAAAACACTAGTTGAAAAAAACAATACAATGATAAAAAGTAACTTTTTCATAAATATTTAAATACTATTTTTCCTGTATTAAATCTCTAAGAGTTTTTCCGTTATAACACCAATATCCAGAACCTTGTACTTGCCCCCAATCATAACCCATTTCATTTGTAATCTCGAGTGCTGATCCAGAGAGTGTTGTTTCTTTATCCCTAAATATTACTTTTCCGTTTTCAGAAATAATACAGGTAATACTCTTATCTTTTGAAAAAGTTAGGATAGTTCCTTTTTCAATTCCTAAAATACCAAAGTAATCAATTCTACCTCTGCGTTTTTTTGCTTCACTCAATGCTTGTTTGTCTTGATCAGTTTCTGCAATAACTTCTTTTGGTGTAACGTTCTTCCCGCCCATTTCTTCTGCTATCTCTAAGATTGCTTTTGCGCTTTCAGGAGTAGCATTAAAAAATTCTCTGTTATGTCTTATGCGCTTATCGTCTAAGCCTGTATGAATTTTCTTTTCAATAGCACTAGCGTTCTCTACTTCCACCGCATAGTAGCACTCAAAAGGAAGGGGTGTACTGGTATTATCTAATTCTTTTATACGTCTCTCTAAATTATCAGTAATGCCAATCTTAATGGTATCAGGCATGCTTTCATTAGTAAGAATATAAACAATAGGCACAGTTATTTATAAATCAAAATAATCCATAAGACCACAACACTTAACAATTCTCTTAGTTAGTGATAGAATAAATCATGAGTAAATTTGTGAATATCATTATATTTCTATTAGTTTTTATTTTGAATATTTCAGTTAATGCAAATCACTTAAAAGAGGGCCAAGTAGTTAGCTGTGAAGTGATCGAACATGCAATGCAATCATTTGATCCTTTTGATGATAGAGTTTATTCAAATGATACAAGCTTTCAGTTTAGGATAGTTGATATTACTGATGAAGGGGGTTTCTTAGAGCTATCGAATAAAGGGAAGGAATTAATTGCTGCAGATTTTTTACAATTTAAATTCGACCACTACCATAATGATAGTTATACTGACCCCGATGATGCTGAAGAAATTAGAGGCATAACAGATATAGGGGCTGTCTTTTCATATGAAGATAATAATTTTGTTTATGCGTTTGCACATGCAAAATTACAAGGAGTTGAGTATATTTTTGCTGAATGTGATGGTTTTTAAAACCAAAAAAACTTCCTTATGACCAGAACACTTAACAACCTCCTTGGTTAGTGCTAAGATAACACCATGAAATTTATCGCTTTGTGTATTTCCGTTTTTTTCCTTTTTACACAATCAGTTTTTGCAAATGAATTTGTTTTGAATTGTACTTTAATTGAT
>Ga0208644_1003769_pt1 | contig 11627 bp, 11 predicted proteins | sample VirMetDEL_Nov_18_FD_184517 | JGI IMG/M metagenome (GOLD analysis project Ga0208644, IMG submission 184517) | Aqueous microbial communities from the Delaware River and Bay under freshwater to marine salinity gradient to study organic matter... | ecosystem: Environmental > Aquatic > Marine >... | reverse complement strand
CAACTAGTGGTACAAATATTGTACTAGCTTCTGGTGCAACTGCAGGTGATATTGTAGATATTATTGCGTATGGTGCATTTGACATTGCTAACACCTATACGCAAGCTGCAGCAGATGCAAAGTTCTTACAGCTTGTAGGTGGAACACTCTCAGGTAATTTGACACTGGGAGGTGTTCAATACAATGCAGCAGGTTCGGCTGCTTCACCTTCTATATCGGTTACAGGTGACACTAATACAGGTTTATTTTTCCCTGCTGCTGATACCATAGGTGTAGCTACAGGTGGCACCGAGCGGATGCGTATTCTCTCTGGCGGGAAGGTGCTGATTAATGCTACGACAGACCGTGATAAATGGGATAACTCAACAATTGGTTCAAATTTACTTCAAGTTGAAAGATCTGCTAGTGGGGGCAATAGCAGCATATCTGTAACAAATAACCCTGGAACATTTGCCGATGCTTTTTCTTTATTATATCTTGGACGAAGCCGTGGAACTGCTAATAACGATTACACTGCTGTTGCTTCAGGTGATGGATTAGGCGTTGTTAGTTTCCAAGGCGCAGATGGAACCGAATTTGTAGAGGCCGCAAGTATTCGTGGGTATGTAGATGGAACCCCTGGCGCAAATGATATGCCGGGACGATTAATGTTCTTTACGACACCCGATGGTTCTGCCACTCCAACCGAGCGGATGCGTATCGACTCCTCGGGCAACGTAGGGATTGGGGTGACGCCGGAGTCCATGCTTTCTGTTGTTAGAGCAGTTCGGGTTGGTCAGGGTGCGATGCTTGAGGGGCGTAGCAATTCAACGGTGTTGAACCTCAGTGCAAACCAATACATAAGTGCAGCAGGACAACGCACTTACATCACGACAGGCGAGGCTGCGTACTACGAACAAATAGTTGGGCAGCATCGTTGGTTCACCGCCCCCTCCGGCACCGCAGGCACTACTATCACCTTCACGCAAGTGCTTGCCGTAGAAAAGGATAAGTCACTTGCCTTGCAAGGCGCAACATCTCAGTCAGGAACCGGCATTACCTTTCCTGCCACGCAATCTGCATCCTCAAACGCTAATACGCTGGATGATTATGAGGAGGGGACTTGGACCACTTCGTTTACCTATTCAAATGCGTCTGCGGCAACATTAAGTGCCGCAACATACACAAAAGTTGGTCGCTTGGTAACGCTTTCAGGGAAAATATCCGCAACATTAACCACAACAAATACCGCCATTTCAATAATTTTTACTTTGCCTTTTACTCAGGGCGCAAATCTATGCCCCAGTACTGGATTGGCTTATCACACCGCTACTGCAACAGCTAATGCGGGGATCGGATTCATTGCTGATGAGACGGGCGCTGCCGCTGACAAAGCAGCTTTTGGCGCTCCTGCCTCTCAGGTAACAAAAGCAGATAATTCATCTTTTGATATTCAATTTTCTTATACATATGAAGCAGAAACTTAATCACACCGGATTAGTGTGATTGGACCAACGAAAGGAACTTAAATGATTACCAAACAAACCGTAGTAGACCAAATCACCGTAACCGAAAACGGCACAGTGCTTTACCGTGAAGCAACTCGCATTATTGAAGACGGTAAAGAACTGACCAAGACCTATCACCGCTCATCCCTAACACCGGGGCAAGACCTAACCGGACAGCCTGAGAAGGTGGTAGCGATTGCTCAAGCAGCGTGGACTGTGGATGTAGTAGCAGCCTATGAAGCAGCGCAGCAGGCTATGCAGGCTGAGTAAAGCATGAGCACCTTTTATTTCATTCTGAGGTATCACAATGGCTAAGCCACGCACCCTAGCAGATTCTGTAAGCGCAGGAAGCGCATTCCGTCTTGCAGAACTTGCAGCTAATGGGACAAATACAGTAGGACTCAAGGCACCTGATGCACTTGCATCTGATGTCACTTGGAAACTACCCGCTACAGATGGTTCACCTGGACAAGCTATTACGACTGATGGATCAGGTAATCTAGCATTTAGTACGCTTGGTTCCGCAGCCACGCCCACTGCACTGGGGACGGTGTATGGAAAATCAAACAACGGATCGCCTTATGAAACTGCGCTCGGCTATCAAGCACTTGCTGTAACGTCGGGCGGCGCAGCCAACGTAGCTGTTGGATATAGGGCCGGTTACGCAATTACAAGCGGTCAAGGAAACATTGCAATTGGTGCGGAGAGTGTTTATGCAGTGACCACCGGTTCTAACAACATCGGGATTGGCCGAAATGCCCTGCAAAACAATACTGCGTCTGGTAATGTGGGCATAGGTTATAACGCTCTCACCGCCAACACCACCGGCACGACCAATACGGCAGTTGGTTTTCAGGCGTTGGACGTAAATACGACTGGTATTGCAAATACAGCATTTGGATCAAATGCGCTTGGAGCAAATACAACAGCAAACAGCAATACTGCGATTGGGACATCAGCCCTTCTCTATAACACCACTGGCGCTAATAATACGTCTTTAGGAACCGAAGCTCTAGTTAACAACACCACCGCCTCTTACAACACCGCAATAGGCTACCAAGCCCTCTACTCCAACACGACTGGTTATATAAACACGGCACTTGGCGCTTTTAACCTTTACTCCAACACCACTGGACATCAAAATATTGCCGTTGGGTATCAAGCACTGTATCTAAATACGACAGGCGAAAGAAATATCGCTATTGGAACAAACCTAGCTGCAGATGGAACTTCGGCACTTAGGAGTAATACCACAGGTAACTACAACACAGCAGTGGGGGCAGGAGCGGGAGCGGCAAATACCACTGGCACAGGCGGTACTTTTATAGGGTATGGCGCTGGTTACAGCAACACCACCGCTTCTGGCAACACAGCCGTTGGTGTGTCAAGTCTTTACACCAACACCACTGGATCGGAAAACACGGCAGTTGGGGGGTTAGCTCTACTTGCTAACACAACGGGGAGTTACAACACGGCATTTGGCGGTAATTCAGGCTCAGGTATTCAGTGGCATGCCGCTCTAAGATTTAACACCACAGGGTCGAATAACGCTGCATTTGGTGATGGCGCACTGGCTCAAAACACCACGGCTTCCAATAACACCGCTATGGGTACGGCGAGTCTTTACTCCAACACCACTGGCGGAAATAACACCGCTGTTGGTTACCGAGCCGGTTATTCCATTACTACCGGATCTGACAACATATTCATTGGGCAATCAATTGGCACCGGAGGCACCGCTATCACCGGTTACAAAAATATTATTATTGGATCTGACAGTGCCGGTGGAAGCCTTTCTTCAGGCTATAAAAACGTAGGAATAGGGTCAAAAGTTCTCGCAAACATAACAACTGCTACGGGGAACATCGCTATAGGCCCAACTGAGTACGGGGTTGATCGTGGCAATTTACAAGCCTGTACGACGGGCGGCACTAACTTAGCTCTTGGCGTAGGGAATTTGGGTGTTGTGACAACCGGCGGCAACAACATAGCTCTTGGCGGTCAAAACACTGGAGGTAGCCTAACCACTGGAAACAATAATGTTTTGATTGGAGTTAATGGCGTTGGCAATTCCATGACAACCGCTGAGTCCAACGTGTTTATTGGTAGCTATGGAGGTGGTGGTGCAGGGTACGCTGCTGGTTATTATGTGACTGGAAGCTACAACACAATTTTAGCCTCTTGGAATGGCAATCAAGATAGTTTAGATCTTAGAACATCTAACTATCAAGTGGTTATCGGTCCTCAAAGTGGCGGCTGGGGCGCACGACTTGACGGTACTTCATCCGGCAACTCTTGGTATCAGCGCAGCAACTCCTCAACGTGGGCCACCACTTCAGATCGGCGCATCAAGACAAACTTCCAGCCGGTTACCAACGGTCTTGAAATTATCAACGCACTTAAACCCACTGAGTTTGACTACATTCTCACGGGTCAGCATGACGTGAGCTTCATTGCTCAAGAGTACGAGGAAGTCTTGCCGGATCAAGTTGTTGAAGATACGTCAAATAAGAGCGAAGAAATCATGGCCTTAACCAACGGTGAACCAATCAAGGTTCTCAAGAAAAATCTTGACCCATATCTTGTATCCGCTATTCAAGCCTTGACTGAACAAGTCAATCAGTTGAAAGCTGAAATCGCAACCCTCAAAGGAGCTTAATCATGACTGAAGTTATTGAAGTACCCACTCAAGCAGAACTTGACCGCCATTTCTCAGCAATGGGTGACTCGGTGGATCTCATCAACGCCATCGTTGCCGGTACTCGGATGCAAAACGAATCAGCGCAAGATCGTCAAGACTGCATCAAGCGCAACGTGGAGCATCTTGAGCTTATGATTGCCAAGGGATGGTTTAACGACCGTGACCTCACAGCAGTCAACGCAGCTATAGCAGCAGGAAACTCTTATCAAGGGTAACCATGGAAGCAATCGAACTTCTAGGGAAACTATGGTACTTAGGAGCAGCGATTGTAGCAATTGCAGCTTATGCTGTAACTATTAAAGTTCGTGTCGATTATCTAGAGAAGGGCTATGATAAACAAATCACTGAACTTTGGAAACATGTTAACGAGTTGACGAAAGGTAAATAGCATGGCATTGCAGGCTGATGAACAAGTTAAGCAGTTAGGCGATGCCATATCAATCCTTACGGTTGTGGGTACACTAGCTGAACTATTACCTGCCGTAGCTGCCATACTAACCATTATATGGACTGCTATCCGTATATGGGAAACAGATACAGTCCAATGCATGTTTAATAGAAAGACTGTAAAGAAAGATAAAGAGGATTAATCTGCAATGTTTGAACTCCTCAGTGGTGGACTTTTAGGTAGTGTCTTTGGTGGGCTATTCCGTCTTGCACCTGAAATACTTAAATTCCTTGACAAGAAGAATGAAAGATCTCATGAATTAAATATGTTCCAGTTACAAACTGACCTAGAGAAAATGAGGGGTCAGTTTATGATGGAAGAAAAATATGTAGAGCATTCTGTAGCTCAACTAGATACTATTAAAGAGGCGTTTAAAGAGCAATCAGAAACGGCTAAGAATGCAGGCTGGTTTGTGTCAGCTATATCTGCATTAGTAAGACCTGGAATTACCTGGGCTTTGTTTTTCATGTACGCAGCAGTTAAAGTAGCTGCACTTTATATGGCATTCTTAACTAATGCACCTTGGTATGAAGTCATACAACAGACATGGGATGCTGATGACTTTGGTTTATTTACCATGTGTATTTCATTTTGGTTTGTTGGAAGAAGTATAGAGAAGTATACCAAGTAGTTATGCAAACCAAACTTGCTACCATCGTATGCTCTGATGTCATTGGCTACAGTGCAAAAATGCAAGAGAATGAATCTCTAACATTAAATATGTTAGATGAATGTAGAAGTGTTATAGATCCATTAATTAGCATAAAACGTGGTAGGTTATTTAACACAGGTGGTGATTCTGTATTAATTGAGTTTGCAAGTGCTGTCGATGCAGTTAATTTTGGTGTTGATATGCAAACAGCTTTACGTAAATTAAACAATGGTTTACGTTGGAGAGTTGGCATTCATATGGGAGAAGTGTGGATATATGGCACTAACCTTATGGGCGAAGCAGTTAATCTTGCAGCAAGAACAGAATCTTTAGCTGATTATGGTGGTGTTACCATGACAGACACTGTATATAAATTAGTAGTAGGTAAACTACCAGATTATAAATTTATAAGCAGAGGGTTGCAAGAATTTAAAAATGTAAACCCTATAGAAATATACAGTATTCAAATTGAAGGATGTGAGCCTAATCCATATTTAAATAGAGGTGTTAAACCAACAAAAGAAACAAACAATAAAAGTCATAAAGAATTAATAGCTGCAGTAGTTAATGATCAGGCTGCTCGTAACCATACAATACAAGATGCTATTAATCTTAGACACGATAATAAATATGGTCCTGCTACCCGTGTATTAATGTGGAGAATTAGTAAACAAGATAATAAAGCTGTAAATGAATTAGTGAATATGCTACAGAAAAACATTGTTCCTAATGATCTTAAGCCTTATGTGTTTGCTGTATTTAAAGAGTTTTGTACTAAAGTAAATAGTGAAGTTGCCATACAGATAGCAGAACTTATAGAGAAAGACAGCCCTAGTCTAGCTTTACAGTTTTTACGTAATGCTGCTAATGTAAATGAAGAAGCTAATTATCGTTTAGCTATGATGATTTTTAGCAGTCCTAATAGTAGTAATAAAGAAATAGAAGAAGCTATTAGTGAATTAAAAGAATACGCAATGAAACGTAAAGTGCAGGCTATGTTAACTTTAGGTGTATACTACACAAACATTAAAGATAATAAGAATGCATTTCGTTGGTTATATGCGGCACGTGCTCAACATAGTAAAGAAGCACAAGAGTTGTTAGAAACACTTAATAAGACTTTAAGTAAGAGTGATTTTAATAACTTTAAAACAGATGCAGATGCCTTAGTAGACGAGATAAAGTTTTTAGATGAAAATAGGATGAGGCAGTGAGTGTTAAAGAGGCTGTTAAGATATCAAAAGAAACATTAATAAAGCCCTTTGAAGGTTGTGCAATAATATTACCAAACAAATTAGTAAAAGCATATCCAGATCCTGGCACTGGCGGTAAGCCTTGGACTATAGGATACGGTTCAACTGGACCTGATATTAAAGAAGATACCGTGTGGACCTTGGAACAGTGTGAACACGCTTTAGACGAACATTTACTTTACTTCATGAATGGTATATTAAAATTATCGCCTAAAGTCGCACAAGAAAATCCAAAGCGTATTGCAGCTATACTATCTTGGGTGTATAATTGTGGGTTAGGTAACTATCGCATATCTACATTTAAAAAGCGCATTGATGCTAAAGATTGGGTAGGTGCACAAGAAGAATGTAAGAAGTGGAATAAGGCTGCAGGTAGAGTATTAAGAGGCTTAACCATACGAAGAAATGCAGAAGCCGTTATGTTAGGATAAAGATATGCCAAGCAAAGAATTTACTACAAAGCAAAAAGAGATTGTAGCACGTAAGTTAGGCTACGATGGTCCCATGTCTATGTTTGATGAATTTCTTAACTCTGATCCTTCAATGGCACAGAGATATGGGTTAATTGCTGATAAGTATATGGCACGTGGTGGTATGGTTAAAAAGAAAAAGTATGTTGCAGGCGGTAATGTATCTCGATTAGCTACTGAAGAAGAGTTAGATAATACATACAGTATACAAGACCTTACTGGTAATACTACTAATACTACTAACACTGGTAATACTACTAATACTACTAACACTGGTAATACTACTAATACTACTAACACTGGTAATACTACTAATACTGGTAACACCACTAATACTACTAATACTGGTAACACCACTAATACTACTAATACTGGTAATACTACTAATACTGGTAATACTACTAATACTACTAATACTGGTAATACTACTAATACTGGTAATACTACTAATACTGGTAATACTACTAATACTGGTAATACTACTACTGTTGCACGACAGGGTGCAGAAACCAATGCAGGTAAAACCATAGAGGGTACTAATGTAGTATTGCCAAAGGATTGGGATAGTTTACAAGGGTCACAAAAAGTAGCGTTTTATAATACTAAAAATATTACCCCCAATCAACTTAGGACTGCCGGAGTAGATGAAGAGACAATAAATTACATGACCCAAAATATGGGATATAAGGTCACTGATTCTACAGTAAAGACTGATCCCACTACAGGTCAACCCGTTATTACGTCTGTTCCTACAGTAACTGCTGCCCAAATAGCTGAGCAGACCAATCAAACTATTCAAGGTTCTGGTGGTGCTGGTGCACTCACACAAGCCACTGCAACAACGGCAGGTGATGCCCAACAAGCTGCAGAAGCAAGTACACTGACAGCTAAGACATATGATGCAGAAAAGGCACTGGCAAATCTGTCAGATGAATTAGAAAAGATTACTGCACAAACTGGCGACGTATCTACAGGTGCTCAAGTAACTGCAGAAGAGGGGACAGTATCTAAAGAAGCTAAGGCTGAAGCTGCCACTTTTGATGATAAATACAAAGAGCTTGTAGCCACTGATGCTAAAAGAACAGTTGATGCTAAAGAACTTGTAACTGCTGCACAAGGATCACAAGCACCTGTTATTAAAGCTGCACAAGCTAATAAGCCTGCTGAAGTACAGGCAATGACACGTGATATGACTGCTGCTGAAACAGTCAAACCTGTCACTATTTCAGAAAAGGAAATGGCTCAAGCTGAGGCTATCACTGCTGATGGATTAGCTGAAGATGCCAAAGCTGTAGCTGCCAAGCTCGATAAATTTACTGTAGATGCAGGCACCTTAGCTGCCTTCATTGAGGGTGATGTACCTGCAAGAGCTACAGTGCAAGGACAGCTTGCCGAGCTAATGAAGTCCTTCGATGATGGCAAGACTCCTGCATGGGCTGCTGGTGCTATTCGTGCAGCTAATGCAGCTATGACAGCCAGGGGTTTAAATGGATCTTCCATGGCAGGTGCAGCTATCTTCCAGGCTGCTATGGAATCTGCTTTGCCTATTGCAGCACAGGACGCTCAGACTTTTGCAACACTAAATTTACAGAACCTTAATAACAGGCAGCAGGTAGCTTTAGCCAATGCTGCAGCACAACAGAATGTATCTCTGGCTAACTTCAATGCAGAACAGCAAGCAGCTCTTCAAAACTCTTCCAATGCCTTTGCGCTACAGTCTCAGAATCTTAGCAACATGCAGCAGACTATGCTCGCTAATGCCCAGATTCGTGCTGCACTTCAAGGACAGAATCTCAGTAATCAGATGCAAGCTGCCCTTACTAATGCAGCAAGGCAGGCTGAGATCAACAATATCAACTTAAATAATCAGCAGCAGGCTGCATTACAAACAAGTGCCAATAATTTACAAGTAGACTTAGCCAACTTAAGTGCCAAGCAACAAGCTGCTGTGGCTAATGCTCAGCTTGAAGCTGCACTACAATTAAAGAACTTAGATAATCAACAACAAGCTGCTGTATTAAATGCATCCCGTTATGCGGAAGCTAATAACTTAACCTTCACTGCACAACAAACTGCTGTACTTCATAACTCTGAATTAATGAAGACTATAGGTCTTGCCAATTTAAATGCTGAACAAGCTGCTGTGTTACAAAATGCAGCTACTTATGCAGCAATGGATATGGCAAACTTAAACAATAGGCAACAAGCTGCAGTATTTAATGCTCAAGCTTTCTTGCAAATGGATATGGCTAACCTTAGCAACAAACAGCAGACTGAGATGTTTAAAGCACAAGCTATTTCTCAGGCTGTATTATCAGATGCTGCTGCAACAAATGCCTCTTTGCAGTTTAATGCCACATCTGAAATGCAAACTGATCAATTCTTTGAATCCATTAAGGCTCAAATAAATCAGTTTAATGCTACACAATCAAATGCCATGGCACAGTTTAATGCAGGTCAAACTAACTCGATTACGCAATTAAACACACAGCTACTGGCTAATCGTGAACAATTTAATGCACAACAAAAATTAGTCATTGATCAATCTAATGCAGAGTGGAGAAGGAATATTGCCACTATTAATACTGCAGCTATCAACCGTGCTAATGAAGTGAATGCTCAAGCTGCTTTATCTGTAACTACAACCCAATATAACAATATGTGGCAAGGGTATAGAGACAGTATGCAATATGCCTATCAAGCAGGTGAGAATGATTTAGATCGTGAGAATAGATTGGCTATTGCCAAGATACAAGAGAATGCCACGATTAAAGCTGCAGAAGCTTCCCGTACTGCTGCTGCCGTCAATGCCATGGGTAGTTTAACTGCTAGCTTACTAGGTAAAACTACATTAGGGCAGACTGTTGTAGATGCAGCAGGGTCCGTTTTTAAGAGTGTCACAGGGGCGATAACTGGGTCTATGGGCGATATAACAGCTAGTGAAATGTCTGCACTTACAAATCAAGCCGCATTAGATTTACAAGGGTTAGGGGAACTTATCATTAACCCACCCTCACCTTAACCCACCTAAAGGTTAATCAATGGATAAATATATTCAAAAAGTAAACAAGCTTGTAGAAGAAAAGCTTAACAATGCAACTAAGCCTAAAGGTAAAGGCTTACTAGCACCTAAGCAAAACAAGCTTAAAGATGAAGAAGCTAAGAAAGATGATGTCATGAATCTGATTGCTAACTTTGTAGCTGACATTCGTATGAAGAGAATGGAGTATAAGCGGGATGAATAAAGACGAAGAGTTGTTCATGTCTGGTCCCATTCCAGGCATGTCACTGACGGGTGCTCCACGTAATGTGCCTTGGGAGAATCCTCCTATGCTTGCTACCGTGGAAGATTCTATTGCTTATTATACAGATAAGCTATTAGATCCTGAAACAGAGGATGCGGTACTTGATGTACTAGAAAATAAAATAGATATCGAAACTATAGCTGATCATCTTATTACCTCGTCTGTTATGAATGGCATTCATTCATTGGATGTAGGTGTCCTTATTAATCCAGTTGTACGTGAACTTATCATGCTTGTAGCTGATAGTACAGATACAGAGTATGTGGAATCCTACAAGCAACAAGAAAAGAGTAATCGTATTCCTAGATCCATGGCAAGGCAGATTGTAAGACAGGCCATGGAGGAACAGCAAACATCCATGCCAGAGCCTGCTACAGCTATACCCACTGACATGGGTCAAGATATACCCCCTGAATATCGTGGCTTAATGGCCCCAGTAAATGTACCACAAGCACCTGTGAGGTAAGTATGTCCTTCTTAGCTTCCTTTGTAACTGGCTTTGCTACACAAGCCACTAAAGATATTGAAGAACGTGATAAGGAGCTTCGTGATGAGGCTACTATGCGTTGGAACTCTTTGCTTAGAGAGAGGGAGAAAGCTTCCTTACGTGCAGAGAAACGTAAAGAGGAAGTAGATACTTACGCTAGGCAACTGAGTTCATTAGGGCAGGGTTTACTTACTGAGCAGCAGATTGTAGCTGCTATTGCCAGTGGTAATGCTAAAGAGATTGTAGAAAGTCTTTCCAGTATTAAAACTAAACTCACCTCTGAACAGGCTAAGAAGCTTATTCAAGTTGGTGAAGATCAAGAAGTACCTACACTTGCCAAGTTCCGTGAGCAAACTACTGAGTTACAGCCTGGAATGGCTAAGGCTCCTAGTGAAGATCAAATGCGTGGTGCATTTGGATTACGTACTCGTGCATTTGAACAGGGTTTTAAGTCTGCGTCTGCACAGACAGGTGTAAGCATAGAAGATATCTACAAGACTAAGCTTGGGGATATACCTGCTATTAAAGCTACAGTAGATTTAACTGCAGTAGCTGCCCCAAGAGAACAAGCTGGAGATCCTTATGCTAGAAAAATTGCTGAACTAAGACTTGCAGGTGCAACAGCAAAAAGTCAAGGTGACACTATTGCAGCAGAGGCAATAGACAAAGAACTTAAACTTTTAGTTGAACAAGAGCAAGTAGGAAAGCCAGCTAAAGAACAGCCTAAACCTAACCCAATGGATCAAGTTAATGCACTTATCCATGAAGGTACATTGCTAGAGCGTAGGGCTAGAGAGTTACTTTCATCGGGTAACAAAGATGAT
>Ga0208644_1003767_pt1 | contig 11628 bp, 17 predicted proteins | sample VirMetDEL_Nov_18_FD_184517 | JGI IMG/M metagenome (GOLD analysis project Ga0208644, IMG submission 184517) | Aqueous microbial communities from the Delaware River and Bay under freshwater to marine salinity gradient to study organic matter... | ecosystem: Environmental > Aquatic > Marine >... | reverse complement strand
GAACACCATGACTGCAAGTTTGCAAGCAGGTGACATTCGTGCAATGATTGTTACTGGACCTCCGGGTGTTGGTAAAAGTTATGGTGTAGTAAACACACTTGAAAAGCAAAACATGTTTGGTGATATTGCAAACCAAAAACGTCGCTTTGAAGTTGTAAAAGGTGCAATGACTGCACTTGGATTATATGCCAAACTTTACGAATTTTCGGCCAAAGGTAACGTGGTGGTGTTCGATGACTGTGACAGTGTATTAATGGATGACCTGTCATTGAACATTCTAAAAGCGGCACTGGACAGTGGCAAAAAGCGTAAGATCTTCTGGAATGCAGACAGCAACAAGTTGCGCAATGAAGGAATCCCCGACAACTTTGAGTTTAAGGGCAGTGCCTGCTTTATCACCAACATCAAATTTGAGAATGTAAAGAGCAAAAGACTACAAGATCATTTGGATGCACTTATGAGTCGTGCGCACTATGTGGATCTTACACTAGATACAATGCGTGACAAACTGCTACGCATCAAGCAAATTGCTCGCAAAGGAGACCTGTTTGAGGGATATAATTTTAGTAAGCCCGAAGAACAGGAAATAATTAATTTTATGCAAGACCGGCCCGAACGGTTCCGTGAGATGAGTTTGCGGATGGCACTTAAACTTGGTGACCTCAAAAAAATATCAGGTAATTGGAAAAAACTTGCTGAAACAACCTGCATGAAGATGGGTGTCTGATATAAACACAGATACAAAAATTTGACAGTTTTGCAGTCGTGAGCTCCTCTCTCCTCTCTCCTCCAATCACGACTGTATAGAGTGGGTAGTTTAGAAATAGACTACCCACTCACTTTATGTTATAATAGGATTATGAAGTTATACACAGTAGGCGACAGTTTCACATACGGTGAAGAACTAGAAGATCGTAACAGCGCATGGCCACATGTGCTGGGCAATATGCTGGGCTATGATGTGGTCAATGAAGGCAAACGCGGCTGCGGCAATCACTGGTGTGTTAAGCGCACTATACATGCCGTATTAGAATATGCTCCGGATCTTGTTGTGGTAGGATGGACCAGTTGCGGTAGACAAGAGTTCAACGATCAACATGGTGCATTTACTATATGGCCAGGCTGCTCAGAGCATGCATATCGGCTTAATCCAGAGCAAGCCATTGATGTTGATAGGGCTACTTTATCAAATTGGCTTACAAGGTATAGCGAACCTGTGTATGAATTTCGCAATTGGATTCGACAGATCATCTTGTTACAAAGTTTTTTAAAACAACACAATGTTGAATACAGGTTTGTAAATACATTTGATAATTTCAACCTGATGCATCAATTGGATCACAAAGCAAATGCCCTAATTGGTATGATAGACACCACAATGTTTGTGGGATGGCCCGATGAACAAATGGTAGAATGGGCATATGGTACACCACAAGGTCCAGGCGGACATCCACTGGAACTAGGACACCAACGAATAGCAGAGGCAATACATGCGCACATTAATACTGGGAGATAGTTTTAGCAACGGAACTGAACTTGATTGGGAAGGCAACATGTGGTGGAAACAGATTGATCGAGATGCTGTATGTTTAGCTCAAGTTGGAGATGCAAATGGCACTATGGTTTACAAATATCTGTGCAATCAAGATTTCCAAAGAGTTATTGTTATGTGGACTTTTCCTTCCAGAGCTGATTTCAGTCCGCACTTTAGACTAGATGTAGGTTTTGACAGAGACCCCGAACTTGCAAATTTTAGAAAAGAATGGTATGCTGGTATAGGAGGCGATGAAACCTATACCAAAGATCAAACTTGGAGAAACATCTATTTGATGCAAAGTTTGTGTAAAGATAATGGTGTAGATTATATATTTTGTTGTTCAGATTACGAACTTTTTAGAGACATGCATACTGGCAGAAATCCAAATCAAACTTATAGCAAAAACAATATACTATATCCTATAGATTGGAATCATTGGTTTTTGCCCAACAACCAACTAGTTGGACTTACACAATATGCACAAAAGAATAATTTTGCATTTGGTAAAGGCGGACATCCACTAGATAACGCTAATTTAGCATATGGAAAAGAGATGAAGGATTGGTATGAAACCTTGTGTACTACACGTTAAAGATGAAGTTAACGTAAAAATCGAAGGACTTGACTTGGATACTCGGCGCAAGCTCAGCAATGCATTCAAGTATGAGATTCCTGGTGCACGTTACATGCCAGCAGTGCGTCTTGGACGTTGGGATGGTAAAATGGCTTACTTTCAAATGGGAGGCAGCACCTATATCAATCTGCTGCCCCAAATACTGCCCATGTTAGCAAGTGCAGGATACGAGCCCAGTCTCAATGATCAACGTGACTATGTGATTGACATGCCATTGGACAGTGTTGATGAGAACACATTTGCACACAAAACTTGGCCCAAAGGACATCCTGTGGCAGGTGAACCCATTGTGTTGCGTGACTATCAAGTTGACACTGTAAACAAGTTTCTAGAGAATCAACAGTGCATACAAGAAGTGGCCACAGGTGCAGGCAAAACACTAATGACTGCAGCACTCAGTGCCAGTGTTGAAAAGTATGGACGCAGTATCATTGTGGTGCCTAACAAAAGCCTTGTGACACAAACAGAAGCAGACTATGTTAACATGGGACTGGATGTGGGTGTGTTCTTTGGCGACCGTAAAGAGTTTGGTCGTACACACACCATATGCACTTGGCAGAGTTTGAATGTGTTGTTGAAGAACACCAAGAACCAAGTGGCTGATGTTACAATACAAGACTTTATAGAAGATGTTGTGTGCATCATGATTGATGAAGTGCACCAAGCCAAAGCAGATGCACTCAAAACACTGCTCACAGGTGTGATGAGCCACATACCCATACGCTGGGGTCTTACAGGCACCATACCCAAAGAGAAGTTTGAAAGTGTAGCACTCACATGTAGCATTGGTCCTGTTGTCAATCAGATCAGCGCAAAAGAACTGCAAGACAAAGGAGTTCTTGCAAATTGCAATGTGAATGTGTTACAATTAATAGACTTAAAAGAACATCAAAACTATCAAAGCGAATTAAAATATTTGTTAGATGATGAAAAACGTTTGGACTATATTGCAGGCCTAATAGATAATATTGTGCAAAGCGGTAACACACTGATACTGGTTGATAGAGTAAATGCAGGCAAAGAGCTGCAAAAACGTATACCCAACAGTGTGTTTGTGAGTGGTGCTACCAAAGCCGCAGACAGGAAAGAACAGTATGATGAAGTTGCTGAATCTAGTGATAAAGTTATTATTGCTACTTATGGTGTTGCCGCTGTTGGTATTAACATCCCTAGGATATTCAATTTGGTACTTCTTGAGCCTGGCAAGAGCTTTGTTAGGGTCATCCAAAGTATCGGCCGCGGAATTCGCAAGGCTCATGATAAAGACTTCGTCCAAATTTGGGACATCACAAGCACCTGCAGATTTGCAAAACGACATCTTACCAAACGTAAGGCTTTCTACAAAGAAGCGAACTACCCATTTAAAGTAGATAAAATAGATTGGAACTGAACACATGACTGACGAACAAAAAGAATTTAAACCTGGTGAAGCCATGTACAACGCTGGCATGTATTATTTCCACGAAGGTTTTAACAACAAGAGCACTGCAACTGTGATCAATTGGATCATTGATCAAAATCTGCAGCCAAAAACAACACGCAAAAACCAACTAACACTTATTATTAATTCACCAGGCGGTAGTGTACACAGTGCATTTGCACTCATCGACACCATGAAAGGCAGTGCTATTCCTGTTCACACTGTGGGTGTAGGATTGATTGCAAGTTGTGGCATACTCACATTTATGGCTGGCAAAAAAGGCCACAGAGTTATTACACCAAACACCAGCATACTGTCACACCAATACAGTTGGGGATCACATGGTAAAGAACACGAACTGTTTGCTACAATGCGTGAGTTTGAACTTAGCAGTGAGCGCATGATTGCACACTATAGAAAGTGTACTGGACTTACAGAAAAGAAAATTCGTGAAGTACTACTGCCTCCTGAAGACAGATGGCTGAGCGCAGAAGAAGCAATCAAGTATGGCATTGCTGACAAAATCAAGGAAGTGTACTGATGCGTATATTAACACTCGACGACACAGCATTTGAAATGAATGAACTGCCAGACGAAGTCGATGACCTACGTTTTGCAGTGTTGGACAACAGTGACAGCACCAACCCAGATTACTTTTTTATTCCACTTATCTTTTTAGAAAGTTTTAATAGCCCTGCTGCAGTTATAGATGTTGCAGGACACCTCATACGACTGCCTATAGATTGGAAAATACTCATAGGTGAACGCGAAGTTGGCGATTTAGAAATGCTTAACCTCAGCAGTCTTAACGACAGAGGATTTAAAGCATTCAGTTTTAACCCATTGAGCAGTAAAATGCATGACTACTTGCCTATACGCATTGTTGATTTGTACAGTGATGTAAAATGGTACTTTCCAAAACTCAAACAAGGACAAATACTAGCAATACCCATTGAAACTTGTGGTAAACCAAGGTGTGTATATGCCGCAAAAGAAATAAACAGGCAGAACGAAATTGTCGACATCACCAAAGCCTGGTAAGACTATTGTGCAAAAAGAATATCGCACATTTATGTTTAGGACTACACCCACCAGTGATGTTGATTACGAAAGTATCAAAACAACACACAACCGCATGGATGCATACTTTGCTGCAAGACCAAGTTTACAACCTTATGTACACAGGTATATGGAAATGAGAAGTGCAAACAATCAAGGACCATTACAGCATTGGTTGGTGTTGGAGTTTGAAAATATTGACGATGCCAACATGTTCAAGTTATACTTTGTAAACGATATCACAACAGGAGGTGTGCATTTTGAGTGACAAGATACCATTGAATGCCATACTAGGTGCACTAGATGCCAAGGACTATGGCTTCTATGACAAACTCACACCCGAACAGCAAAAGACTGTGGCGCCATTCTTGCTCAACAGATACATGAGCATTGTAAAAGGCAGCAATGATCTTGCTGCATACTATTTGATGGCCACAAATCAGCGTGTGAACACACAGTACTTTGAACTTGCACGACATCCTAAACTGGTGTGGCAGTTGCTATGCACAGTTAGTCCTGGCATGGGCAAGCAGTTTCATCAGTGGGTAGGACACAAAAAGAAAGACAAAGGAAACAGCAACAAAGTGCGCAAGTACATAGAACAGTTGCATCCCACAGCCAAACGTGATGAACTAGACTGGTTGTGTACACAGTACACAGAAAAAGATATCAAAGCATTGGATCAACTCTACGGCAATGACGGCAAACTATGAATGACTTTACAAGCATCATAAAAGATGCTATAATAAATCATAAAATGGAAAAGCAAGAATACACATGTCAGTATTGCGGAAAAGGCTATCGCAAGGAAAGCACTCTTGTAGCACATCTGTGCGAGCCCAAGCGACGTGCGCAACAAGAAAATGAAGCAGGTGTCAAATTGGCCATGACTGCTTATTTGCGTTTCTATGAACTGTCACAAGGCAGCGCCAAGTTTAAAACCTACAAAGATTTTTGCGAAAGTCCATATTATAATGCATTTGTAAAGTTTGGTAGACATCTAATAAACATCAGAGCAATCAACACCAGCAAGTTTATAGACTGGGTGATCAAAAGCAATAAGAAATTAGATTACTGGTGCAAAGATGTGTTTTATCAAGAATATTTGTTTGAACACTTGCGCAAAGAAGCAACACAGGATGCATTAGAACGCAGTTTGAAAACAATGACAGATTGGGCAGAAGAAAAAAACAGTGCGTTTAATCATTACTTTTTATATGCCAGCACCAATCGCATAGTTCATGACATCACAACAGGACGTATAAGTAGTTGGGTTGTTTATAATTGTGATAGTGGTATTGCTATGCTAGACAAACTGTCAACAGAACAAATTGAATTGGTGTTTCCATACATCGATCCCGACCACTGGAAACGCAAATTTATGGACTACTATGCTGACACAGAATGGGTCAAGCACATACTCAAGGAAGCAGGACTATGAAAATATTAATATGTGGATTACCGGGTTCGGGCAAAAGCACATTGGCAGAACCTTTTGCAGAACTGTTAGGCGCAGTATGGATCAATGCTGACCAAGTAAGAACACGCTACGATGATTGGGATTTTAGTCCCGAAGGAAGAATAAGACAAGCACAGCGTATGCAATATCTAAGTGATGGTGTTGTACTAGCAGGCAAGATAGCAGTGGCAGATTTTGTTGCACCCACTGAAGCAGCGAGAGCAGCATTTAATCCTGACTATGTAGTTTGGATGGACACAGTAAACAAGTCACAAAGCGTAAATGGACCTGCTGCACCTGGAAGCACATTTGAACAAACTGATGCTATGTTTGAACCGCCAGCAAAATGTGATTATCATGTCGCCAATTGGTTTGACAACACGCATGCAGAACTTGTAAAAGTAGTTACAAATTATATGCAAAAACAAGACGACATTAAAAATGATCGCGCAGAAGGCACAACTTCGGGGAGATTATAAAGTAATGGGTACCCAATTGGTTCCTTACAAGAAAAATGAAATCACAGAATATGTTTATGAGTTTAAACTTGTTGATGAGGACATTAAACTAGATAATAGAGAAGCTGTTAAAGCACAGCTACCTGAGATATTAGGCAGAGCACTGGCTCGTAGTTGGATTGACGAAGCATACAAAGCACAACTAAGCGGAGATGTCAAGTTAACTCTTGCACAAGGTGGTGTTGCTATACCTGATGAATATGATTGCGAATATGAAAAAAAGAATGGACAACGAGCTAAAATCGTTGTATATGAACGCACTGGCAAACTCAAATTGAGAGTTTGCGGTCTTCACTTAACTATGATAGCGAGTAGATAATGTTTAACTGGAATAAACCCACAACACAGATGCTTGGTAGGTGGCAACCATGGCATGATGGACACACAGAATTGTTTAAACGAGCCCTTGCTGAAACAGGACAAGTTGTTATTATGGTGCGTGATGTAGGCGGCATTGTGGGCACAGATGCAGGTGCTGGACGCACTGTAGCACAAACAGACAATCCTTTTGTATATGAAGATGTATGGCACGGTATCCGTGATGGACTACAAGCAGCAGGTTATGAGTACAGTGATCAATACATTGTGATGCGTGTACCAAACATTGTAGACATTAGTTATGGCAGAGGTGTAGGATATACCTTTACAGAACATGATTTAGGTGCTACAATACATGATATAAGTGCAACCAAGATACGAGCACAGATGCGAGAAGATGGCAAACTTACCTGACATTGATATAGACTTTGCAGACCGTACACATGTATTGAAACACATACAGGGTACACCTGCAAGACTAAACACTGGTAGACAACACAACACAGGTGTGTACTTCACAGACATACCTGCAGCCAGTGATGGAATTGCCACACTGGAACACGAAGTAGCAGAACAGTTGGGTTACTTTAAACTGGATTTGCTAAACGTAAATGTGTATGAGCATGTGCGTGATGAATTGCATTTGATTGATCTAATGCACACACAACCTGACTGGAGCAGACTGTGGACAGACAGAGAATACTGTGAACGTGTGATCCATATTGGCAATCATTATGATCTAGTGGCACAGATGCGTCCAGACAGCATCACAAGAATGGCCATGCTGTTGGCAGTTATACGTCCAGGTAAAGCACATCTACGTGGCAAAGACTGGGCAACTGTAGGACAAAGTGTATGGCAACGTCCCACAGATGACAGTTACTTTTTCAAAAAAGCACATGCGGTTAGTTATGCACACCTTGTTGTGGTTCACATGAACATTTTAGCAAGTGCATAATATGTGAGCATGTGTGCTATTTGGTCCACAACCATCAACCACCACCAATATTCGGTACGCGGCTCTAACTTCAACCATCTATTGATGTGATGTTTGCTATAGTCTATGTGCCAATGTATCAAGTAATCCAACACTGCAATTGCTATGGCAAAACTAGGCACAAACCATAGTGCAACAAATGCTGTAAATATGGCATGTTCTAGATAGTGTCTGTGTCCATTGCCTAGATATTCATGCTTGGACCTTGGCCCCATGTATTGCTGCATGCCTAGATCAACAATAAAATGTTTGACGATAAGTGCTAATAAAAATTCCATTATTTTACTTTACGCACCAATTGTATGTTGCGCCTCTTTGATCTTTTCTTGGCAAGATCATTGATGCTTACACTGCTACCATAAACCACAACACAATCTTTTACGTTTAATGTGAGAAGTACATTATGAAATACATCCCATTCACGTTTCAAAAACAGGTTGATAGGAATCATTCGATTGCTTTCCCACCACCATGTTTCTCCTAAATTTAAGAAAAGATTTTTATATTCGTCGCTGTTTAAACGGCCAAAATCGTAAATGCTGAGCACAGCATCATCTTGATTTTGTATAATACCTATGTATTCATTGCCGCCATACGTGACTAAACTTAAAAAAGGATATTTTTCGAATATTTCTTCTGCGTACTGACTCATGTGTCTAACTAATAAATACGTTATGAACGTTATTAATACTTACTTATACACACAAAATCTTGTGGCTGTAACAACTGATGAAAGGGTGGGTAATACCTTGACCATGTACTTTACTCCTAATGTAAAAATCTACAGAGGTGTAGATCAAACTGTGAGAATACAGTTTAAGAACAGAGACAACAAAGCAACCAGCATCCTGGGCAAAACTGCAGTGTTGACACTTACAGACAAAGATCAAGGCACTACATTACTCAGTAAAACCATTGAAAATGTTGATGCAGCCAAAGGCACGGGTAGAGTAAGGTTTCTCGAGAGTGATCTATTGAATTTAGATGCCAAATACTACACATATGCTATCAAAATCACAGATGGCGAAGGCATTGAAAATCCTGCATATGCAGATGATAACTATGGTGCCAACGGCACACTGGAACTAAACGAAGGTGTATTTCCATTGTTTAATGCCAGTGTCACAGAAAACTTCGATGGTGGCAACACTGGCGATGCTATCTATTTGGATCCATATATCAATCGCAATGATGCAACTCACACAGCACAAGTATATTTTTCAAGTGCGTTCACAGGCACACTAAACATACAAGTCAGTCTAAGTCCACAAACACAAGCTCTTAACAATGATGACTGGACTGTACTCAAAACCATCACCTACACTGCACAAGAAGACCCAGATGTTGTGCATTGGAATGGTGTATACAGTGCAGTGCGTTTTGTTAGATCTACTACCTCGGGAACATTGAGTCAAGTACTTTATAGACCATAATGCACATCTTAGGAATAGGCTGTAGTTTTACCTATGGCAGCGAACTGGTTGCACCTGATGCAACTTGGGATGCACACCACGAAAATATCAAATACAGAGAACATCATGTGTGGTTAGGACAACTAGCACAACACTATGGTGCTACCCATGACAACAGAGGGCAGCCCAGTGGTTCAAACATGTACATCTGGCAAGCACTATGCGAATACATACAGCAAAATCCTACACCACGTGATGATTTATTGATTGCAATTGCATGGAGCAGCATAGACCGTATGAGCTGGTATCATGATGGTGCACAACGTTGGGTACACAGTGGCTTTGTAAGATTTAATAACAGACCAATGGCTCCAGATGCTGATTTTAGAAACAGTACTGTAGAGTGGATCAAACACAGTCTAGGACACCAGAAGCAATGGGATGTCTCACTGCGTATGAGCACAAATGCACTGTTAGAAAAATATGGTGCTCGTTATGTGCAGTTTAATGCATTACCTCCTACAAAAGGTTATGACGGTGACAAAAAACCTGTACTATATCCACAATTTGCAAATACATTTATGGGCACCAACAACATGTACGATTGGTTGCTCGACACACATGGTAGGGATGCATTTGCTGAAGGAGAGCATCCCAATGCACTTGGACATGCTCTTTGGGTTGAACAAATGACACATTATCTTGATGCTAAGATACTATAACTTCATCCAAGTTGTATGCAAGTCTGGCATCAACTACATTTACAATTCTATCCAGTTCATCATTTTGCATGCCTAAACTAGCAGCAACAGTTTGTACTAATTTGTCCACACGTTCGATCTGTAATGCGCCTGCTTCGATTGCTCTTGCAGCACTGCTGGGTTTTAACAAATTGTCTGCGGCATGTGCATATTTGTGAAAAGGAACTTGGTCCAGTATTTCTGCACCTAACTTTTGACTAACTTCATTGACCCAACTGTAGATCATTGCTGCTTCGCCCAAATTACCATGTACTGCTTCATTGATGCTGATAGCACCTGCTTCAGTTACACAACGATAGTTACCAGCACACAACATACTCCACTTGGCCATTGGTACAAACAAACTGTCATACACACGCAACTTTACTGGAACATCTTTGCCTTCCAATGTTACATTTGCAATGTCTAGTTCTAGTTGTCGTAGCAGGTTGGTGTTGCCTCTGTCACCAAATGCGGCTGCTTTAAAATTTGTAGGCAAGCCCACATGCAGTACATTGCTACCTTCGTTGGGTGGGCGGAATGCTTGTGGATCTGGACTACACAAACTTACCAGTGCAGGATCAAACTCATCCCATACACTTGCATCTGTAAAGCAGTTTGTTAAGTCAACATGAGCCAGTTTATGTATGCGTCTCAAATATGCTAGTGGCGGGTGATTCATGATACTGAGCACAGGTCTGCCACTGCGAGCAATTCTATTCATCAGTGCCTTTACTTCTGGCTGTGCATACTGCGGTTCTTGCATTGCCAACACAATTAAATCATAACTGTATGGATGACTTGCATCTGGTGTTACTGCAGTGCATGTGCCTTTGTAGTCTCTACTGCGTATACTGCGATGTTCGTCCTCACCTCGCAATTTAATACGCACCTCTGTTCCTTCGCTATTGATTAAATCTGCTGTGCGTGATGTGCAAATAAGTGTTACATTGTGTCCTGCCATTAAACATTTTGTGGCAAACAAACTGCCATAACTGGCACCTAGTACTAGAATATCCATTTTGACTCCCTGCGCTATTTTAACGCATGCTTGAAGATTACTTACAAATAGTTATCTAAGCAACAAGATCATAAATGCCAAATTGGATTGTTAACAAGATTAATAGTAATAAAACCAAATAGTACAGCAATCCTTACTTATTTTATAAATAATGGTGTACAAAGAGTGTACGAGCGTCCTCGGCTCAGAAAAAAAGAGTGACTCTAGGAAAGACTAGCGCATTATCCATGCGTTACAAGTGATTGACGAGGTCCAAAGGACTTTGACACTGGAAAAGACCAGGGCGCAGACAACGCCTCACAACAGTTTGACGCCAGGAAAAGACCTGGGGTATTGCTTTCCTCAAGCAAAAACAACATGATAGGAGAATGAAGATGACTGAGAAGTTATTTAAAAGTCTGCGTGTGGTTTTTGGATCACGCTCAGACACTTACGACAGAGAACTAATGAATTGGGCAAAGACTGAGTATGGTAAAGACTGGCAGTTTGCTTATTCACAAATGCTACAAGGCA
>Ga0208644_1003764_pt1 | contig 11632 bp, 9 predicted proteins | sample VirMetDEL_Nov_18_FD_184517 | JGI IMG/M metagenome (GOLD analysis project Ga0208644, IMG submission 184517) | Aqueous microbial communities from the Delaware River and Bay under freshwater to marine salinity gradient to study organic matter... | ecosystem: Environmental > Aquatic > Marine >... | reverse complement strand
TTAAAGACCACCTTTTCCATGCTGAATATAAATCATCACGGACATCAATTTCGCTCTCATTACTGTTAACTGTAATAAGTTTAGTCACTCCATCAAAACTTACCTTCAGATAGAGTAGCCAGTAGTCTTGATTGAATGGCCAAGTATGATGCATTAATATACCATCTCACTAAGATTTAGAGTAGCATAAAAATTACCAGTAGATGTAGGAAGTAATGGCTGTATAGTAACTGATATTTCAGGTTGCGTTAAATTACCATCTGCTAATGTATGTGTATATATCTCTTCTTGAAATTTATCTGAAAGCTTTAAAAATGAATGCTCATAATGATTACCAGCATTAAGTATTGCACTGTATAGGACTGTGCCAGAGTTAGCAAATCCAGTTGCTGCTATATCATATTCACTAACAGATTTAGAATCGACACTAGTAAATGCATTTCCACTAGTATAGCAATTTCCTCTAATTCTATAAATATATGGACCACTACCTATAGAAGATACATGCATCTCGCTTATTAGAGTTAGTGCATGATTATCTAATCCTCCAAAAGTCTGTTTCGGCCTAACAGTTAATATTGGTCTTTCTGGAGCTAAACCTAAACCAGCATCATATCCAGTAGAAGATACAGAATGGCTATTCAACTGTCTTTTAATTTTACCAACATTTTGAACTACAACACATATAGCTTTTAATTCACTAGAAGATCCAGCAGTCGCTATATTTTCACACTCATATCTGACTGGCAGTGTTCCCTGCCTCATGTAGGCTGCTATTTGATTATTTGGATTTTCAAATACATGACATGTAGTTTTAGTACCATCTTCTTCATAAATACCAAACCTACAAATACCGACTCCTAGCCACTGAAAATCAATCCAATAAAGATTAGTTTTACTAACATCTATATTAAACTTAACTGTACCATCAAGCTGGTCTCTATTCCAATCTATTTGAGCAATTCTCGTATTAACAACAGAACCAGTAGTATTAGAACGTACTACTACATATAAAGTAGTTTCATCTAATTCCCAATACAAACCATTGTCATCATCAAAATATCCCCATCTTCTTCTAACCCCTGCTTTTCCAGTATCACCAAGTAATACAGTCTGCATAACCTTAGTCATAGTTCCAGGCTGATATGCATGATATAAATGACTAGTTCTTTGAGCTAGAGCCCCAGAAGAATTTCCATTAGTATCAAGAATAACTGCTCTTTCGTTTGATGCATATGATACAGAAGCACCACCACTTGTATTATCATGAAAATCATCTGGTCTTTCATCATAAGCATATACATATTGTCTAACTGTTTCTGGACTTTCAACAATCAAACCGCCGAAAGAACTTAAGGATGGGGAACCTTCATCAAATCTTACAAAAGCATCACCATTATTACCAATAGTTAAATGCCTATCTATATTATCTCTATCAACAATAATATTTTTTTGATAATATATCTGGTCTAAAGTAGCGGCTGTTTTAGTTTTAGCATAAACAGTAGCTCCGACTAAAATATCTTCATTGGCCTGAAAAGTTCCTACCAATGTATTCAAATCACAATAAAGTTCAATCTCACCAGCAACAAACCCCTTAATATTATATCCTACTATCTCAGCAGTTGCACCACTAGTTTGTCCAGTAATAGTCTGCCCAACTTCAAAAGTATAAGTTGTATTATCTTGACATAACAAGATTAATCTAGCAGCAGCAGCAGATCTTTTACCTGTGCTATCTGGTGGTAGCCTAATAAAACCATTTTCTGGAAGCACCATATCAACTTATCCTTTTCTGATATTTTTTATAAAAATCCCTCACCCCCATATTATATATGGGGGCAAGGGAATTAGTTTAAGAAATCTTAGACATTCTGGTAGTTACGTTCTAGGTTAGCAACGAGTGAGAATGTGTTGGTGTTCTGTCTTTCGATAGTTCCAACAGTTCTAACCCACTGGGCACCGCTAGTACCAATAGCAGCAATTGTAATTGGTGCATTAGTTCCAGCAGACGCAGTACCACGCTGTGCATTATTATCATAGTCATAACTATATACAATTTGATTACTGGCATTCTTATCTCCAGCAATATCAGTTGATATCATCTGAGTATTAGTTGTATCTTCTACGATAATCGCATTCTCTGTATCATAGTCTCTGCCAAGATTATCACCTGCATCATCATTTGTAAAGAAGACTACAAGCTTAGAGCTTGTATCATTAATTAAGTTATCATTTACAGAAATGAGAAGGGATGAAATGAAGGCAAAGTTTCTACCAACTCCAAGAGCGTCTTCAAATGTCACATTGTTTGCGTCAGTAGCCGCAAGATTATCAATGTACATATTGAGAGTAGTACCATTTGGAGATGCGAAGCTCATCAAGAGATCTGTAACGTCTCCTCTGAAAATACCACTAGCAGTATCAATATCAGCAAGAGCAACACCAAGAGCACTATTGAGATCTGTATTAGCACCTCTTCTAAGTTGCTTCTGAATCCACTGGAAACATTGTGCTAATGTTCCATTATTACCAAACAATCTCCAGTTGTAGCTATAGGCAGTAGTTTGTGGAGATCTTAGGAAACCATTATCACCACTAATATTTGCAGTGGTATCTGCCGTATTTAATACGATGGAAGTATTATCAATCAATAAAGTATCATTTGTAGAACTTGTAGTTGTGATACCAGTAATCAAAAATGCTCCATTATTAGCAGTATCTTCAGCACTACCGACCCTTACAATACCTCCTACAACATAACCGGAAGTAGAAAGATTAAATCCTCCAGATGCTACGATAGATGCTGGGGCTGTATAAAAACCAAAAGATGATGTGTCAACACCACCATTAGTGATATTATTAGCTAGTTCTTTTTTATACTGTAAGAACATTCCAGGCTTATAAACCTCAAATGTGCAGTTGTTGTAAGGACCACCATCCCATGGTTGATCACTAGTATTTACTACTAGACCAGTTTCTGAAGAAACTGATAGAATTTTATAAGTGCCGACTGGTTCATTTGTTGATTGAGCAATAATACCCAGAACATCATTAGTAATCACACCATCTGTAGAGAATGTAGCACCGGCAGAATAGAAATTACCACTAGTAGTATCAATATCCTGAGCTTGACCAGCTACTCCAGTACTTCCACCACCACCAGCAGATGTAACACCACGAATTCTACTTCTAACATTAAATGGTAATGAGGATAATGTTAAAATATCAACCCCTGGTTCTTGCAAAACAGTGAGTGTTGTAGCACCAACCTCTATAATTTCATAAAGCTCATCTGATGATGAACCACCAGCAGAACCAGTAGCTAATACATCTCTAGGTCTAATACCAGATGCAAAGAAGTTTTGACCAACGGAAGTAAAGACAAAAGTTTGCTCTTGCTGGCTCGATGTCTGTGCGGTTGTTGAGCCGTTTGATGCACCAAAAACAATAGCACCAGCGGTATCAGTTTGCTGCCAAACACCAGTTCCAGCAAGTGTACCATCTGTTTCTACAATAGCTGGATCAGCAGCATGAGTAAGAGGGAATCTGTTAACAATGTTTTCTAATGTGCTAACACCGATGTCTGCAATTTCAGATGCTGGATATGTTCTTGCCTTTTTGCGAGCAAACAACTTAAGATATTGGCTCTGATTACCAAGAGTATTATCTCCAGGGCTTGAATCATCAAATAAAATAGCCTGATTAACAGCACCTAAAAGAACAAAGTTTTGAGGATCTGTTGGTGTTCCAGAAGCTGAGTCAATTTGTTGATAATAAACTTGAGTATCGGCATCGAGAGTACCCAAGGTTACAATACCAGCATATTTAGCCAAAATCTGACCATCTCCAGATACTCTATTCCATCCAGCAGTTCTAATTAGGTTTCTGGTAGTATCATCCTTCCAATCCCAATTGCTATGTGTAGGACCACCAATTTCAAACTGCTCTCTCGTAATAGATTCTAAAGGAAAAATAAATTGAATTAAATCAACAAGTGTTACTTCTCCAGAAACTCCTTGAGTCTTCCATTCTTCTTTGAGGAATGAATAGAGGGCCTGTAGAGTTGCACCATCTGCAATAGAACCATTCACCCCAGAATATACAGCATAAGAACCAGTATATTGGGTTTGTGGGGTTCCATTATTATAATATTCTTTAAATTTACCTAAGGTGCCAGTATCTACACCAATACCAGTTGTACCATATAAGCCAGTAACCTCCCAATGGTTAATATTTGGCCCATCTACTACTACTAATACATCTCCACTTCTGACGCCAACCCCACCAACTCCACTGGCGGTAAAATCTTTTGTTGTATTAACGTCATACAATACGCCTTCTCCAGATACTTGTAAACCACCAGTTGATGGGGCCACAATATCAACGCTGGTTTCTACCGCTCTAATACTTATCTTTTCGCCTTCATAATCAACCAAGACTTGAAAACGATCTAGATTATCGGGATCTGTTATAATTGCCATTTACTTATTCTCCGTTAATTAAAATTTCTGGTAAGCCTAAAAGCTTTCTTTGTTCTGCCTTTTTTCTCTCATATCTTTTTACCTGTCCACATTGGATACATAATACCGAACCATCACTATCCAAAAAACATTCCTGCATAAATTTTACACTTTTTGGACATTTTTCATCTGAACACGATACGGTTTCAGCACTTGGACAAAAAGTTTTAATTAAACCATACTCAATATTAATCTTACTCATTTTATACACCTTTCCTGTTATATTATGTATTTCTTTCTCTAATCTGAAATACTTGTAATGTTTGTGCTGTTGATGGCAATGTAAAATCCCTAATAGATAGCCATTGATATCCAGTATCGGTAGGAGATGTTTTATTTTTCATAACAAACAAATCTATTTGACTACCAGGATCGTTATATACATAACTATAATTACCAGCAACGGATTCCTCGTTAAATCTAGTAGATATTGGATTAGTAGCATCTGTAGCATCTCTGCCGTATAATTCAGAGTTATCAACAAATCCTGTAATAGTAAGTGTTACTGTTGCTGTAATCGTAACAGTATCTCCAGGAGTACCCGTAGTTGCAGATAAGGTTGTTAATGTTCCATTTGTAGCATTAATGATTAAATCCTGACCGGGAACACCGCCATTAAAGTAAATATCGAATGTATTATCCGAAAATGATAGATTATCATAAATATAAGTTCCCGACTCTTCATGGAAAATGGCATTATCATTGGCAATAAAGGAACAGTTCTTAATGTCAATAATCTGATCATCTGGTGGGGTTGTAGAGTTCCAAAGTATTGCCCCCGCGACACCGAGACCGTTAAAGAAATGATTAAGGAATGTGGAGTTTCTAATAGTAACACCACTATCAGGATTTAGTTCTCTACATTTATCCCATACAGAACCAAAAAATCCATGAGATCCAGTAGCAGTCCATGTAACGCTTTCATTTATTACTCCAGCCGGATCATCAAAATTTCTTACTGTACATCCATAGAAATATAAACTATTTACATTTCCATCATTGAAATCCATATTAATGAAGTAATCATCGTTTCCTAAGAAAGTAACACCATTACGACCTCTAGTATTATCACCAGCACCAACCTGTGCACCTAAAGTTACAAAAGTTCCTGACGTAGTATTTCCAACAAATGATATACTTGGGTAATCGTCCTCAATAGCATTTACAAGTTTTCCAGCAGAATTAAAATATTTGGGATTAGCAAATGTAATAATTTTATTAATATCATTAAAAACAGTCTCGTTCGTCCCAGTATTATCTCCTATTAGCAGCTTACCATTAACTTGCAACACCGTTTCAGTATCTTCTAATGATGTTAAAACACCATATTGATTATTTACAGTCCCTTCGTCTGCAAATAATATATCTCCAAATCCATCCTCAGAAGTTCCACTACCATGCACTATTAATCCAGATCCAATATCAATAGCATCAACTCTAGCACCCGGAACAGCCTTAGCGGTACTACTCGTCACTAATATACCAACAAAGGATACACTAGTTGGATCGTAACCGGCTCCTGATACAGTGGGTGGCTTGCGAGGATCAATCACCATTCTAACCCAACCACCGGGATAATTTTCGGCACCGTAAAATGTATATACCGCAGTATTTGCCTCAGTAACGCTAGTTGTAGACAATGCGATAGCCAATCCAGGTAATGTACTATAAGAACCAGTTGCCGTGGGCTTTAATAGATGCTGTGCCCACACATATATATTTTGACCAGCATAAGTAGTTATAAGATTTAAAGGGCTACCAGCCGCAGTATTATAATCATATGCAATAATATGTCTTTTGTCGACAGTATTCGCACTCTGAGCCTCTATACATCCAGCCCCCTGTTTTTGACTATCTGTGTTAATAGCATTTAAGCCCCATGTACCACCACCAGCATCAATCTTGGTGATCGACCAGTTGGTATCACTATCTGCGTCGGTTAGCCTTTGTCCTATAAAATCTACTATTGCCGCCATTATGTAGTTGTCCCATCTACTTGTAATCTATAGAAACTATTTTGGGAAGATTCACCGGCTGTTAGATCAAGCTTCAACCATACGCCTTGATAATCTAATGGATTAAGATAACCATCTTGTGGTAATCCACTAGCACCACTTCCAAAAACAGATACTCCAGTTGGAGCAGTTGTTCTATTAGATGTTGTTTCAGAACTTTGCTTAATATTTTCAAGACCAAACTCAACAATATTATATATTCCAGTAACAACTTCTGTTACAGTTACATTATTTAAAGCTGTTACAGTATTATTATTTTTAATAAAAACTTTATCATAAAGAGTCTTATTGCTACCACCAGCAGCTTCCGCAGTAGCATCATAGAAAACTCTTCTAAATCCAGATTCATTCTGATAAATATAACCGATGGTAGCATCAGTAGATGTATCTCTAATTAAAATATCACCATTTGCTGAAGCATCATTAGTTGCAGAAAGAATTCTTTCAAAACTTTGTGATCCAGAAACTAAAGTAAGACCACTCATAGTAATATTTTCTGATGTAATAATACCAGCAGCAGTTCTACCTACAATAGTCACTACTCCATTATCAGAAGCATTTGTTCCAGATATTTCAACTGTATCAGTAGCAACTATATCAGTGAATGTAGCTCTAACACCACTATCTATAGCACCACCAGCAGTTGTTAAATCTGTTGTTGGTTTATTTTGACAATAATATATAACGATGTCAGTTGCAGTTACACTCATTTGATACCTCGCAATTAATTATCCATGTATCTCCAGGCTCACATCTATCAATTACCCATGTTAAATTACTATCACCACATATTCGCCAAGTTAATTTTGAACCAATATTAATGAGTGGAGTTTGACTAAAAAAATATAAAATTAAATTACCATTTATCATTTATTTTCTGCCCATATAAATGTTACACCAAATTTAACTGTTCCATTATCAGCCAAACCCTGTATAACTACAAGTTCCCCAGGTAATATTTCAAGTAAATTATTTTCAGTTTGACTACTAGCTAAATCTAATATACCATCAGTGAGGTACTTAGCTATTAATCTACCACCAGAAAAACCAGTTGCAGTTGTATTATATACTAATAAAGTATTATCTGTGGGCTGAGTCCAAGACACATTACCCTGTAAAGATATTGGATCAACATCGGTTCCTTTATAAACATCAATTTCTCCACCAGCAGAAGAATTGATGATCATTCTCAACCCCTCCGCAAAAGTTTGAGTGCTTTTACCCTTATATATTCTCGGCATATAGAAAGCTAAAAGAATTTCTGGAGAAGTACCAATTGATTTAGCAGAAGAAACGGCCTTTTTATTATGATTATTAACTAATACAGTGCCTCCTTCTAAAAATCCAGCAGCAGAACTACCAAATATTTGCACTATATCAGATGTCGAACCATTTCCAGCACTATATATTAATGGAAGATTTGGATTTGATATAGATGGAATATTTGCTGTTCCAGCATAGTGAATATCATGCACTCTAATAAAATTGCCATTATCTGGATTCTCTACGAAGAATGCAATCTCTCCATATCCTAACCATTGATATCTAATTTGGAATATATTACCCTTTGACCAATCAATTTCTGGCAAAAATTGTGTTCCATCACATACATCATGGTTCCATGATGACTGTGGTATTAGAGTTTCGGTAGCTAATACGCCAGTAGATAATTGTGTTAATGTGCCATTAGCATTACTAGCACCAAAATTAATACCAAAAGATCCATTTTTTGGACCAGTTCTAAGTGCCATAAATTCAATAGAATTACCATAAGCAAATGCTTGATATCCAGCAATTAATAATGAAATAGGATTTAAACCAGATAAAAATTCATTAGCAGTATTTGCAGTTAGACTAGTATTATCAGACACTATTCCTGTTATAAGATTATCATTTAATGTAATAACTATATTACCAGATGTATTTGAACCATTCGTAAATGTTAATAGTCTTGCATCTCTCTGACCATGAGCACGATGTAAAATATTCATAGTATTATTTTTATAATTAAACAAAAAAGCATTTTCTTCACCACCAAGACCAGCACTAGCACCAGCATTAACACCAGATATACCAGTAGTAAATCCAGCGGTAAATCTAGCACAGGCCCCCATTCCAGGTCTATAATTTATTGTTTTTCTACTAACAACTGCACCGATAGAATTTGATGTAGGACCAGCCGAGATCAATAATCTGCCACTTTCAGAGATATTTGTAGCTTGACCGAATGTAAAATCATATAAGACTTCTGGATTAATTTCATAGGTAAAATTGAGACTTATCTGCTCTCTCTGTTGGGAAATAACCATATCCCTAAAAGCACTTGAACTACTAGAAATCATTGGAACTGGATTGTTCTCATCAACAAGTCCACCATTAGTACCGGCAGTACCAAGCATCATTTTTGATATTGGATATCCAGTTCCCCCAATATCATCTACTAATACTAGGGCGTCTATCCCCTCTGTAACTCCGATGTTTGATAAAGCCATGAAATAAACTCCTTATTCTTTAAAATTAATCACATACCATATAATAGTATTATATTCTATATATACACCTTAATTTATTTTATGGTCCCGGTGGTGGTGGTGGTGGTGTTGGTGGTGGTGGTGTTGGTGGCGGTGTTGGTGGCGGTGTTGGTGGCGGTGTTGGTGGCGGTGTTGGTGGCGGTGTTGGTGGCGGTGTTGGTGGCGGTGATGGTGGAGGAGGTGGTGAAGTTCCTGTTGCTGAGCTTCCTCTAATATTACATAATCCAGCTAAATCAATTCTAGCACCTCGAAGTAATACTAAACCGGGAGGAGGTGATGGTGGAGGTGGAGAAGCAACGTCTGGAATCTCTAACCAAACTTCTGCAATTCTTGGTTCTGGTCCACCACCATAAGACGATTGTACCCGAATTCTTAAGTCAGAATAATCAGTAATATTAGATGCTTGAGCTTCTGATATAGAAGTAGTATATTCGCTCATAGTAGGACTTGTAACATTATGATTGGTATTTGCAATCAATGTTCCGCCCTGATACAAAGCTAATCCTACTGTAATAGTGCTAGTAGATGCAACACCGCTCATTTTAACATAATGATTAGTATTATCATCTGGATCTGTTGGGTCTGCTAGTGCAACTTCAAATGTAGAAGAACCAAGAGTAAGTAATTCTGCATATGAAGAATTATCTATATCGCTAGTTACATCCCATATATTTCCAAATGGTGGTTGTGTACCCCAATTTCCATCAGAAACTCCACCAGTTGGTCTTACTATTTGTGCCATTATATCCTTGTCCTATTATTCTTCGATAACAATATCCCCATTAGCAGATAAACTAAATGGTAAGTGATTACTTGTAAGTATATTATTTAATTCAGTAATTTCAGCAGGATTTGGAGGTACCATACCCTTAATTTCATTCCATGTCATAATAAAATCTTCTAAGTATGATTCATCATTAAGTTTCCAGGCTAATGTAGTAATCATAGCAACAAGACCCATATTACTAGCATTGCTAATTCTACGCCAAGCATTACTAGTCATAAGATTTCTTCTAAATTGTGTCCAGTTAGGTCGTTGTCTATTAATATATGCATTATGAGTATCATTATCATATAGTGCATATGCTGCCTCTAATGCTGCTTGGCTAACATCTTCTACAGTTAATATATAAATACCATTTGTTCTTGCAAGAGTAGGAATCTCTGTAGATCCAGCCTGTGCTGCTATCCATTTACAATTAGCCCCTTGAGGAACAGTAATTTGTGCCATTATAATAATTCCTTTATTGAAATGAAAGTATCATCTGCATTTGCATCTCCTGCACTACCAGCACTATGTAATACTTCAACATAAAATAAATCTCCATAAACTGCTTCTTGAGGGCTTAATACAGTGTCGGTCCATAAAACAGTAGTATTAGCAAACTGCGTTCTTTTTACATTTTGACTTTGAGCATTGCCGCTTGGAGTAACTGTTCTAAAGGCAACATTAGTTGATCCACCAATAACTGTAGCCTCTATTCCATATCCAAACAAATATGTTCCTCTTCTCCTTACCTGAAACCATTCATTAGCAAGACTCATTAAATAACCAACATTTTTTACATTTGTATTTACTGGAACCCTGGTATAAACACCGTTAGCATAATGATTAGTAATATTACTACTCTGATATGCCTTACAATCACAAGCAATTCTTCCATCAATAAATACACTCCATACTCCATTTCCAATTGCTCGAAATACCATACTTTCTCCACGAATAAATAATCTTGTAAATTCCGCCCCATCAGAATATGTTGTAGCCTCAACTCTTATTTCTGCTCCTGTGGCTGGAACAATTTTATATTCATAATCAAATCCATTATTATTTAATGTTATTCCAATCATATCTCCATCTGTAGTGCCACTGGGTAAAACAAAAAGTCTAGTAGCAGTTAATAAATTAGGATTTTGTTCATACCAGCCACCAACTGTTGGATAGATATCTGTATCTGATGTCGCAAATGTATGGGCAAGTTCAAATGCTGATGTTTGAGTAGTTCCATCACCAAAAGAATAAGCTTTTCCAGATACATTTCCAGTATAATCAACATTAAAAAGTTGACCAGTAGATTCTGTTAAAATTTGAAATAGATTAGTTCCAGTATGAGAAGAATCATTTCTATAGATAGAAACAAGAGTAGGAGTATTAGCTCCAGTATAATCTATTGTAAATAAATCTTCATTTCCAGTTCCATGAACCTTAAATAATGTTCCAGTTCCATTGGTTGCTTCATAAACAACACCAGCAGTTCCACCAAACGAACCAGCATTGTTGTATTGAAATTGTGTAGTAGAACCACCAGGGGTTCCTCCTCCCCCACCACCAGTATATGCTGTATACTGTACTGTTGCGTCTGGGAAGGTGTAGCTTGTACCAGAAACACCTCCAGTAGCATCAACAGAGAAGAGATTTCCACTAGTCTCTGTCCTAACCTGCAAAAGATTTGCAGTATCGGAAGCACTATTTCTATAGATAGAAACAGTAGTTGGAGTATTTTGCCCTGTGTAATTTACTACAAATAGATTTTTAGTACCAGTTCCATGAACTTTAAATAAT
>Ga0208644_1003763_pt1 | contig 11635 bp, 15 predicted proteins | sample VirMetDEL_Nov_18_FD_184517 | JGI IMG/M metagenome (GOLD analysis project Ga0208644, IMG submission 184517) | Aqueous microbial communities from the Delaware River and Bay under freshwater to marine salinity gradient to study organic matter... | ecosystem: Environmental > Aquatic > Marine >... | reverse complement strand
CTTCTCAGATTTACGACATAGACGATGCATCCAGCAGACCCAGCACACTGGCAGCTTGTAATGCCAGAGGGGTAAATCATCTGTATCATAACTATGAGACAGCCAGCCACAGCAGAGATAACGGTATACATCTGCTGGAGCTTGGTGGATATAGCACAGTAAACATGCCAGCAGTGGTAGACTATCCTAGTAGCTTTGATTATGGCGGATGGGATTATACATGGGTACCTTATGACAGCCCAGATAACACAGCACACTATACAGCAGGTGGTACTGGTGGAACCATTACAGCCCAAGCTGAGTACACAGAGTTTACCAGCACAGTAGGCAATAACAAGTATGTACAAGGTGCTAACTTTACATCCTCATCTGCAGAGGGCATTATCTTTAGGACTAGACTTAGAGTCGTGGCTGAGGGTGCAGCTCTGTCTGGTAGAGGCATTGTAGTGCTCACTACAGATAATGAGCTGGCTATATGGATAAGCCAAACAGGCATAACAGTTTATGATGAGCTGGCTAGTAGTACAGTGGGCTCTCTGTCTTTTGATACAGAAGTACAATTTGAGATACTATGTGCCATAAACAGCAATAATGTAAAGGTTTGGGTAAAACAGAATGCCAATGTACCAGGAGAGAAGAGGTGGACCGAGGTAGCCAGTGGAGCTCTGAATAGTACTGGTGGACATGCTAGTCAGTATGTCAGATGGGGACATCCTACATTAACATCTGGATCTACCAGAGACACAGAGACAGAGTGGTACGAGTTCCATTACTCTTTTGGCTCCAGAACAGGAGATCAGATCAGAACACAGCAGAATCCAGAGGATTTAAATGCTAGACAATACCCACCCAAGGGTCAGTATGTCTATGTAGCTGGTGAGACAAGAATAAGCACTTTTGACGGTCCTGCTTATGAAGGAGAGTATTACACGATAGAAGAGGATAGTCTGTATCCACTAAGACGTGTATTCCATTCCACCAGCCCTACACCAAGACAGACATACAGAAGTGCCAATGATACATCTGATCATAAGTTTGCATGGTATTGGGATGCTACAGTACAAGCGAATGCCAATACAGATGTAGGCATCAATAGCATAGGCATCTGTCTCTCCAATATAAACTTTAAAACATTCCAGATACATGTCTATGATGTCAGCACTTTAAGCTGGGTGAGCTTGGGCACTGTTACCAATAGCATTGGTGGAGCTACATGGGAAAGACTTGGTGCAGCAGTACGGTCCACTTTGGTAACGACCACTGGAGAGTATGTAGAGCAAGATGAATGTAAAGGATACAAGATCAGTATGGGCTCTGGCATTGTTCGTACAGTGGCCAGTAATACCTCTGGCTATCTGTCAGACACTACCACCAGTAAGAGAGCAGTTTTACAGCTTGCAGATGTGGAGAACACAGACCCCACTACATTTACTGGTAGTCTCATCCCAAGCCAGTGTACATTTATACGACATCTTACAAGTACCACTGCTGGAGCTGCCATCAGAATAACAGTACCAGCTCAAGATACAGCAGAAGATTACTTCGAGATAGGCAGTGTGCTTATAGGTCCTCTTATTGTTACTCAGCAGTACAGCAATGGCAGAACCATTACAGAGATACCAGGTGCTCTAGCCAGCGAGACCCAAGATGCAGTCAGACGAGTAAGAAGTGTGCATGGTGGATACAGAGTGATGAGGATAGCATGGACAGATGGTGTAGACATGACAGATGTATTCGATACATCAGAGAGTGCAGACTATTATGTAGGCACCACTGCAGCAGGAGCTCTGCCAATCTCAGCACCAGCAGATACACCCAGAACCATTATGGGCTTATTGAGACAGCTAGATGGAGAGAGCAGACCACTGGTATATCTGCCATCTATAAATGTAGGTGTAAAGACGTTTACCACGTTTAATACTCGTAAAGAGCTTATGCTGTGCACCATACAGGAAGATGTCTCTATTGAGCATGTACTTGGTGAGGAGAATAGCACAGAGGTATTTAGAGTGGCTACTATGACACTGAGAGAGATTATTTAATGCAGTATACACAGACAGACTATAACAGAGCTCAGATAGTATTCCTGCTGGATGTGGACTGGGCTGGACAGCAGCATGGCTTCTCCAGCTATCCTATCTCTTTTGATGGCAGAGAGTATGCTGGTAATCTGTCAGATGTGCGATATGAGGAGCAGACAGATATAGTAGGCATCAATCTAGAGGCTAACAGCTTCTCGTGTGCTGTGTACTTTGATGGTTTAAACATGATGCAGGAATACAGACGAGGCAGGACTCTGGAAGGACAGAAGGCTACTTTGTCTTACATCTTGGTAAAAGATGGAGAGCCATACAGCACAGAGCCTATAGTACTGCTCAAAGGGATTATACAAGAGCCAATAATAGCAGACCCAGAAGAGCCTGTTAGCTTTGCTGCGTTTACTGTGGAGCAGAAACCTTATGATTTAGATGTACCTATTATCTCAGCAGCATCAGAGATAAACGAGCGCAAACATCCAGCAGCAGATGAGACAGCACTGGGTAAATTTTACCCTGTCATCATTGGTAAAGCTGGACAGACTCGTAAAGGCACTGCCACACAGCAGCTATTTGCTACTCCAGCATACAACCATAAAAGATACGACCTAGGGAGCCCAATACATGATGTGTATTTTGTGGTAGCTGGGCATGCCTGCACTGGTAGCACTGTACAGATAAGTGATAACGTCAAGACACCAGTAAGTAAGACATTAGAAGCTGCAGTGGATACAGATGGCAAAAGATACAGCTACATAGACATTACAGCAGAGCACACACTTTACCCAGGACAAACAGCACTCGCGAATAATGCGAGCCATCCATCTGAATTTTGGATAACATGGACAGATGGTGGTGGGCTTAGGTCTCCTTATAGAGATGGAGTATTAGAAGGTGGTGCAGACATCTGCAGATGGGCTTTATCTCGCTCTGGTGTAGATGTAGATCATGGTGCATGGGGTAACGTCTCTGCTATCCTCAATCAATATAAGTTTGCTGGTTACATCAATGATAGCAAGATGAGCACAGCATCATTTCTGGAAGACCATATATTACCTTATCTGCCTATTGAGATCAGAAGTGGACCCAAGGGACTGAGACCAATACTGGCACAGTACATAGCTATCCAGTATTTACAGCCAGTGGCCACTGTAAATCTTGGTAATGGAGACTGGCAGCAGATCAGTGCACTGGAGACCAGAACAGACACCAGTGAGATATACAATGCCTGCAGAATAAACTATGCCTTTAACAGTATAGAAGATGCTTTCTTTCATACTTTGTACATAGGTCCAGAAGGACAAGACACAGAGGATAGCAAGAAGAATCTTTATTCTCTGTCATCTGCCAATCGTTATGGTGTCTCTCAGCAGACACTGGATGCCTATTTTATCTATGACACACAGACAGCAGTAAGAGTAGCTGGAGACTATATCAGACGTTTATCTTTTCCAGTACGGTATATCTCTTTCTCTGCCAGTATCGAGTATGGGTATCTGCAGCTTGGTGATGTCATACAGGTAACGAGCTCAGACTTATTTCTAGAGCAGCAGCTCTGCACAATCGTATCGAAAACATGGGATGTAACAAATTGGGTATTTACCCTTATGTTTGATGACAGCCCACTACATTTATCCAGAGTAACATAGGAGATCAGATGCACAAAAGAGTATATATGAGTGGAGAGCCACCAATAATTACCAAAGTAAGAGAGCATGGTTTTAAGGTGTTCGATAAACTGGACTTTGACCTTAATATTATTGGTGTTCGTAACATGAACAGCAAAGAGGCTAATCTATTTGATGATGAGATACATATCATTTACAGAGAGCGAGGCTTCTGGGTGGATGAGTATGGACCTGCCACCACAGAGCCAGGTAAATACTATCTGGCAAAAAAGGATTATAGACCAGATGGTGTAGCTATTCTCAAGTGTCCACAGCAGATACGTGGTGGTTATATACTCGGTCCTCATGGCCAGACAGGATACGAGGCACTGGTACAGAGAAGAGCTAAGGTGACAGTGATCAGAGACCCAGACATGGATGGAGAGCTGGATTATGATGGTGCAGAGGATACTGGTTACTTTGGCATCAATATACACAGAGCCAGCCTAAAGAATGATGGTGTTACTCCTACAGTGGGATTATGGTCTGCTGGGTGTCAAGTGTGGCAAGATGTAAGAGATTTTAAAAGGATGATAGAATTGTGCTATATTCAGAGAGAGAGACTACAATTTGATACATTCACTTACACTCTTATAGGTATATAAATGGACCCAAATACAGTAACTCAGATATGGCTGGACTTAGCCACTAATGCACCTTTCGTAGGATTCTTACTCTATCAATATTGGGATCAGCGAAAAACCAATAGAGAGCAGAGAGACGAGATGAAGGAGATCAGACTAGAGGCAAAGAGCCAAGAAGAGCTCGTGCGCGCCAAGTTTGAAAAGGTAGTAGAGCAGCTCAATGCAGACAGGACACACCTTATTGAGAGCTTCAGTATTCGTATTGAATCTCTGGAGAAAGGACAGGAGAAGCTCTTATCTTTAATGGAGCCACTGCAGATAAAGATACAAGAGATTGAGATAGAGCGAAAGCTACAACAACAACACCACCATCAGAAATGATATAATGATTCTGGTAGCAGGTTGTCTGCTACTGGTGAAGAAAAGGTGCAAGAGGGTTTTATAAAACCCTCTTCTTTATCTCGTACCGTACTCTCCACCACAGACGAGATACAGCAGATGCTCTTAGCAGCTTGTAATATATGGTCCTCATATCATTGGCATCTTTTAAAGCTCTGTGGTTACCTACTGTGGACATACCAAAGAGCTGCATAATAGCAGACAGAGAGTGGCGAGGCAGGAAGTACAGATGCTCATGAGCCAGTGTAATGGTGTCCACCATCCGATGCCCACATTCGAGCTTTACTTTATGTCTCCAGCACAGGTCCTCTATAAATTCGTGGTCAAATCGTACATTATGCCCCACCAGAGTACAGCCTTTCAGCTTATCGGCTATCTCATCCACCACTTCGTGGTCATACGGTGCATCAATCCACTGGGTATCATTGTATCCATTTATCTGCAGAGCTTTGGCATCAGCTCTGTGTATGTCATTTGGTTTTATCTTGGTGCTGTAGACATCTAGTTTACCATTGCACTCTCTAATAATCGCTATCTCGATAATCTCATGATACCCCACAGTTAATCCAGTGGTCTCTATATCTATAAATGCTAGTTTCATAAATCCTCTATAATAAAAGTGTTGACACAGACGTTACATAAGTGTTAGTTTATCTAAACCTAGCACAATAACAGAGGAGACAGATGCCAAAAAATGACATAGGTTTATCAGCTTGGCTTTACGACATGCTGAGCGCATACAATATAAAACAGATTAAATTTGCAGAGATGTGTGGTGTACATAGGTCTGCTGTACATCATTGGTTAAACAATAAACGTTTACCACAGAGACATACATTATCAGCTATTGCAGATGCTCTAGCCAAGATTACTGGAGAGCATACAGACGATGTAAAAGCAGAGCTGCTATGGCAGGTGCAGGTTAGCATAGAAGGTAAGGAGACAGAGAGATGAGAGTGCTTGTAGCATGTGAGGAATCACAGCAAGTATGCAAAGCATTTAGAAGATTAGGACATGAAGCATACTCATGTGATATACAGGACTGTTCTGGAGATAGACCAGAGTGGCATATAAAAGATGATGTTTTAAAAGTACTGAATGATGGATGGGATATGTTGATTGGATTTCCACCTTGTACATTCCTTTCAAATGCTGGTGCAAGGCATTTATATCCAAAAGGAGTACTAAACCGAGACAGATACAATAAAGGTCTTGAAGCAAAAAAATTCTTTATGTCTTTATGGAACGCACCTATAAAGCATATCGCTCTTGAGAATCCAACACCATCAAGAGTCTATAAGCTGCCAGAACCATCACAGGTCATCCAGCCTTATTTTTTTGGAGAGCCATATTCAAAAAGGACTCTTTTATGGCTAAAAAAACTATCTCCTTTACGACACACAAAGGTTTTATCTCATTATAAACCATACATTATTACAAAAAGTGTCAATAAGCAGAAAGCTTATGCTGGCTGGAATTCAGACTCAAAGCAAAGGAGTAAAACATTTTCTGGTATTGCTGCTGCCATGGCAGATCAGTGGTCTATTCCAGAATATACAGAACAATTAACGTTATTTTAAAGGAGACAGAGAGATGAGACGCAGTTTTAACAAGGCTTTGTGCATCAGCACTCCACCACCACCACCACCAAGACCAAAGAAGATACCACCAGCACCAGTAAAACGTGCAAACACAAAGAGAAAGAGAATACTCAAGACAGCACAGAAAAGATGCACTGGGCTGGAGATACTGATGGATGATTACATAGATCAGATGGGTGAACATTGGAATGTAAAGGAGCTGGCATACAGATGTGGAGTATCTGAGACATCCGCTAGAAAGTGGACCTATGGATACTGCCCAGGTAAATATGTGTGGTGGCATATAGCTAGGTATTTTGCTCAGCATTTACCAGTTACTGCAGACATCATACATGCAGACATAAAAGCAACAATCGAAGATTGGAGGGCAAGATGAGACAGCCAAGCCCAAAAATAATAAGAGATAGCCAAGATTGCGACATCATCAATCTGGACAGCCATGGCAGAGAGATAAATAACGAGCTCTATCTGATTATTGCTGCAGATGTAGCAGCCAGTACTGGTGGTGTATATCGAGTGCTTATTTATCGTAGTAAGAGCTCTGGCAGAGACTGGAGTAGCTGTAATTGTGCTGGATTTATGTACACGTCTATGTGCAAGCATATTTATGCAGTAGAGGACAGAGCACACAATACAAAGAGTGTAGATTATGATAATCTATAGACAACCAGTGGCCACACCCAGACCACGAGTAACCAGATTTGGCAAAGTGTATTACACCAGTACCTATAAAGAGTACATTAAGCTACTCAGAGATGATTTACAGCATTATGAGATACCAGATGGTGCTCTGTCTGTCTCTATTCGCTTTGTCCTGAAGAGACCAAAGAGACTCGGTAAAGGTGACAGAGTAATACACGATAAAAGACCAGACGTAGACAATCTTGTAAAGGGTGTCTTAGATGCTCTGCCTATAGATGATGATGCCAGAGTGGTCCAGCTCTCTGCAATAAAATGGTATGCTTCATCTGATGAGCAGCCCAATATACTGCTGGAGATAACACAATTTCAACCAAAAAAAAATGCTGCAGAGTAGCCATCTCTGCAGCATTTAGCTTTAAACACTAGCAACTAAACAACAGGAGCATTTAGTATGTACAATGTAACACTATTTCGCAAAATATGGGAACCAAAAAACATGGTACCCAAAAAATATACATTTGAGGAGCTGTACAGCTTCCTTACTCATGAAAGAAAGCCAGTAAAGAAGAAGCACCAAGTAGCATGGTGTCCAGCTACATTTAAAGCTGGCACCAGTAAGAACAATGAAAACTGTGTCTCTGTAAATCTGATGGTTATAGATGTAGATGGTGGCTATAAGTTTGATGATATCCATCTTACTCTGCAGAAGCTGAGACTTAGATTTATGATGCACACCAGCTTTAGCTGTGGTGCGGATTATGACAGATTTAGAGTAGTGATGCCATTACACTCTCCAGTGCCAGCGGATGAATGGAAATTTTACCACAGAGGCATGGTGCGCTGGTGGAATGACTATGTGCATAATAACTGGGTGATACCAGCCAACAGACACAAAAAAGATACGGATGGTGGGCTCAAGTTTGTAGATACCAAAGCTCATGACTGCAGCAGGGGATACTATGCAGGATATAGGACTGAATACTGGCAGAGTGCCATACATCTAGATGATGATGGCATACCAGACTGGGATAGATATGCTCAGTGGGAGAAGAGAGACCACTATGCACTGCTGGACCAAAAGAAGAAAGAGGCAGAAGAGAATAGGAAGAGGCTAGAATCATTTAATAAGAATCTAGATGGCAAGCGCAAGTCTTACAGTGATACTAGAAGATGGGTGTATGAGATGCTGAAAACTCAGAGAGATTGGCGAGCGATACTAGCCAGTAAGCTCAGTGCCAAGATAGTGCAGTCTGTAGATGGAGACAGAGCCCAAGGCTGGACATGTCCACAGTGTAACAGAGCAGATGCTACCTACTTTTATCTCGATGGCATAGCCAATATCAGCAGTGCAAAATGTGGACATTTAAATAGCTGTGGATGGTCTGGCTCATTAGGCTATCTGGCAGAGATTACTGGTAATTTAGGAGGATTTTAAAATGAGACTACAGGATATAACACTGAGCTGGGACATGGCTTTAAAGCTGCAGATTATTGAGGAGATACTAGAGCATAGATACAGCACTGGTAAATGCGAATGCTGCAATAGACCAATGAAAGTGGACAATTACAAGGCTGTATTCAGTTTGTCGCCAATAAACAAGATGTATGCTATGTCTATCAATACTCTGAGAGTATACAGGACAGCCATCATAAATATACATGCAGGTAACGAGCTCAGGACTGCAGACAGAGCATGGTGCCATCTCTGTACATTCCAGTGCATTGATGCGATACATCCAAGCTCTAGCTTAGGAGACAGAGATGAGTAACACAGTACAGCTACATGCAGCCAGAGATGCTAGGATACAAGTGCTGCACAATCTTGGCTTTGAGATACGCACACGAACCACACAGACAGGTGAGTATGTCATAGCTTCTCTGTTTAACCTGGTGCAATTGCTCAGACATCATCCACAGTTTAAAGACAGAGCTCGATATGATGAGTACAGTAATGAGTGCCAGTGGCAGAATGAGGATGGAGTATGGGAACGTATAAAGGACTTACATGTAGATCAGATTAGATTTACATGTGAGGACATGTGGGCAGTGGCATTTACTCCAGCCAATACTTGGTCTGCTGTGGGCATTGTAGCGATGGAGTGCACAGTAAATCCAGTGAAGGATTACTTTGATAGTCTAGTGGGCAAGTGGAAGCCATCTATGGGTAGCAAGGCATCCAAGCTGCTGAGCTATTACATGAATGCAGAGGATACCAAGTTACACGAGGCATACAGTGTACGATGGCTCATATCTATAGTGGCACGAGCTTATGCCACACTGGAGACTCCAGTAATAGCTCATGCCATGCTGGTGCTATATGGTGCACAAGGTATAGGTAAATCCACAGCTCTGCGCACTTTGGCTCTGTCTCATAAGTTTAAGCATCGGTACTTTGGAGATGCAGACCTAGATATGAGCAAGTATAAAGAGTCTGTGCAGTCTATACAAGGCAAGATGATATACGAGCTGCAGGAGTTAGCTAAGCGGACCAAAGATGTAGAGATAGAGAAGGCATTCTTGTCTCGAATAGAAGACGATGTGAGACTACCATTTAAGCGAGCGAATGAGCAGATAGTAAGACGAGCTGTCTTTTGCAGATCAGTAAATCGTAAGAACATAAACACAGATGCCAGTGGTAGCAGAAGATTTTATTTTGTGGACCTAGGCACTCAGAAGATAAAGCTGGCAGAGCTGGAGAGAGACCTAGATGATATATGGGCAGAGATAGTCTATTACTACAGAGCTGGTGTCCAGTGGCATCTTACGGATGAAGAAGAAGAGCTGAGGGTACAAGCTGCTGAGGATTTTACAGATGCTCATCCACTTACTGGTGCAGTGCTCAAGATAGCAAGGACATTAGCTGGTGATAGTCTCTCTCTGCCAGTAACAGTGACACAGATAATAGAGCAGCTATACGAGTCAGACGATAACAGACATCTCGATAAGCAGACCAGACGTAACCAAGCCATCATCAATGACATTCTTATTGCAGATGGATGGCAGTTTGCCAGACGTTATCATCCATATGATACGACCAAAAGAGTAAGAGGATGGTGGCACAAATAACTGGACATTGTTGGACATAAGTGGACATGTCCAGCAGTGTCCACTGTTATATTTTCATGATAACCCCGATATACTCGGGGTTTTTTGCTATTGTCCAGATGTCCAGTGGACTTATTATATATATTATATATTACTACTCTCTCTATAAAGTTTGTAAAAAACAGTGGACATAGTGGACATAATATAAAAGAGCAGGATGTAAGTACATTATCGCAGAGATAAACAGTGGACATAGGGTGGACATAGGGTGGACATGTCCAAGTTTGTCCAAAAAAAGATAATAAAATGTTGACAGTGACAATACTTTTCCATATATTGTAGTCACCTTGTAAACATTCAATAAACAGGAGACTACAACCAATGGACACAATAGTTATTATCACCTACAAGTATGGCACCAGAGAAGCCAAATTCTTCGACGATCCAGAACTACTTGAGCTCATCATAGATAGCTTTGATTACATAGCAGAGATTGAGCAGATACACTTTACTGGTAAATTACCTACTCCAGCACAGCCAGACACAGAGAAGATGTTGATTGCAGACAAAGCAGTGAGAGACAGTATCAAGCGAATAGGTAAAGCAGCCACCAGATCAGCCATCAAAGATTTACTGGAGTAACCATGGACTTACTAGCACTGGGACAAATAGCCAAGCCAATCATATTCTGCAGCATGAGCATCTTATCTATATTCTCTGTCTTTATACTTGCGCATCTAGACAGATAAGATTACATATCAGATACCAGACACGCAATTCCAGCCCACAGTATTTATTTATTGTGGGCTTTTTTATTTTCTGCGCTCTCTCTCCAGCTCTCTGAGCTTGGCATTGACATAACGTCGTGCTGCATTCCCGCCCCACAGAGCCCAAGCCAGAGCTGCCTTGCTGGTTTTATCTTGTCTAGCCTTGCTCTCTTCTTCAGCTTCTCCATGGCGAGCGAACCAAGCTGCCATCAATCTCATCTGTTCTTCATCTATGGCACCACTAGCCAGACGTCTCGCTGTTCTCATGCCAGTACCTGGTACTCGTTTACCATCCTCATCTTTATAGGCAGCTCTTCTGCTCATTGGTAGAGCTAGATTCTGTTCTATGGCTCTCTGTGCAATCCGTTGTATGTCTGTGGGTATTTTGTATTTTGGCATGATTGTGCTCTCTTTTGTATTATATTGTAGCTATATTGTACTGGATACAGATATATTAGTACATATTTATACACGTTTAGGTGATTATGTCACGAGCCAAATATAACCGATCAGTGAGCGAAAACAGAGCCATATCTCAGAGAATAGATGAGCTGAGAATGCAAGGACTCGTAAAGAAGAGAGCTGTGGCTGCATCATTTCGACAGTTTAAAGATGGTGAGCTCAGAGCAAAGGTACAAGCCGAGCCAGCGATACCAAAGAAGAGCAGACAAGAAGTAGCACTCATCAAGGCAACGATAGCAGCAGCTGATGAGCTCAGAAGAAGAAGAGCTGCTGAGAAGAAGAAGATGGAGAGAAGAGAGATGTTACTGAGGCAGGCAACGATAGCAGCCAAGAAGGAAGGCAGACAGGTTACCAGACTAGAGCGCATCCAGATAGAGAGACAGACAAGATAGGGCTATGTGTCTAGTGACATACCCCCCCCACTGCGCGTAC
>Ga0208644_1003760_pt1 | contig 11647 bp, 6 predicted proteins | sample VirMetDEL_Nov_18_FD_184517 | JGI IMG/M metagenome (GOLD analysis project Ga0208644, IMG submission 184517) | Aqueous microbial communities from the Delaware River and Bay under freshwater to marine salinity gradient to study organic matter... | ecosystem: Environmental > Aquatic > Marine >... | reverse complement strand
AGCACCGCCAGATCCTGTAGCATCAAGTGCTACAATAAATTTAGATCCATCCCATTTAAGGACTCTATCGGTGGCAATACCTGTAAGATCAACATCTGAAAGATCGCCAATACTAGCGACACCAATTCTAGAATCTGCAATCGAAACTACTGAAGCAGAATCAGTACCTCCAGCTGCTGTGCTAGCAATTACACCTGTAGCAGAATCGTAAGTGATGTTGCTACCTGCAACAAGTGCTGCACGTGCTAGTGGCCTAATTGTAGCAGAATCAACAGTTGGAATTGTTGGGGTGTTAGTAAAGTTATTATAGTTCAGATAGTATGAAGAATCGTTACCACCAAGAGTATCAGCGTCTAAAGTATCAGCAGCGGTCAACAGCCTATTGGTATTATAATAAGGTGCTTTGTTAAATACCCATTTATCACCAGTTGATGCATACTGTAAAGTAGCAGAAGCACCATTTACTGTGATACCAGCACCATTTGCTTGAGAAGAATCTACCGCAGAGTCTGCTAATACGATATTCTTATCAGAGATACTTACTGTAGTGGAGTTGATAGTTGTCTGAACACCATCAACTTGTAAGTCACCAAGAATTACAACTTTACCTGTACTATCACCGATAGCAGCAGGATCGATCGTAAAGACCGCAGGACCGCCAATGTATCCACCAACAGTTAGATTGCTGTCGATTGTTACGTTAGATGGTAAACCAATTGTTACTGAACCTGTAGAAGCACTGACTTCAATTTCATTCGTTGTACCAGATACATCAGAAACGTAGTTACCTGTAGTATCTGTACCAAGAACAAGTGTAGGAAGTCTAGCAGAATCTAGAGTGCCTGTAGAAATATTAGAAGCATTGGTGTAATAACTTGAATCATTACCGCCAAGAGTCGCTGCATCTACACCAAGATTATCAACGAAAGATTTATTTACTGTGCTAGTAATTCTTGTGTTAGCAATTGTAGTAGCCGCCGCAGAGTCAATACCTACACCATCAAGTGTTACTCTTGCTTGCACATAAGCGGAATCTACTAAAGCAGTAACTGCTGCAGAATCAATACCGCCAGCACCACCTGCTCCAGTATTATCTGTACCAGGAGCCCATTGTGAACCATTCCACTTCAGTACTTGTCCAGTAGAAGGAGAAGTTGTTGCTACGTTATTTAAATCACCAAGATCAGTTGCAGCAATCAGAGTATTGACAGCAGTAGAATCTACGCCAGTATCTGTACCTGTGATTGTTACAGTAGAACCTGCTGTTCCTACAGATACGCTACCTGCGCCAGCAATTGTAACATCGCCAGTTAAAGAGTTTACGGTGCTCACACCAGAAGTAATCGCAGACAAAGAAGCAAAGATAAACTTCCCAGAGTCTGAGTCATACTTCAAATATGCATTGGTGTTACTAAGGTCAGAGTCATTGATGTCCGTTAAGGTCGTCAATGTTGATATATTGGGTATACCAGAGAGTACTCTTTTAACTGTTATCCTTCTTGCCATCTCTTACCCTTTAAGCTGTATCTGATTTGGTGACGCAAGGACTGATCTCAAGTATACCTTCAAGGACTCTCTCAGTAGTCGCTCCATTCTGAATCTCAACATCATAGACATATCTACCTGCTTTAATTGCATTCGTGATAGATCCGTTGAGTGTCAGATCAACAAAACCTTGTGTTTTTGGTGTGGGAATTTCTGTAGTAAAAGAGTTAGAATCGGCAGAGGCATAGGTCTTCTTGAATTTTGCAGAGGCAGTGAAGTTTGTCAGATCTTTAGCAGACCTGTCACTATCAACTAACTCAATTCTAAAGATAGTATCTGTACCTTGATCAGCAGTGAGTACCGCATATTCAGCCATTTCTTCAGCAACTCTTTCTATATTAAGTGTATAACATTATTTATAATCTATAGACTTAGAGAGTTGCAGGATTAATTCCTTCAGCTCCTTCACTTCACTCTTTAATTCATTTAATTCATTCTGTTCTTTTACTCTAGCAACTTTTCTTGCTTTTGCTAGTTCTAGTCCACTTTTATCTGTATTTATAATAGCGCCAGTGGACTTATCTCGAACTAAATTAGGAGAGTTCTCAACGGGAACATACTTCATCTATTATGTTCCCAGTGCGATTGCTCTCAAGTCTCTAAAGGTCGGAATCTTAGAACTATTCGAACTTCTCATTACAATTTTGAGTTGGAAGGTAGTGAATGGAGTTAATGTACCGCCAAGTCCACCAATGGTGTACTCGTATTCTCTAAAGATATCTGGATTCTCATCTGTTTGAACAATCGTATCTTGTGCTGCCAAACTGTAGGAGATATCTTCGATGTTTGTATCAGCACCAGCAGGGATTGTTCTATAATAAAGATCAAAGTTAGCAAGGTTTGGTCTGTTTGCACCAATCAGAACTTTTAATCCAACTGCTGGTTGTTCAAGATTGATTGGAACTGTAATGTGCTTAGACAGATGCGAACCATTTGCTGGGTCAGTTTCTGCTACATATGTCAGAGGCAGGTTCAAAGGATTATTCGTAGCAGCAGAATCTTGATTATCAATCAGGTTATTTGCTGCACCCAAAGATGCTCTAGACATATTAATTACAGGCGATACGAAGTTACTATTCGTAGCAAGAGATGCTGTAATTTGTACAGAACGTCTTGGCGTGCCTGCAGCGAGAAGAACGCCAGAGGAGTCTTCAAGGTCTCTGTGAGCAACTACCTGTGGATGATCAAACGTGATAACCTGTTCTGGATTGAAACTAATTGCGCTACCAATTGCGAAGGTGTTTTGAGCATTCGCCCCTTGTCCACTCTGAGGTACGATAGAACGCCCTTTAGCGAATGTGCCTGAGAATGTCAGGGATGCCGAAGCAGCAGGAATAAACGTATCAATCTGAGGTAACATATTATCGATCTGAATATTGTCAGTAAATGACAGACCAGATCCACCAGCTGGGATACTAGATGTTGCGGCACTATCCGCAGTAAATCTAAATCCTGTACCATCAATTGCAGTTACTGTTCTTTCGCCTTGTAAAGATGTGCCTTTAATACCGCCAAAGTCGCCCGTAGAATCAATGCCAAAGATTGTAAACTTATCATTTACACCAAGTCCATGTCCTCTATAATTAACTGTAACAGTGGTAGAACCGCTATCAGTTAAGAACGGATCAGTATCCATTACCGAATGTGGGGCATCAATATTCTGTAGGATTGCTGTACCAGAAGATACGAAAGATGCTCTATGAATCTGGAACATCATATCTCTAGTTTGATCAGGAGTCCAAGTAATAGAGTTCTGAGACATAAACAGCGAACCAAGACTTGGCTGCTTACGAATTCTTTGATCAGTTGTTCCGATAATAAAGTCACCTGCTTTCGCAACATATACATTATAATCTACAGTATCCGCCATCAGAATAAATGCATGGGGCGTATTACCAGGAATAAAGACTGGGGCATCAAAGGTAAACTTAGTTGGAGTTGCTTGAATTGTTGCCAGATCATCTAAATCTGAAGGGATATTGCTTCGAATAGTTGCAGCTGAAACAATTACTTCAGAACCAGGAACGATCTCTGTCTGACTTGGAACGCCATTTCTAAGTGGGCGAAGTTCCATTCTGACCGGAATGTTGGCATCTGCAGTTCCTGCAGCAGGAGCAGTATTAAAGTAAACATCGATACTAGTCAGGAAAGCGCCTTGAGTATTCTGAATCGTAAAGGATTGCGCTAATGGATCCCGAGGTCTAGGTCTAGGAGGAGTTCTAACAATAGTTCTTACAATAGTGTTTCTAGATCCCTGTGCAAAGTAAGAAGCGAATGCGCCAGAGGTAGAAAGTCCATCATTATTAGCACTAATATCAAGGAGTTTAACTTCTCTTTCTCCAGCATCGAATGACAGAGAACTGTTATTCGGCACTAAGAACGATCCAATAATTTCACCATTAGCATCACTAATCAAATTACTGGAACCGCTAGGATGGCTAGTTGCAGTAGAGTTAATATACTGATCTTGCAGTCTTCTAGCGAATGGCGTAAACAGCGTTTCTTCTCTAGCATAGGAAGCGATTGCTTCACCATCAAAGAATAAGAAATGTCTGGTTAAAGGCTTGAGCGATTCTGCTTTAAATCTTACGAGTCTAGAGCGAATTGTAGGTAGAAGTTCAACTGATACAGGACCAGCAGTATTTGTTCTGGTCGATCCAACAATACCACCTCTTCCCCATGGACGTGATCTAGTAACCACTCGGGTAATTGTACGAGTTTCTTGCCACTCATCAAATTCTGGCTCTAACTTTAACGATCCGACGAAAGTAATAACTTCGAATGGGTTAATATTCTCAGTACCGGAAGCGAGAGTTTGAACAACATAAGAATCTTCGCTATAGTCAAGAGTTACAAAGTCTTGAGAAAGTTTGACATTCGCAGAAGAACTAAATCCTGCTTGACCACCAGCAGAATCAAATGCCAGCGGGATGCTCTTAAATACTGCATCAGGCAGAACATTCTGTGCATCCAAGTCAATCGTTGCTGTGTATTGATTCGCATCAGATACATTAGAGAACGCTAGATCCTTAAAGTTATCTGCAAAGAATCCATTCTTGAAACGATTATTGCCTGAAGAATCAAGAACTTCAATTGCTGCTGTCTGTGCTTCAAGCAGGTTCAGTGTAGTGATTTCTTCTAGATTATCAATACGTTCTACAATATCAGAAATATCTCGCATTGTAAATCTGCGATTTTGAATAAATGTCTGAGTTAAATCATCTTTATCATCAGTATATGGTTGCAACTGAAACTCTTTCAGCTTCATTGCATCATCAGGAGTTTGTGGAGTAACAGGATTATCAAGAACCTGTACACCTTCAATATATTCTAAGTTACCATCAGCATTAATTGTCAGAATATCATTACGTCTCTTATAGTAAGTTACGTCTGCTGCAATCGTATCTGTATTCTGTGGAAGTTCGTTAATATTGGATGCTGTATAACTTGACCCATCAGATTCTTTATATGGTCTAAAGTCTAATACATCACGGAGATCAACTTCAACACCGTTTCTCTGTCTAAACTTAGGGATGGTATTATAGGTTGGGTAAGAATTAACAGCAAACAAGTCACCAGCGCCATGTGCATAGTGTTGATACGCTACTGTTAAGTTACCAGATGGCGCAGTTTGGCCACCATTTAGAATAAGTCTACCATTATAATAGAAGTTATCTCTTTGGCCATCATCAAGTGTAAATCTATTTGATACAGATTTACTAGCAGCGTCAACTACACTTGTAATACTAACAATATCTGGATTCGCGAGTTTAGCAAACTTAAACCCAGCACCATCAGATTCTACTGTAGTTGTTTCAGAAGATACTGTGGTAAGAGTCTTTGGGCGGATTGTTACTGCACTTGCAGTCTTATCAACGTAAGCAATTACTTCAATATTAGTTGCTCCAGAATAACCTTCTGCTGTAATATCTACTTCAGAACCAGAAGCAGTTGCTCCTGAAAGAATAATATGTGAAGAAGCACTATCTGTGGCAACAATCCACTGAGTTTGGTTTGAGAAAGTTTCTCCTGAAGGAAGTGCACCTAAATCTAAAATACCAGAAGTAGTTTGTCCACTAAATTTTCTCTGTACAGTCACAGTAACATCATCAACAAAAGATGGACGAATTTTACCAAGATCAAAGAACAGGTTATTATTTACTGCTTCTTTAATAACTGCAACACCACCTTCAAGAACTAAATCAAATCTCTGATTCGAGTCTAATCCAATACTTCTAGATTCACTAAACTTATTACTACCTGTCATCTGCACATCAAAAAGATACAGTCGGTAGTTTGATCCGTCTTCAGTCATGGAACGTACACGAGCAGTGCCAATGGTAGAACCACCATAGTTAGAATCATTTTGTAAATTCACAGTTTCAAAAGTGTCAATATTCGGAATAAACCCTTGACCAGCATCAGCAGAAACAATTACATAGTTACCATAATTAGCAGCAATAGTTTCTTCAACGATCTCTGTATTTCTAGGTTTATTGACAGTAATCTTAGTTGGGGTTTGAATAGATGCTCTATATCCATCTACATATGCAACACCCGGCTGAACATTCAACGTAAGAACACCATCAGAGTCGCCAGCTTGCATATTAGAAGTATAACCCTCTACAACATAATCACCAGATTCTTCTCTGGTACGAGTAGCAAGTTCTCTACCCAAAATATTGTATTCAGTCTCATCTACTTCTTCTTGAAGAACACCGTTTACAATTTTATTGATTGCAAAGAAAGAATCTCCAGCAGTCAGCGCAGATTCAATTGTCAGCGTTAAAGTAATTCTATATCTGTCTGCACCAGGAGCAGTTAAGTTAGGAATACCATTGTTTTGATTGTCATAAAGATCATTCGTATCATCAACAGTTACTACATCCTCAACAACCTTCATACCAATGACTTCATTTGGCGTACTGGAATATTTGCTAACTAGGATAGTCTGAGGCGTTACAGATACAAAATGACCTTGGGTAAAGTAAGATCCACCATTAACAGATGCTTTTGTACCACGACCAGTAGCAGGGTTAGCGGTAGTATTAGTTACTTGTACAGTAGCAGAACCAGAACCAGTATTTGTAATAATTTGCCCTGCGACAAATCGAGTAGGTTCTGCGCCAGCTGTTGCTGTACCTTGACTTACATACTTCACATATAAAGTTGCTGGATCAGAACTAGTCGCTGCTTCAATGCGGAGAATCTTTGCTTGAATGCCACTTGGTGTGGTCTGAGTAATTAAATCTCCAACAGCGAATCCAGTTGTACTTGCGCCCGTTTCAAGTTTAACAAACTCATAGTTAGTGTCTAAAGCAAGTCCACCTGGATTTACAACACTACCTTCTTTGAACAGATGACGACCAACACGCTCTAACTCGGTCTGAGTAATCGTCTGCATCTGTGTAAGTTCACGTGCTTGCAGAGCCCGACCAGAGTTAAAGAGAATACGATGATAGTGATCACTATCCTTAAAATCGTCTCTATAAGTTGTGCTAAACGTAGTAGTTGTAAATGTATTAGGCATTCTTCTGTCTTACCTTACAGTTTTACGATAATCTTAATATCTTCAGTTTGAGCAGCATCTCTAACCACTGCCGATCTATTCTCAATATATAGAAGCTCACCAGAGAATGGTTTAACTTCGCCCTCAGAGTCCGTCACAATCGTTGCAGTAATCCCTGTTCCAGAATCGAGGAAAACGTCCTCTGCTAATTGGAATTGTTTAAATCCTGTGCTATCATCGAAGTGATAGTAGAGTTTTGACCCAACCAGTTCATCACCGAGAGCAATCGCAGCAGTTGTATCTCCTGTAATCAGAGCATCTTCTACAGCAGCACTATCAAATCCAGCAGTAATGTTGTTCAGAGTCAAGATACGCATTGCTCTAGCATCAGTGCCTGTAAAATCAGAATCATTATTTTTCTTAGGATTCTTAATCAGACCAATCTGCCTAAAGTCCTGCCCAACCATAAAAGATCCATTTTGGACGCCGTTTGGTTTAGCGTTAATCATTGCAGCATCAGATCCCAGATCATCTCTTGGGTCAGAACCAATACCATTTACAGAGATAATTGGTTCAATGACTGCATCAGTAGTTGGAGAACCACCAGTTAACGAAACAGAGGCATAACTATAACCAGAACCGAATGGAATACCACCAGCAGAATCATCAATTTCAATCTTAGAAATTTGGTTTGTGGCAGTTCTCTTAGCAATTGCTCTAGCACCAGTTCCATCACCACTAATCGTTACAGTAGGATCGCTAGAATATCCAACACCGCCACTGACTACTCTATATCCAATAATGGACCCTGCAGTAGCAGCATCTTGTACATCTTTCTGCGCTTGTTGAATTACAGTTAAACTAGCAGCAGAGTCTACTTTAGAAACCGGAAGATAGTTAGCAGAAAGGAACTTACTTGCATTCGTGCCGCTGAGAGTAAATAAGTATTTCCAAATATATCCATCAGAGGTGGCGGATGCACTAGTGTTTGCACCAATCGTGTCAGGGTCAACTGTAGATTGAAGAATTGTGCCAGTATCAGACTTACCTTGTTGAAGGCAAAGATAAACTCTCTGGTTAGCAGTTAATACATAGTAAGGATAAGTTGTAGAGTTTGCCGCAGCAGTTTGATTATCGTTATATGCACTGTAAATCGAACCAGAGGACCAGTTATATCTGGGTGCTACAAATGAAGCATCAGTTGTACGAATGATGGACTGAAGAGCAGCACGGAAGTTTCTCTTTTCTCTCTCTGTATTACCTACGGTTGGTACAGTATCAGTTTCATCCCATGGATTTGACCTACTAATACCAATGTAGTAATAGTTAGCGCTGTCTGCTGAAATATCAGTTACGATAGTTTGCAGTAGCTGCTTTTTTAAGTTATTCGTTACAATAGCTGCCATCTATTCTTTACCTTTTAAGCAAATGTAATATATTTATCAGAGTCTCTGTCGAGGATCCAAGTTCCACCACCCTCATCGACCCATACACAAGTTACAAACCCTATATCAGTCATTGTTAAACTTGTATAATTAAGTCCACCGGGAACTCTTAAATTATTAGTGCCAAAACTTACAGTAATATCTTCTTGGGTTCTATTAATAAGTTTTTTAACTTCGCCTGTATATCGGCCATTATGTAAAACAAAGCTACTTGCAACACCTGTACTAAACAAATAAGAACTGACATTTGAATCTAATTGCTGATTAGTTCCAGTAGTATATGTTACAGTTTCATATGCTAATGATCCATGCAGATTAATTGGTTGGTTATTTTTAGGTTTAATTTTAATACCAACATTAGATCCAACTCCTTCTGCAGTAATTACAGGGGCAGAATCATCTACGTTAGTAATCTTTACATAACTTGTATTACCTGTAGAAGTATTATCTAATTCCAATAATCCAAATGTGCCAGTATTATCAAAAATAGTGGTATCCATCTTTGGATTAATTAATTGCAGACTTGTTCTGGACGTGAATGTGTCACTGTCTAAAAGATTGTGCCAAGACCCTGCATGAGACATAACTCCCTTACCAGTGCCGTGATTATGCGCAAACATCCCATGATAAGTGGCTGCACTTGGGAGAACACCAAAACCAGCAGCAGAATCAAAAACGTTGGCATAATATAATTTAGAAGCTGCACCAGTAGAATCTTTCAGATAAACGATATTATCTGGACTTAAAATAACTGCTTCGCCACTACTATCTGGAATCTGGAATGTTACATCAGAACCAGGATCTTTTGGAGCAATTGTAGTTGTATTTGTAGTGCCTTCAATGACAATACCAGAAGTATCGAAAGTAATCCCAGAACCTAATGTGCTGCTATCAGTTCCGAATGCCTGATACAGTTCAACAAAGTTCTGATTAATCTTAGTGCCAGCACTGCGAAGGGTATCTCCGGTGCCGTCATTAGCAGTTGTACCTGTAGATATATTCTGTCTGGTCATGTTTTACTACTCGTTAAAACCTATTCTAATTTATTTATAATGCTTTTCTAAGCGGAATCAACTCTGTTTGGATCATAATGAGTAAACAGATCCTCATCCATAGTCTGTAGAGACTGATCAGAGAACTTATCGCTGTCATTCGAAGAGAACGTTGGTGAATTAGTATCAAGAACATCAGCGATAGAAGTATACTCGCCTTTCTGTGCAGCAGTAAGTCCGCCAATAGAATCTTGATAGAATTCGATACTACGATCAGTGTAGAATCTAATTGTTTCATCACTATCAACACCAGTCGAGCTGGTGAATGCAGTAGATACTTCAGTTGCTGTTGCCTCAAGAGTCAGAGCGCCTTCAGTTAGAGTATCAGCAATTGAAAGAGGTGAAACTGCAGAGATATTTCCTGCTACTGTTTCAAATTGCGTTTCAGCAAAAAGAGCAAATCCTGCAATGTGATTATATCTTTTGTAAATGTCATTCCATTGAATTGTACTAAGAGGTGATTTAATCTGAATAGATAACACCTGCCAGAAACGAGAATCTTGAAGAAACCTTAAAGAGTCAGCGCCAATCTGACTTTCACCAACAGTAAACATCTGAGTCTTTGGATAAAATGCCTCCGCATCTACACCAAAGATATATCTAAAGAACGCAGGGATAGATACTTCAGTTCCCTTCGCTCTAGAAAACTGAGATACCAGCTTCAGTGTAAGTCTAGGTAGATCAAATCTATCAGCACCAAGACCATTAATTTTTTCAAAGAAAAGATAATCTAAGAAATCTTCATTCGTGCTTTCATTATCTTTTGCAAAAAAGATATTATCCAGTCTATTACGACCAGCTGCTAGTTCTAAATAATCATAATATTTTTTAAGAAACGTAACTAATGTCGGATACTGCTCTAGAAAATGCTCAGGTAGCAAGGTATCAACTTGCGGCTGATTAAAGTTTATATCTCGACGATTACGATCTTCTAAGGTTACTGCAGCCATTAGTCAGTTACACCACTTACTGCATTTGCTGCATCAATATCATCAGTTGCTCTTACAACATTAAATCCAAGATCAATTACATGATTCCTTAATGGTTTAATATCAGCATCATTTGCTGGAGTGGCAATCACTCGAATGTAAGTATTACCTGAAGAAATTGAAGTCGGACTAAACCCTGTTAAATTAACAGTTCCTTTAGCCGCATCATAAGAGCCTATATTCGTAACCAAAATATTCTCATCAGTATCAATAATTTCTAAGATATTGCTAAAGTTATCTCCAATACGATTACGAATAGATGCAACCTTAGAGTCATATACAAAGTTATCGCTAGTAACGATTGGAGTTTCTTTATTCGGCAGAGCAAGTTTATTTAAGAAACTTAACTGATAGTCGGCAGAAACAAATCTTACTGAAGTTGCATCATATACAGGCGTAAATCTATTTTCCATGCGAACATCAATTGTAGAAGACAGAATCGCAGCATCCGATCCATCAATCGTCGAAAGAAGTTTAGACTTACGGAAAACGTCATTAAACTTTCCAAGATTAGATGCAAAGTAAGAAGCAATCGTTCTTTTAACTTTATCCTGAATACCTCTGCGAGTTAATGCTGTTACGCCTGACTCATATTTAATATTTGTTGTTAGATTGAGATATGTAAATGCTGGACTTACAATTTCTGTTTCAATCGAAGCAATCGAGAGGTTATCAGTAATCTCTGTAGCAATACGATCTTCAAGGGATGCTTTAAATGTAGCATCAATATCATCTTCATAGATAATAGAAACTAACACTTTACCATATTTTGCAGGAATATTATCTTCTCCGCCCCAAGCATTCATCGACTTAATACCTGGGATTACATTAGAAATTACTGCAATATAATCATTTGGTGTGACCAATCTTCCCTGAGCAAGATAAGAAAGTGGAGCGTTAATACGAATACTCTCTACATTTTCTTTTTCTGCACCAAGAGTTGATTTAGAAACTGTTGTGACAATCGGAGTATATGATACATTATCAACACTTACTGTAGTTGATGGTGTAAAGACTGCTGCTCCGTTTGCGACTTGACCGCTGGTTGAAAGATAAGTTGCTCGAATAATATTACCAACATCAGGAGCATCACCAGTAATCGTGCCA
>Ga0208644_1003758_pt1 | contig 11648 bp, 14 predicted proteins | sample VirMetDEL_Nov_18_FD_184517 | JGI IMG/M metagenome (GOLD analysis project Ga0208644, IMG submission 184517) | Aqueous microbial communities from the Delaware River and Bay under freshwater to marine salinity gradient to study organic matter... | ecosystem: Environmental > Aquatic > Marine >... | reverse complement strand
AGTCATATTCGTTCCTCAGTGGAACCAAGGCGCCCTGTCGCGTCCTAGCCCCAGCAAGGATGCAACTGGCCTTGATTGCAGACCAGATGCCATCTTGCTTACAGCCAACCACGAAGTTATTGATGGCTTGGCGGGTGGCTGCTTCAAGTGCTTGGCCATCAGCAGCTTCGACCGCTTGGATGTAGTTACCAGCATCCTCGTCGTAGGTGAAGACCTTGCTGATGACGAGGCTCATACAACACCTCCATCAGCCACAGAAGTGTCGTTGTCTACTGGCTCGGGTTCAACCCAGCCAAACGGTTTGCCATCCGCCTGAAACTGCGGATCAACAGGGCCGACGTAATAAGGGCCGACCTTGTACAGCTCAGCACGTTGGCGAATAGTCTCCACCACGCTGGTGGTGAAATACTCTTCGGGTGTAGTGGCAGTTGTACTGCCTTGAACAAGACTGAACTCGGCTGCCAGGGCAGGTAGTAGCTCCTCGGGAATGGAGATGGTGAAATCCATGGGTAGGTACCTCAGGCTTTGATGACGGCGAATCCAATCACGATGGCTTCACTTAGAGAGCCAGCCGTGATGTTTCTTACGTTGATGCTTGCTGAACCAGCAGCGGCTTGTGCGTTCAACGTGTATGCGCCTGCTGTACCTCCAGAGACATGATTCAAGATCAGCAAATCTGTAGCGGCAATGCTGCTGCTGGTAAGCGTAAAACTAACTGTGGTGTCTGCATTTAATGCCGCACCGTTCATAGTGATGGCACCGCACGGAGCGTTCAGTGTGACGCCAGTGCTTTTGTTAGTGGCTTGCGTAATAGTGCCACGACCAGTGCCGTAGCCAAAGGTGCCAGTAGTTGTGCTGTAATGAAGGTTGCCACCAGCCAACGCTCCAGCTTGATTACTCAGTACCTGCCCACTAGACCCCGCCACTAATGCGACGGTCCCAGTTGCGTTAGGCAACGAGATCGTGTTGTTCTGGGTGGGCGTGATCGTCTGAAGGGTGGTAGTCCAGCTGCCACCATCATCTAAGTTGATGTCACCTTTGACGACCGCAGTGCCTGGATCGGCGTTATCAACGCCAACTGTCAGCGTATTGGTTGTCTTATTGAACGTCAGACCAGTGTCGCCGCCAAGTGAGCCGTTGTCGTTGAACTGGATCTGAGTGTCAGAGCCGCCAGGAGCGCTGATTCCGCCACCGCCTCCGCCACCGCCAGCTAAAACCGTTGGAGTAAGGACTTCCATGATTCCTCAAATAGTGCCAAGAACAGCAGCAACTGATGGCGTGCCGCCAGAAATACTCACAAGACGAAGCCTTACAAACTGCACCGGAGCAAACAACACATATCCGTAGGTGCCGTTTGCAGTCAGCGTAAAATCTACTTCGTTTTCAGAAAGATTGAAGTAAGACGTACCATCAAGGCTGCCTTCAATCCTGATCACTACATTGGTGCCAATATCACTTACCGTGACCTGAAAGCTTAAATACGCCCCAGTGGTCTTTTGCGCTGCAGTAACGCCAGTCGCCGTCAGCGTCTCCAAGGACGTAACGTCAAATGAACTGTCGTATCCAAATGGCATGGCTTGTTTTCATCATGCCTACATCTTAGCCGGCTTCTAATGCAGCAACACGAGCTTCAAGTAATGTCAGCCGGTCGCTGGGCTGCCATCGCCCTGCAGCACTATTCCATTCCAAAATATCGTTATCAGATTTAGCGCCATTTGCTTCAACATCATGCAAATCTTGCAACCGACTGCCTGTCGCCCATCGTACGAATATCGTGCCGTTATTTTTGCTACTAATAACTGCAGCAACAGCAAGCTTCAAGTTTGGCGCCGTGGGCTCTGTTGCAGTGAACCCGCCCGGCACTGCAGGGTTACACCATAAAATGGCGCCTTCTGCATATGCACTGGTGTTAATGTTTTTGATCTTGCCGAACACTGACACGTAACCATCGCCGCTTCCGGCAATAACTTCTGCGGTCACACCGAAGAACACATAACCCGGCTGTGTGCCATTAGCAACCATCGGCGCAACCTTTAGCCTACCGCTTGCGCCTAATGTGCCGGCAAACATCACCGCTGTACCTTTTGGGATCGCTACGGTGTTGCTTGCATTGCGGCATAGCACTACAGTTTCTTCGCCGAGATAGTTGCTGATGGTTCCTTTGCCGAGTGCAGCAGTACCTTCGTCAACATTCCACGCCATCTGGCCAGCTACAGGCGTGATGCCGGCGGCAAGGTCAAATTGAACCGCCTCAAAATCAGGCCTCTGACCTAACTCGGTGTATGGCAGGCTTGTCCATGCCGTCGCGCCATCGCCGATCTTACCTCGCAGGCTGCTGGCATCCGACTCAATGCCAAGCTCGCCGGCGCGCAGCACAGTGTTAGCAGTCGCCCAGTTGGCGCCGGTGTCGTAGCGATGCCGGACGTACTGACGTAGTGTGCTCATGCTTCGCCTCCGCTGATCTCTGGGGTATTAACGAAGGTGCTGCCATCATTGATCAACAGATCACCTTGCTGCGGATTGGCGAGTGTTACATCCGCCAAATCCTGCAGGCCAAACTCACGCGGGCTGCCGCCAGGAGCCGAGGCAGGTGGCGCAATCTTCATCAAGCTGATCTCTGCAATGCGGCCATCATCCACCAACATTACATTTCGCACTGTATAGTTCACGCCGTTTACGGTTAGGCCATCGCCATACAGCAGTCCGCCGAAATCACTGGACTTTACTGTCAGCTTGTAATCAGTCGTCAGTACAGTGCCATCAGCGATAATCTCCGATGGCATATCAATCAGCCCTGTGCCGCTAATGACTCCATTTGTCACGGGCACAGCATCAAAGCTGAAGAATGCGTCTAAATCGTCAGTGATGGTCATATCGTCAGTTTAAAGCCGGCTCCTAGATGGCGTAGATACACCAAAGGCCCCGAAGGGCCTCGGCTATTGCGGCCGTCCGGGCGGATCCCATTCAGCTGCGTATTGTCAGAGAAGGGCGTCCCCTTCTCATGCCCACCTTGCGGCAGGACTTAGCCCGATGCCTCAAATGAGGCAGAGCGGTGGTCACTGCATCTTAATCGGCGATCAGAGTGATCTGATTCCGGCCTAGCCTGATCTCAAACTCATCGCCCGGCTTGGCGCCTATCTGACTGAGGTACGCCTCGCCAACTTGCAGCGCACCATTAAATTGCACCTTTGCGCGATAGGGCAGCTTACGGCCAGGCTTCTTATTGCCGACCAACTCCACGCCTTTGGCTTGCAGCAGCGCTTCATAGAACGCCGTGAAGTTCAGGCGTTCAGTGCCGTCCTTGTTGGCGGTGATAAAACCACACGCTCGCACAATGTCGGACTTGCTTGCAGGGCCAAGTTCCTTCACCTTGGCGAGCAGTTCACTGCCGGTAAGCATTGGGTAGGGTAAATAGATTGCGGATTGAGTATAGGTGTCACCTCGCATAAAAAAACCTGGGTCGCCACCACGACCCAGGAAACGAACCTCACCACGCATAGCTTAGCCGTACTTCTTGGCACCTACGCCGTTGATTGAATAGGTGTGAGTGGATGTCGAGGTGGTCGATACAGCCTTGACCCAGCGCTTAGCGGCACCCTTGGGGAACACCAGATACTGCTTAGAAGCAGAGGTGCTCACCTGAGCGAAAGCCACAGCAGCAGAAGCCTGCTCAGTGCCACCGAGATTAAACACGGTAGTCACATCGGTGTAGCTACCGCCAGAGGTGTCGCTGGACTGGATTTTTACATCCAGAGTCGAAGTGCCACCGGCTTCAACATCAAGGATGATCACGAGGTCACCCTCGTAATCGTTCATATCAACAGCAGTGCCGTTCAGATTGGCAGTGCGGGAGGCGGTAGGAGCCAGAGCAAAATGCTGAAGCTTCTCCAGACCGGTAGAAAGAATTGCCATGATCAGTCCTTAGTAGGGAATTCAGAAGTCACAGTCTTAGCCCTCCTGACCGGCTTTGCCGGGGAAGGCTTCGGCTCTTCCGTCACCTCGACAGGCGCGGGGCTCTCAACGGCAGGTGCCACAACAGCCTTACCGCTACCAACCAAAAGATTGCCATCAGCTTCACTGACCTCGATAAAGGAGCCGGCCTCAACCGACTCCCCCGAGATCATGACTTGACGCAGGATCTCGATCCTCATGATTAGGTGCCGTAGCAGAAGGCAGTAGGCTGCTTAACCGCAATGTCAACATCCTGCAGTGCAATCACGCGGACGGTGCCAGCAGTAGCTCCAGCGTAAGGATCAACAGTCAGATCCAGGCCAGACCACATACCCATGATCATCATCGAGAAGTCACCGAACAGCGCATCGTTGTTGAGCAGCTGATTGGACACGATCACCGGATAGCCGTTGATCTCGTTGTCCTCGAACACGAACATGCCAGTATTGACGGCCTTTTCGGTTGACTTCAATCCACCGCGAGCGGTGGCATTGATGATGTACCGCAGGCTGCCGGCGTCAGCATTGGCCGCCGCCACATCGGTTTCCATGCCGATGTATTCAGCAAAGGTGCCGGTGCCAGTGATGGTCTGGCTGCCAATACCAGTCGTATTGATCAGACCCAGAGGTTGGTTGCTAGAGCCAGTGCCGTACATACCAGCGCGGTCAAGCTCAAGAGCAATCACGCGAGCCAGGTCGTTGCGGATCATGCCTTCCACGTCGATGGAAGACTGCAGCAGCAGACGACGGCTGTAATCCACATAGGCACCCACGGTCTTGGGTGTCATGTTCACCTGATCGATGGCCTGCTGGCTTTCGGTCGGCGAAGAATTTTCACCTACCCAGTATGCAGTTGCAGCGCTGGTCTGGCGAGGGATGCTGATATTGCCCTGCAGGCCGGTCAGCATGGTCACGCCAGCCTGAGCCAAGGCCAGGCGGTTGCGCAGCAGGTCGATAAAGCTACCGGACAGCAGCTCATCGGCCACCAAATTGCCACCAGCAGCGGGGGTGCCCACCACAAGATCACGACGCAGCACCTCGTTCGGGATCACGATGCCGTTAGAAGCACGCTCATATTTCTGAGCAGCAGCCTTGCCGACTTCGATCTCAAACTCAGCCGCGCGACGAGCGGAAGCGTCGCTTGGGTTGGCGAGATAGTTCAGTGCGCGAGCGAAGCTGAACGAACGGGTCTCCTTGTCGGAGAGGCCAACATCGTTGGAAGTGATGTCAGCAGTCTTGATCTGTTCCATAGGTTTGGCAGAAATTTGCTCAAGAACCGCCGCGCGAGCTTCATCGATTGAACGGCCGGATTCAATCAGCTGGCGACCGATATCGGCCATGTTGTGCTTATCGCACAGTGCATTGATGCCGGCAATGCGAGAGCGCTCAGCCTCAGCGGCTTCGGCCCGCACCACCGCCAGATCAGGGGTAGCGTTTTCCATTTCAGAAATGGGATCGTGGTTTGGTGCTGCCGGAGCAGCTTGTTTGGTCTCAAAAGACCTGCCAATTCCGACACCCGGATCAGCCGGGATCGAAACCAGCGACACCTCATAAGGTGACCACGCAGTAGCAATAAAATCACCACTGCGCTCTTCCATCTTGTCAATGGAATAACCAAAGGAGACATTCCTGAGAATGCCATCCTTGACATCGCTCAGGACTTCCTGCGCGAAGGCATTGCGGCTGAACCGCACACGCGCGTAACCGCGACGTTTCTTGTCGTCAATATACGCGCGCTCAACAACTCCCACCACCTTGTCTGGGTCGTGGTTGAACAATAGCGGCGCACCATCATTCAAGCGGCTAAGGTCAGCGGCCTGTTCATCATGATTCAGCACTTCATTGCCGAAGTAGCGCTGGACGGGATATTCAGAGCTAAATGGGAATTCAAAGATTCGATCCTCAACCGCGTCGAACTGCGTTGATTCATTGCGGTGATATCGCTTGCCTTCCATGAAGCGTAGCGCTGTAATCTTCTTCAGCGTTGATACTCGATGGCCAACCTTTACATCAGATGCTCTCCAGCCGTCGTCGGACTCTTGGTAAACCGTGATCAGCGCAGCAGGATCATCTTCGCTAGCGTTGATCGTAACGCTAGAGCCAGGCACGTCAATGGCGCCTTCTGTGATGATGCGATCAATCCGGCCACGTGCTATTCCACCAGATGAATCCCATTCAACAAAATCACCGGCTTCCATCTTTCTGGTCACATTTTCCGTAAGTCTACGGCCACCAGTCGCCTCCTCAAATTCCATTGGGGTGTAATCTTGATCGCTAAGCCACTTACGTGCTTCGGCCGCAGTGAATTGCGCAAGGCGGAATCGGATAGCTTGCAGTTCAGCGGGTTGGCCGGTCTTGATACCAAAGATAAAGTCAACGCCTTTGCCGCCTGCATCATTACGTCGCCGCAGTCGATCATACTGCGCTGGATCATTCAGTCGTGCAGCATGTTCATTCGGATACGGCCGGCCGGCTGAAGTCTCCGGTGATTCGGTTATCAGTCGTTCTGGAATAATCCAGAACTTGCAGATGCCTTCTGGTGCAATGTCGCCACTGACAATTTCACATGCGCGCGGACCGGCATAAAACGCGCAGTTTGCGCACACGACGCCCTTATCGGCGAACGGGCTTACGTCCATGTAGTGCGCGCCATGCGGGCCGGCATCTTGCCCAAACTGCCCTAGGTCGTCGGTTGCATCCTCAAGCGACTCATAAATAAGCGCTTGGGTTGCGTTCAAGTCTGGTGTTAGCTCACGTTCGGAATCCATGCGAGCAACCAGCGCATCGCTCCAAGTCTGGCCAGCATCACCGCCCCATGCTGCCCATGCCACGCGGCCGGGTGATGGGTATCCATCTTCGCCGGGGCTGAATCCTTCCGCCTGCTTATCTACTTCGTGTCGCGCGAACCATGCGCTCATTGTGCGGATTGTTTCATCACTTAGTTCATTGCCGCCCAATATCTGAGCAGCACGGGTAGCTGCAACTTCAGTGCCGCCATCTCGGCCTTCTGCTTTCCAGTCGCGATATCGCTGCGCTTCCTTGCGCATTGCATCAGTTGGCATTGCCATCATCTACCTCCGGCGGCATTGTGTCAGGAAACGGCACAGGGTCAGGCTGCGCCGAGCCGTTGCTACTCACCTCGCTAGGGTCGGTATCGGTGACGATATTGCGCTCATCCAGCATCGCAAGCTCAGCTTGTCGTGCTGTAAGCGTCTCCTCAAGATCGCCGCCTTGCGCGCTGATCACATCACCAAGTGTTTTGAAGCCACAGCGCACGGCGTCCTTGTAAGCGCCAACTTCCTTTTGCGGGTCAACCCACTCCCAGCTGCGTGGTATCCATCTAGCAGCGCGATAGCGGTCTGGATTGGTCTCATAGCCAGGAAGGTCTAGCTCGCCGCTTAATACAGCCATATCAAGCCATGCCTCAAATATCTGCTGATGGAAGTTTTCAACAAAATACCGTTGCAGTACCCGGTACGTGTCGCGCTCCTCAAGCAAGCTAAGCCGGCTGCTGCTGTAGTTACTTTCAGAAAAGTTCTTACTGATGCTTTCAAAGCTAGTGCCAATGCCAGCCGCCACCGCACGTAACATGCTGCGAGTGAATGGTTCAAGTTGCCCGTCTGGTGCATTGAGATCTGGCACCGTGACGGATTCACCCGGCGCAAGGTATTTGAACACGCCAGGAGTAAACTCGCTTACTCGGTCGCCTTCGTACACCTCATCACCGATCAGTTCGCCTTCGGGTGATTGGATAAAGCCCATCAGTGCGCTACTGGCACGCGCTCGTACCACTTCGGCTTCTTCATAGCCTTGCAGCATATGCAGCCTCATCAATGCTGATGCAAACCACGTCACACCACGCGACTGGCCGGGCCGCTCAGGCAAAAACAGATGAATCACATCCTCAGCTGGTACGCGAATACGGCTGCGGTTATTGCGTTCATAACCTTGATAGATGTCGCCAGGATGCGTTGTATAGAAGTGATACGCAACTGGCCGCTCAAATTCATCTACCTCAACACCCATGCGCACAGTATTGCCAACTGCTGCCATCGGTACATCATCATCAATCAGATAATCGGCTTCCAATATCTGCAGCGCAAATGGCACGCGTGAATCGCCAAATGGTCGCCGGATTAGTCGTACAAAAACCTCTCCTGATTCCGCTAGGCTACGGCACAGTAATCGCTCAATATCGTGGAAGCCAAGAATGCCGCGTACATCGCATCGGCTTTTATGGCCCCACTTGTTCCACGCATCGGTAATGCGCAAGTTGAGCGTTTCATCCAACTTGCCGCCACGCTGCATCCGTACTTGTGGTTGATGCTTTATGCCTTGGCCAATTACATTGTTTTGAATGCTGCGCAGCGCCTGGCGGGCGTAGTCATTATCCCTGCACAGCTGCCGTGCGCGGTTGCGCAGTGCTTTGATGCTGGACTTGATCTCTGCGTCGGCGCTGGTGCCGCTAGTGACCCAATCAGCTGTTAGTCGATTGGCGCGCGCGCCTTGATAGGCGCGGCGATGCCTGCGGATTGGCTCAAAACCCAGCGCCTTGAACAGTCGCGTGCGCAGTCCCATATCAGAATCTTACAAACAAGTTATGGGGATTTCCGAGGCCATTAGCAGCTAGCTGCGCGGCTTGCTCGCGTTTTACTTGCGCCTTAAGCTGGCTCTCCAGCATAATCAAATCCTTTAGGTCGTATTTGGTCAAGCTTCGATTGCCGATACTATATTGCTTGACTGCACCGCCATTGATTAACGCACGGATTGAAGCTTGCACAGCTGCTAGATCTTGCTCAGCCTGCGTGCGGCCATCAAACGCGCCTGGTGTGCCGCTATATTCCAGCGCGGCTAGCACCGTAATCTGTCCGGCGCCGAGCGTAAGCTTATCGTTGCCGCTAGTGGCGATCGCCTGCCAAAACGTCAAAGCCAGCGCTAGTAGCGGCAGGGATCACCGCTTCCCATCCGGCTGCAGCAGCAGTAGCGGCGATGGTTGCACCTTCGCTCGCTGTATTGGTGCGGAGAAAATACGATAGCGACCAGCTTGCGCTGGTAATTGCATTACCAAGGTTATCAACAGTCTCATCCGCGCGCCACCGCACGGTATCGCCTGCCCTAATTGTTGAAGGCGGCGCAATCACGGCGGTGCCTATTGTTATCGTCAGTCTAACGCTACCAGTTGGCCACAAAGCCGCCGGGGGTTTGCGGTTGCTGTGCGCGGCGGCGGGTTGCCGGCTTGCCCTCTTCCAATTGGCGGCGTAGTTGCTCCCACATTGTTGCGCGATTCATCTTGCGGCTAAATATCAGCATCGCCGCATAGGCATATACAGCACAGTCCAGCGCCTCATTCCGATCGCCTGCTTTCTTTGTCCATTCACGAATCGGAAACCCACGGTGATAGCGCAGCGTTTGTCGCTCAGCGGTGAGCTGCCGGAAATACTCGTCATCGGCTGCCATGCCAAACCGCAGTTGGCTTGGCCCATCGTTGTGCTTCATTCGACCGAATAGCGTTGTCTTGATCGTGTCAGTGCCGAGCATATAAAGGGTCACTCCCTTCTTGATCACTCGGCCTTTCCAGTTCACATCCACCTTGCTGCCCTTACCGACTGCTGTACTATTGCGCCGGCTGCTGCCTTTGATAACTACAACGCCACGCGCAGTGCGCTCTCGCGCATAGCCATACACCTCATGCGTACAGTGGCCGCCGCTGTCGATTGCCATCTGTGCAATCTTTAGGTGCTTGCCGCTTGGTGCGCTCCATTCCGTGCCCAGCACTTGATCTAGTTGCTGCCACACTTCGCGCTGAGTCGGGTCGCCCATTAGCTCTTGGTGCCAAATCAACCAGCCGGTTTCACCTTCACTCCATCCCCATACGCTGACTGCTAGGCGATTGTCCTGTACGTCAACGCCACTAGTAAGTAGCACTACTCCATCAGGGCATGTCGCAGGCTCATACGCCAGCCGTTTAGCCATCAATCCATCAGCGCTAACTGATGCCGCGTAATCTTCCTCCCATGTTTCACTGAGTCGAGTGTTGACAAATGCCTTCAGCGCCGGTGCATCCCCTTTGGCACGCAAGAAGTCATCCACTAACTCCTCCCAACTACACCAACCCAGCGGGCTGTATAGGCCGCTCAAGTGGAAGCCTGCAGTTTTGCCGTCACTTGGTGCCGTAGCACGCCATTCACCCTTGGCCAGCATTTGCGGTTTGTTCACCTCCTCAAATCGCTCGCTGCAATGCTCGCATTTGTAAAGCACGCTGCTCGGCTTGCCTTCAGTCCATTTCAGCTGCCGCCATTTCAACCATTGCATCTCGCCGCATGATGGGCACGGCACAAAATAACGCCGTTGATCGCTGCGGTTGTATTCAGCTTCAATGCGGCTGAAGTCCTTTACGGTTGGGGTACTGGTAAGCAGTATCTTCCGCCGGGCAAATGTCGTTGTCCGCCGTTCAGCCAGTGCTACCGGGTCGCCCTCACCATCAACATCACTCGGAAACCCGTCAACCTCATCAGCGAACAGATAACGACATGGAGCCGAACGTAACCCCGTCGCGCTATTCGCCCCGGTTAATAACATGATCCCGCCAGGAAACTCCTTACTAAACATCGTGTTTCCGCTATCCCTGCTGCGTGGTGGCGCAATCTTGTCTGATAGGCATGGCGTTTCAGTGATCATGCTTTCCAGCCGTTGTTTGCTAAGGCGCTTTGCCATCTCCACTGTTGGCTGCACGCACAACATCGGGCCAGGTGCATGATCAATTACATAACCGAGCCAATTACTTCCTGCTTCTGTTTTGCCAGTCTGGGCGGCGAACATCATCACCACGCGCTGAATAGGGCTGTCGCTGCTTAAGCAATCCATCGGCTCGCGCAAATATGGCGTACGGCTAGTGCGCCACGGTCCTGGCTCAGCGCTGGCCTTGCTGCTTAGCTTGCGATACTTATCCGCCCACTGCGATACGGTCAGCGGTTCCTCGGGTCGCAGGCCATGTAGAAACCCTTCGCGCCATGCTTCATTCATTGCACAACTCCAGCAGTGCAGCACGGTGCTCTTGCGTCAGTGCCTGATGTATGCGTGATGGATCAGTCTCACCCGCTAGTTGGTGGCTAAGGCGATCTGCTAGGTTGCTCAGCGCTTCACGTACTGCCCGGCCCATCTGAAATGAATCCTTCCGCACCTGATCAGCAGGTACAAGGTCGCCACGTTGCTGTGATACCTGCAGCTTCGCTAGCTCGGCTTGGTAGTGCTCGCGTCTCGCTCGGCTTTCATTGAGATCCGGGATTGCATCATCCGGTAGCCCCTGTACTCGGCGTTTTAGCTCAGTGGCATCACGCGGTGGTGGGTCGTCCACTGGATCCGCAATAGACACCTTGCTGGCGTGCGTGGCTGCAGTGTTCTTATTCCACAGCTCCAGTGCTTTGTCTCGATCAAGCCACTTGCGGCCATTTTCAACAACTACCGCATCAGCGATTCGGCTTTTGGTGGCATGGGTCACTGCACCTTTTGAACAGCCGCGAATTGCTGCAAACTCGGCAAACGTAACCAGCACGGAGTTGAATGAGTTTAGTGGTAGTTTAACGGCTACTAAACTCTGCTAAACCGTCCTAGGGTTAGTCTCTTTGAGACTTATTGCGGCGCAAGGGTTTAGAAGGTTTTGAGGCTGGCGCTGGATTCTGGACGACGATCGCATATACC
>Ga0208644_1003757_pt1 | contig 11648 bp, 5 predicted proteins | sample VirMetDEL_Nov_18_FD_184517 | JGI IMG/M metagenome (GOLD analysis project Ga0208644, IMG submission 184517) | Aqueous microbial communities from the Delaware River and Bay under freshwater to marine salinity gradient to study organic matter... | ecosystem: Environmental > Aquatic > Marine >... | reverse complement strand
ATAGTTTCAGCTACTTCATCTTGGAACCGCGCATCCATAGCAGCAGTAGTGGCGATCTGGGTATCAGAACTGACCCACGTTTCGTCGCTATGGATGGTATCGGTTTCGTTATCCCAAGAATAGTTCTTAAGTTCTTGAACAGCAAAGTTATTCTGTTCAAAGTTTTGGTTAAGATCCTGAGCACGGATAGATGAACCTGCAAAGAACGTGCTCTTCAGTTCATCAATATCCGTGTCACGATAGATTCTGATCGCTACATCTGAAGCAGGTGCAGTGTTAAACAGGATCGTAGTAGCGTTGGCAAAGGAGTATGCAGTTGTAACGGAACCGTCAAGACTTACCTTGACATCATCCTCATCAATGTATTCAAATGTTAGAACATAGGAAGTGGTAGAACCATCCCCAGTAAAAAAGTTTTCAGTTACAGCCATTTACGCTAGTAAGTAGTTGGGATGGGTGGATTAACATTAAATGTTAGACAGCAGTCTGCCTTTAGTCTCTTCGAGAGAACGGTAAGTTTTGACTTTAAGTTGCCTTGCTTCTTCGTACAGAAGATTAGTTTCAGTAGGATAAAGTTCACGTACCTTAGCCCAAGCTTTCTTTCTAGCCGATTCAAACCGTTGTTTAATTACTCGGTTGTGGACATAAGCTTCCATAGGATCAATGTTACGATCTATACGGAAATAACGGACATCATCCTGGTATTTTTGAACTGATGCTTGAATGTTAGGATCAGCAGCCAATTCATTAAGAGTCTTATCCAGATTCAGTTTACCAAGTTCTTCTTGGAACCAAGAACGAATATGAGGGTGATCAGCCAGCGAAATACTGGCACCATCTGGAGTACTGTATGCAGTCAAACGCAGGTCATAGCCACTATTCCAAAGCAGTTGACGCCCAGGAGTGTCCTCCATCTTAAGATTAACAGGACTTGTAGCATTCCACATGCGTTCAATAAAATTCCATTCACGAATCTTTTCACCGTTAAGCATGTCATATTTAACGGGAAGTCCCCATGGACCTTCTTCAAACAGAAGGTTACGGTTACGCAAACTTTCTGACAAACTGTTGTTAATTTCACGCATGTAAGGGCTAATAACCTTGCCAAGCTCATTGCGAAGACCAGCCAAAGGCATAGTATTATTCATGAGATTAGCAATAATTTTTTCACCACCTTTTTGTTCACCAGAAAGAAGATCAACTAGTTGAGTTAAGGCACTAAGGTAGGACTTACTGGTAAGAGCCCCGGCGGTTGCCAATGCTACTGTAGCAAAGTTTTGTTCTGCCCACTGTGGACCCATCAGCTTCATATTATCACCAATATCGGCAATCGTAGAAAGCATCAAGTTAAACGGTTCAAACGACTCGTAACTAACCCAAGTGTTGCCAATTTTAATACTACGTGGTTGCCAACCAGTATCCATCCATAGCTGACGAAGACGACGGTCTTGAGGACCATTACCAGTCAAACCACCATTCATGTAATGGAAGGCTGCCATACTAGTAATTGCACCACCCATTGTTTGACGTCCAGCATACATCGCCTTTGCATTAGCTAGGTCTTCTGCAGTGTTAATACCGTACTTAGCGACCTTCATTAAATCAGCAGGTGTCGCATTATGAATATCATAGAATTCTTTATGCAACAAGCCAATGCCAGGCAGATTCTTGTAGCTTACCATCAAACCGTTAATACCGGTTCTAGCAAACAAGAAGAAAGGTTTAGTGAAAGGCATTGAGGAGAAATACTGCTCCAAGGATTTACCAAAGTTATCCAAATCTTTAGTCAAAGTAGCTTCTTCTACCATTGATTTAAGGAACAAGTCACTATTAATGTCAATGTTTCCATCAACATCTAGGAGATCGTTGTAGAAATTATCCTCATAAGTACGTAGCATTTCAGGAGATACATCAGGAACAACCCCGTTTTTATGATTCTCCTGCGCTAACCGCATTGCTTTTTCACGAGCCCTAGCCCGAGCCATAAGAAGTTTAAACGCATCATCAGTAGCTCCCATAATGGAAGTACTGTACGTCAAAAACTTATTATCATTCAAACCACGGGCAAAATTAGTAATATGGTATGCGGCTTGATCAGCTTCAGATCCTCTTGTCTGAACCCATTCCCCATAAAGTGCCCACATATCATTAGCTTGTTCTGTGGGATCTTGGAAACGAGTCTTCAAATCGGCAACATCACCTGCCCAATAAGAGTTTAAATTAGTCCTAAACAGTTTAAACGCTTCGGGTATAGCCTGCATATAAGCATTAACTGAAGCAAGGCTAGAGTGGAAGGTGTCCCAATCAGCCCGCATAGCCGCACCAAATGCTGTATTAACGGGGCGAAGGAAGGATGCGGTAGCTGTACCCATTACTGCCCGTACAGGGGTCTTAGGACCGCTTAGAATGCTGTGTGTCATCACACTTTGTAGCTCTCTAACCATAAGACCAGCGGGCTTGTTAATACCCATACTAGTCAAGCTAGAACGCATATAAGCGTCCAAATCACTCCAGTTTTGAATCTTATTGCTCATGGAGAATGCTTCAGCCAAAGCACGTGCTACTGCATCGTTATCCGATTTAGCAGCAATATCCATGAACATGTTGACAGCTGCTTCAGATTCAGCACGAAGTTCATCAACACGATCAACAAACTCTTTAGTAGGAGTCCGGCTCTTATTACCTTGCAGAGCACGTCCTTGATCAGACCAAACAAGACGAGACCGTTTAACATTGGTCAAACCGACAATAAGACGGTCAGCAATGGTCTTCATCGGACCATCGGTATCCATAATATCGGCAACGTCTACAAGCTCACGGCTGGCAATACCCAAATCCCGTAGCTGTGAAAACAGAGAAGCATTGACAAGATCAGCTGCTGCAACGTTTTCTTGTGTCCAATACTCAATACCTTTATAAGTATTTTGAGGATCATCGAAGAACGGTTTCCAGAAATCTTCTGCATCTACAGCAGTAGCGTGACGACCAAGTGTTTCTTGCATACGTGCAAACTGCCAACCATATTCTTTTTTAAAAGAAACACGATTAGCTTTAACGTCAGCAAGCATCTCCTGATAACGAGTATCAGTCAAAAGATCTTTTGCCATACTCTTAAGCTGTTCTTCCAGCAAACCGGATTCGGTTGCCATTCGATTAGCTTGAGCTGGAGTAAAAATAGCATCAGTAGATCCTGCTCCAGGCATCTCAACCATTTCATCAAGACGCTTAGCTTGATTAGCCAGATCAATCGTAGATTTAACACGGGAGTTTGGAGAACCTGCCCACATGTCTGCCATGTCTCGATTGACATATGCACTAAATTGTCCGTTAGTTAGTTGTTCACGAACCGATTTGATGCTATCTTCAATCTGAAGTTGTTCAATAAGTAATGCTTCTTTTTCCGGTCCATCTGGTAGACTATCAAGTCTTTGCTTAGAATCAGCAAATTTAGCTTCTAGATCTACTAGTTTGTTTTCTGCTTCAGTGACAATACGAGCACGTGCTGCCATTTCTGCAGAAGCCGTCTCATCAATCTGTTCCTGTACATCTGCTTTACGTGCAACGTCTACTTCTTCACCTTTTGAACCCTTTCCTCGTAGAAGCTTACCGATAATAATATCAGCACCCATACCTTCTACAGCATTTTTCAGCGTCTTTAGCCAGGGGTGATCAGTATCTTTAGTTGCAAGGACGCCAAGAGAAGATTGAAGAGCATCACCAACCCACGGCACATTTTTAGCAACTTCGGCTTCATAGATCTGTTGACTCATGTTGCTGTCTTGAGAATTAGAAGACAACAAGTCAGAAGTAAAACCAATAGCCAAGTCACCCTTGATACCAGCCGCTTTTAATTTAGGTCCAACAACAGGAACTCTTTGACCAAGCTTACCAAGTTGATAGTAATGAAGACCTGTTGTGAGTAAACGTCCCCACCAAGTCCTTAGGTTAGGATCATAGTCTGACAATCCAAACGGATCAAATCCAGGTGTATATTTTCCGTACTTTTTCTGCTCTTCAGCATAAGCACCTGTAGTCATGTCCCAGGCACGTTCTGGGAAAGTAAGAATAGAACTCGTAGTCTTAGCTAAAGCACCTTTAATTGCACCAACAATTTCAGCACTATTTTCGGTTACACCAAATTGATTTGGTTTTAAATTAGGGTTTTGATTAGCATTGTTTATCCAGGCTGAGCCAATCGCGGCTCGTGCATCACCTTCACGTTTATTGAACATGGACAATTGATCCAGTTCCTCTTGTTTAGGTTCAATGCCTTGTTGAGCCCTTTTAAATAGACTCAGTTGATCAAACTCAATTTTGTTATTCTTGAAGTCTATGATCTCCTGTTTTTCACGTTCAATTCTGGCTTTTTCAGCTTCAGCTGCCCTTTGTTTTTCTAGCTCTTGACGACGACGTTCTTCTTCAAGTTGACGGTCACGTGCATCCTCTGCAGTCAGTTGCTGAGCAGCACGAGCACTAGCCTCTGCAGCTGCCCTTTGTTCATCTAAATAAGTCATTAAAGTCCCCTCCGTTTAAGGGTAAACGTACCAGCACGGCGTCGTTGATCCAGTAGCAATAGGTTATAGTTATTATTAAAACCTGGAGCATTTAGCGTTCGAGTACCAGGAACATAAAAAGCTTCTGCACGATATTTACCAATTACTGATGGAGTCACATTTTCTGCTATAATACTTGGAATTAATTTAACAAAATCTTCTACTGCTGTCGGTGCTTGTACCTCCAAATCAAGGATATTAAACATAATGTCATTGTAATCAGCAGTGCCGGCTACTAATCCGTAAGAGCTAAGAGTAGATTCATACTTTGTTTGCACCCTTGCAAGGTGTTTTGTCCAGTGTTGATCGACCGCTTCAGGTGTGGCAAATTTAGGATCCCTAGAGCTAACTGTGCCTTTATTAATTGCACCTGCTGCTGGACCAGTTTTAGCTGGATCTACATGACTAGTGTAAGCAGGGTTAAAACCACCATCAGCCCGACGTGTGCCTTCGTTAATACCGATAGCTACAAAGAACGGATGATTAGCATTGTCAATACGAGAAACAGTAACAGTAGGTCTAGATGCTTTCACAAAAGGTTGATCGTAAGCATTGACATTAAAGTTTGTATTAGGTTGGGCTACCAACAAACGAGCACGAGTTGGATGGAAATTAAGGATCCGTTGAACTGCTGCTGATTGGCTTTCAAAAGCGCGTTGTCCAGCCGTTTTCTTTAACTCACGTCCATACTTAAGTCTGTACTGATTTGATGCCAGTTCCCAAGAGCTAACAGCTTTGTTTCTAAAGGTAGCTTGCCTATAAAAATCAGGGAAATCAGCTTCACCTTTGGTCCATTGATCAAGTTGAGTCAGATAAGCATCAGAATTAGGTAACAAAGTTTCAGTAAATTTAAAATTAGGATCTAACAGTTTAGTCCGTGCATTACTGAGTGCAACTGCTGCTTGAGTACTAGGCCTCGGAAAATAACTTTTAACTTTGTAAGTACCCTTATCAATGTTTTCCCTAAGCCGTATAAGAACATCTTCTTGTGCTTGATTTTGGTCTACACCGGCTAATTGCTTTTCAAGCATATATTGCTCATAAGCACGTTTTGCATTAAGAGATTGTATAACATAGTCAGGGTCACTTGTATTTACTTCACCGTTTGCAAGGAGAAAGTTTTTTCCAACAAAAGCTTTAATAATTTGATCAGCTTCATTAAGGTTTCTAGTACTAATTTCTTCCAGTTTTTCAGAACGAATAACGCCAGCTCTAGCATAAGTTTGATAAAGCTCAAAACTTGCACCTTGTAGATCTCTTTCTGTGAGATACCCCTGAGCCGATAAAATTGTATCCGCTTTCCGTTTAATGCTTTCATCAGCAAACTCTTCTGCAGTCAAATACTCTTGAAGAGCAAACGACATGTCTTCCCGAGTTAAGCCTAACTCGTTTTCACCAAATTGAAGGATTCGCTCAACGTCATCATTATTCAATCTCCTATCCCTATCCCTTCTCAAAGCTGTGACTTCAGCTTGAAACCGTTCTTTAAATTTCTCTAAGTTTAGCGCTTTCTCAACCTGTTTAGCGGCTAACTTTTGCTTATCAGCAGCAGTTATTTCAGCATACAGACCGTCTTTACCGTAAACTCTTTCCCGATAAAACTGTGCAAAAGTCCTTTTTTTAGGATCCCAAGAAACTTTTTGAGAAAGAATCTCGTTTAGCTGTTCTTTAGTAATATCTACCCCGGTCATCTGTGCTAAAGCAGCAAATGCAGCATCAATTGCTTCAGTACGACTTCTAAGTCTGTTACGTTTTGGATCGTAAGAATTTTCAAATGCACGGACTAATGATTCCAGCTTTTTATCAGCCAAAAATTGATCAATTCCGCTTGACACTAAAGTTTCTGAATCTTCAACGGCTTTATCAAACCGAACTTTAGCAAGATAATTAGCTTTAGTTTGTTCAACCGTTTCATTGAAAGAACGTACAACTTCAGGGTTAGGATTAAATTCTTGACTAAACCCAATATCTGTCAGATCTTTTAAAGCGAACGCTTCATAAACAATGTTTGCACGGTACACATTAGTACCAATGTCTTTAGCTTGAAACTTTGTAGCACCATCTACATCAGTGTACTCCCTGTTATCAGTAGCTAAAAATTGTTCCCAACGAGTTTTCTGCGTAGTAGCTTTTTCTTGCAAATACGCCTGTGTAGCAAAAAGTTGGCGATACCTAGGAAGCCCTTTAATGTAGTTAATAGCTTCCAAAGGAGCACCTTCTTTCAAAAGTTTATTGGCAGCGTCAGAAGTAATCCGTCCTTCTTGTTGGGCTTGTTCCAAAAGCTTTTTATAAGCTTCAGTTCCAGCCGGTGTAGTGCCAAACTCTTTAGCTTTACGAAGATCGTTTTGAGATTTAATAACTTGAGAATCAAGATAACCTTTTGCTAGATTTTGTGCTGCTTCTTTAGCAAGAGGTACACCCATTTGAGCAATAGCATCGTAGATTTGAATCGTACGATTAATGTCATTGGTTTGCTTCTTGTTTTCAGCAGCAGCAACGCGACGAAGGTTTTCTTCTTCTACCTGTGAGCGGTCCCGTAGGCCAGCTGTTAAATCGGGTGCTTCTTGTGCAGAGAATCCTTGGACCCGTGCAGCACCACTAAACAGCGACTGCTCTTCAAATGCAGCAAATTCGTTCATTGTACTGTTTAAAAAGTTTATGCTTTCTCAACTTTAACAGTTGGAATTTTCTTAGTTTTACCAAAGTATTTATCACCAGCTGGGGTCATTTCATAACCAGCTTTAAATGCACTAACACCAGATTGAGCGATTTTCAAAGCACTAGAAAGAGCTGGTTCAGAGAAATCTGTGTATCTATTAGCAGCAGCAAATTCCATATCAGGTGCCGCGATAGAAGCCATAGCTCTATCATTTGCAGCCATAAGACTACGTGCACTTACTTTCATACTACGTTCTGTTGCCAACCGCTCACTAGTCAGCTGTTTGGCTAGTTGTGAGCGGGATCGACCATAAGCACCTAAGGTAGCTACCAATCCTGCTCGTCTAGCACTGACTCCGTAACGTTCACCAGCAGCTTGCACTCCTTGTGCCGTTACTAGTTTTTGCAACATTTCCTGAGAAGTAAACGCTGCTTTTTCGTAGACTTCATTCAGACGAATCTGTTCTGAATTCCATGCATCATAAGCGGCTTCCCAGTTGTTATCAATTTGCCTATCGACCATCTCTAGTCGGGCTTTAAACATCGCATCTCGTTGCCGGTTCCTAGCTTCCATTTGGAGACGATCCATCTCCATACCGTAAGCTTCCTGATAAGCTTGTTGTGAAGCCTTACCGCCACCAGCAGCCTTTCCGATTAGATCAATCCCAAAGCTAGCAAGAGCTAGGGTTTCACCTACTCCAAATGCCATAATCGTACAATCTCAATAGAATAAACATTGTCAGGTCCATCCGGAAATACCCGTAGTACCTTAAAACCTAAATACCTAGCTAAGTTAATTAGTTCAGTATTTTTAATATCAATAGTCGTCCATAGATAAGGACGGTTTATATGTTCCATTAACGCTTTACCGAATCTAACGGTTGTGCGTGGATTCTTCTTAACTTGCTTCGTCATCTGTATCCAAACGAAGTTATCTTCCGATACTCCGTAAGCTCCATATAGACTCCCATCTGGTCCGTAGATCAGGTAGGAGTCATCTTCATGGATATACATAGCAAGAGATAAGACTGGGTGTTGCCCTACTCTTTCAAAGTCTAACAAACCTCTATCCAGCATTTGACTGGTTAGTTCGTGTACGTCGTTAATGGTAGCTGGTTTAAAAGTAAAACCACGGGTGGATGCAGTCATTAGCGTCTATAGAAACCTGTGTTGTATTTACCTTCCCAATTTAAATTCAGCAACGATACTGGTAGTGGGGAATCACCAATAATTTTGATTGAGAGGTTCTCATTACGCTGATAAATTGGTACCGTATGAATGGCTTCAGCTGACAAGTTAACGTTGTTCAGTTCATACTCATTAGGCTGGACAGCTTCAATGGTATTACTCCATTCAGGACGACCAGTAATGTCAATTTGATACTTAACAGGACCGCTTAAGCCGGTAGACACTTTAATACGATGAATGATAAGGTCAGACGTAAAATCAGATTGAGATGTTTGACCATCAGATTGGGTCATAAAAAACTTAGGAAGAGAAACTTCCATATTGTAAATGTAACCAATAATCAAATCACGTCCACGATAATCACCATCAATGTCCACATAGTAAGCGCCCGCAGACCCCGCTACAGTCGGGTATAACACAGCTCCAACTGATGCTGCAGTCAATCCCTCATTCGCACCGATATAACCGCCTAGAATGACCACAGAGAGCGTCTTACCGCTGACTGTATCATACGGTAAAAAGATCCGAGTTGTGTCAGCAGAAGAGTCGTAGGTTCGATAAGGATTAACGTTCCAAAGATCAAGGCAAACATCAGTCTTTTCTCCAGTAGGAAGAGTTAAGAATCCTTCCTCACTTGCTTGGGTAAGGTCATAAGATTGGACGTAAACATCAGTACCATTAGCAACAGTAGCGTAGTAAGCACTGGCATCAAAGAATTGATCAAGCAAAGTACCAGTCAAATCCCATTTATACCAAGATGAAGTACGGTTCTGACCTTGAGCAATAAAACGGTACTGATAAATAGTACTACTACCTGAAGTACCAAGAGAAAGCAACGAAAGTGCAGGTGATGCAATAAATGAATCAATCGTCTCCGGAATTAATTCAGGAACAATAATACTAGGTTCGATCATTTCGGGCGGGCGATCGGTGCTAATATTACCAATTTCATACACACGAGTGTACAAAGGCGTCTTAGACAAGAATGCCTGGCTAATACCTAGGTTAACTGATTCAACTGTAGGATCACACTCATAAGTTGACAACTCGTTAATCTTAGCTGTTTTAGGGCTGAGAATGTCAGCATCAGTGGTCAAAATGAACTGTTCATTATCGCTAAACAGAACAAGACCGACGCTAGTAGGTAGAACGTACCGATGGTTGACCGGTCGAATAGAAGATGCAGTGATGTCAATAGGATCATCATCTGTAACAGTAAGAGCAGTGGTTACCCAAAAGTTAAAGTAATCACCAGCTCTACTCAGGATCACAGCTTCATTAGAAAGAAAGCCAAGGCGGTTACGATAGAAGAAAAGGTTGTTAATCTTCTGACCGACAAAGCTAGGGTTAGGATTAGTGGTTTCATCGCCAACCAATCTATCTTCCCAAGTTACTGGACCAAAGGTAAATGATCCGTCTGCTTGCCGCACAAGCTGGTGAGGCATAGTCAGTGGATCAAACTTATACTGAATACCAGGAGCAGCCGTTTCTTCCCAAACACCAGCACCGTATGTCGCTGTACCATCAGCCACAAACTTGACGTACATATCATCTACGTCAATGTCAGAACTGTTAACAACCTTGACTACATAACCATCTTTACATTGGATGGGTAGATCAGCAACAGTAGGTGTAGTATCTTGGAAGACAAACATGGCTCCTTCAGATGGAGCACCAACTACAGAAATAGTAAACGCAGCATCAGCACTGATGTACATACCCGGACCTACAACAGTAGCAGAGTACGTTGTACCTCCAAATGTATTACCATTAATGTCACCAGCAAGGTCAGAAATGATAGCATCTACGTCACCACCAGTACCAGCGTTATAAGTAGCCCGCTCAGTTCCATCAAGGAAGATTTTATAGTGACCAGTACCAACTACTTTAAGAACGACAAAAGCTTCGTTCGGTTTAGCCGTAGTAGTATCAGCTTCAAGTGCTACAGTCTTTGCTTTATTAAGAACAAAGGTGTAGTCATTCAGGGTGAGAACCTCAATGTCACTAGCAGTAGCACCATTGAGATAACCATCGCCAGGAATCGAAGTAATTTCACAGTTGTCCAGCTCGTCTTGGTAATCAGAAAGAGCAGTAGCTTCCGCAGTTACAGCGTTGTCGTAGTTAGTCTGAGCCGTGTTCATCGCGGTCTCAGCATTACTAAGATCTGTAGCGTCGTGGGTAGCAGCTACTGTTTGAATAGCTTGGTAGACACGATAACCTTGAGAAGCAATAATAGGGTACTCGTTAGTAAACTCGGTACCCAATGCATACCCAGCAGGAAGGGTAGTGGTAGAACTTACAACAGTGTTATTGTTCTTAACAATGTAAACGTTGTTAGCATTTTTAAGGATGCCAGACTTTACAGTTTGTTCGATGTCACCTGGCTTATCATACTCATACTGGACTTCAAACAAAGCTACTTCAGTAGAACTTTGACCAGCTAGGACTTCAGCGTAAGTAGCTTGAGCAGCATGGAGATCAGCTAGTTCGGTTGCTGTAGTTTCAACAGCAGCGTTGTAAATAGCAAGATCAGCTTTAAGGTTGACAAGATTACAGGTACCTGGAACACCTGTATCACTACCCATATCTACAGCTCGTGGTGAACCATCTAAAAGGTTCCACACACGAAAGGTATTGTCGTCATACTGAGCGACGTACTTTTCAACTGGATCCCTCAGGATTGAAAACCACTTACCTTCAGCAGTAGCACCTTGAAGATTGGCTTTAAATTGTCCGCCTGGGCGCTTTAGTAGACCAAGTGTATAGTCAGGAAAAGCATTAACACAATCCTTAAGCTGCCCAGGAAACTTACGATTATCAGGTTGTTGTGAAATGCCAAGAAGGAAGTTAGGAATCCTTTGGGTTACAGTACTCATCGCATCAGTGCTTGGAAAGGTTGATAGCTATTGTAATAATTCTCACCATCACGGAACCCGAACATCGAGTAGTCGCCTTGGTTGCAATCGTATTCAAGAGCAGCAGCTCGTGTTTGGAACTCTTGTTCTTGAAGAAGAGCATTTAACTCACGGTCACCAATCATCTTGGTAGCACACATGCGAGCAGCTCGGGCAGTAATATAAGTTTGAATAGCAGCAGGTACGTCAGTAAAATCAAAGTACCAGACGACATCTGCTTGGATAGTATCGGTAAAAGTGTAAGTATGATTCAAACGATCATACAATTTATTACCACGCTTTACCACATCGTACTTATCTTTATGATACCTTGTATTGGTATCAATCTGAAGCA
>Ga0208644_1003756_pt1 | contig 11650 bp, 10 predicted proteins | sample VirMetDEL_Nov_18_FD_184517 | JGI IMG/M metagenome (GOLD analysis project Ga0208644, IMG submission 184517) | Aqueous microbial communities from the Delaware River and Bay under freshwater to marine salinity gradient to study organic matter... | ecosystem: Environmental > Aquatic > Marine >... | reverse complement strand
ACGAACTCATAATCATTTTCCAAAGGGTAGCAGTACCCATAGTAGAAAGTCGTTCATATGTTGTTGGTACCAATTTAGCCAATAAGAAGTTAGCCTGATTGAACTCATCGTCAACAACCATAGTTTCATACAAGTCATCATCCAAGTATCGTTGAATAATATATTTTCCATCAACTAATTCAAACTTACCAGGAAATCTTTCCATAAGGTTTTCAGTCCCTTTTGAACCAACCTCACGATATCCACCTGACTCAGGGTTAAAATAATATTGTTTATTTTCAAAATAGGTATTACCAATCTTATCACCCTGAACATATACTCGGTTTTCTTTTTCCGCCCCAATAAATTGAGTAATATACTTCAAACCCCAACTCTTAATGTCAGAGTTAATGGCTTGAGCTCTACGAACGGCATGTGCAATATCAACAATATTATACCCCCACATCATTGTTTGTGTGTAGGGTTCCATTTCGTTCGCCAATTTCAACATACCCTCTTTTTGACGAATGGAAGATTCGGGATTTAAAGTTTTAACAATTTCTTTAATTTTTAAACCAAGAATTTCCGCCCTACGAAGTATAAACGGAAAGTCAAAGAACGCTGAGTTGTATCCACCAACCAAACTCGGTTTCAAATAATCAATTGTGTAGAAGAAATCGATAATCATTTGTTTTTCTTCTTCTTCATTTTCTGCAGACAACAAATGAACAAAACCACGATTGTCTTTCATTCCGATTAAGAAGATACTATTATCTTCAGGGGAAAGACCTGTGGTCTCGATGTCAAACACAAAACGATGAACCTCATCGTATTCTTCGAACCCCTTAAACAATCGTTTTTGTTTTTGTACTAAGTATTGTTCTACGGGGGGTAATATTTGAATACTATCAGTATTATTACGGTCCCAGGGGTCTAACCCACCTTGTTTAAAGAAATTAACGAGGTGTTGATATGTTTTTGTGGTTTTAACTAAAAACCTAAGACCATTTTCAAGACGGGGGTCACCGTGAGTTTCTAACTTTTCAATTAGGATACCAAAATCACTCATTGCTTGTTTTTGAGCGTATTTATTTCCTTTATAAAAGTTTTTATCGTGCAGATTACCTACCCATGCGAACGGAATAAAGTTATCGGGTTTGATAAGTTTACCTTTTTCGGGGTCTTGAATAATCTTAAAAATTTTGGATGTCTGATAATCGTATTCTAATGCTACGATGTATTTTTCTGGGTCTTCACCCAATAGGAACTGTTCAATTTCTTCTTGTGATACCATAATAAATCATTTTACCGTCTGAGACATTTGCTCTCACATTTTGTGAGATTACTCTTGGACATATGTGTAAAATATAAAACGGTAAAGTTAGATTGTCAAATAATATTGATATATAAAACTTCTCTAATTGGGGCAATTAATTCACCCATCGAATTGATTACTGAAAACTCTCCAATATATCTTCCTGCTCTTTTTGTATCACGAGAAGTCCATTTATAATAAATGTAATATTCTGTATTAGAATCTGGATTATTTTTTGTTTTTTCAACAATATAGGCGTTATTCATTAAAATTTTTGGAATACCAGTTGCTTCTTCCTTCATAGAAAATCTTATTGTTGCATTATCTAAATCTGCATCAAATATTTTCCAAGCGTCGGTTCTTCCATCCTTAACAACTTTCATTTTAAGGATTGGTAATTCACTATTTTGTCTTATAAAAAAATCCATTATTAATAAATAGTTTAAATTAATGTTACTGTCACATAACCATTGCCCGTGTTATATGTTCCTAAATTAGTAATACTATTACTGTTAAATGTTGAACTTAAGTTATATTGTCCATCTGTGGTACCCACATTTGTTGCGGTACTTACAATGAAGGAACCACCTCCACCACCACCGTCTGATAAAGTACCACCTCCTGAGCGATAAGAACCACCACCACCAGTGTAACCTCCACCACCACCTCCACAGATTGGAGAGCCTCCACCTCCACCTCCGAAACCACCGTCTGAAGCTTGTGGCCATGTTGTTGCCGCGGCACCACCAAGTAATGTAGTATTGAAACCAGCACCACCCTGAGGAATAGACCCTGACTGTGTTGTACCATTTTGACCCGCACTATTAAATCCTCCACCAGCACCTGAATCGTAGTTATTTGTTGAGGTTGTTCCCGATGAGTTTATATGTGTTAATCCACCATTACCCACTGAACCCGGAGGTGCACCAAAGAATGAAGTAGTACCACTTACATTTGTTACGGCATCTAAACCATTATGTAGAGCACCAGAATCTGAATTTGAATATGCACCGTCACCGCCGCCGCCGCCTGCAATGAATAATGGAGTCCCACTTAATACAACGAATGAACCTCCACCACCACCGGCTCCATTATATGCATTGTTATTGACAACAGGTTCACCTGTTTGCCCCACAGCAATTGTTACAACTTCACCCTGAACCAAATCATATCTTCCTTGAACGATAACACCCCTACCACCTGTTGAACCCGGTGATGGGTAGGTGACTGCCGCAGCTTGAGCTCCCGCAACTTCGAATTCATAAGTTCCAGATTGAGGTACAGTCCAAAGTTGGTATCCTTGAGTAACCATGTTCAAGAAGTTAGTATTTTGAGTCCATGTTGTGGCACTATACGTATTTTGTATGTTTGTTAATGTTGGTCCTGTGGCTCCGTTTGTTATACCACCACTAGTAAATGTAAACGCACTAAATGAATATAACGCTGACGGTGTTGTTGATGGAGTTGGTGTAAATGTTGGTGTTACTGATGGTGTTGGTGTATTGGTTGTTGTAACACTTGGTGTTGGCGTTACGGTACTTGTTGGAGTATTAGTAGGAGTACTTGTTGGTGTTGTTGTTGGATTAGCACTCGTGTTTGGAGTATTAGTTGGAGTTGGTGTAACATTTGCAGTTCCTGTTGGTGTATTGGTTGGAGTAACTGATGCCGTTCCTGTCGGAGTGTTAGTCTGTGTTACAGACGGTGTTTTAGTTGGTGTTACCGATGCAGTTCCTGTAGGTGTATTGGTTGGAGTAATTGATGCTGTTCCTGTCGGAGTGTTAGTCTGTGTTACAGACGGTGTTTTAGTTGGTGTTACCGATGCAGTTCCTGTAGGTGTATTGGTTGGAGTAATTGATGCTGTTCCTGTCGGAGTGTTAGTTGGTGTTACTGACGCAGTTCCTGTTGGAGTGTTAGTTGGTGTTACTGATGCAGTTCCTGTCGGAGTATTAGTCTGTGTTACAGACGGAGTCGGAGTAACTGATGATGTTCCTGTTGGTGTATTGGTTGGAGTAACTAATGCAGTCCCTGTTGGTGTAACATCAAATTCATTTTGAGACGATACTACAATTGTTGGTGAAGTTCCTCCAGTAACATTTGTACTAATATTAGTAAAGTTTGCAGTTTTTGACAATTCAGAATAATTACCACCAATAGAATAATAGGTATTACCTGAATTACTTCCTGATAATATTAATACTGAACCACTAAAACTTATAGTATTTCCTGTTGTGGTATATAAAACATCAACAAATGACAGTTCCAAATCAAAATCTAAAACTCGATTTGATTGTGCAATATAATTAACATTAATTGAACCTGGAGAATATTCACCACTTAATACAATTGAGAACGTACCTTCAGTGGCTGTAGGTGTTTGAGTAGGTGTAAGAGTACTAGTTATAGAAGGTGTTGGAGTAATATTTGCAGAACCTGTTGGTGTTGGTGTTTGTGAATTAGAAATTGTTGGTGTTACAGTATTTTTTGGTGTTTGTGTTGGGAATATAATTGATGGTTCTCCTCTATTTGGTCTACAACATGTATCACTATCAGCAAATGATGATAATACATTTATGTACAGTGTTTCCCTAACAGGTAAAATAATAGTACCTTGAGAATTTATAATTTTAAACTCACCAATAAATCTACCTTCTTTTTTTGTATCTGTTTTTCTAAAGTCATAATAAACATAATATTCTGGGTTTATATACCCATTTGACATAATACTCGCAGGTCTATCTAATATTTTATATACACCCGTTTCTTCATCATACATAGAGAATGTTATCGTAGAACCACTAATATCATTCGAAAATTGGTCGAATTGGTTTCTACCGTCTTTATGTACTAAAACTTTAAGATAAGGAAGTGTTGCGTTTTTTCTTATATAAAATTCCATATTAATTATTTCACATTAAAATCAAAATCACAACTTGCCTCGATAACATTAAATCCAAAATCACAAGTCAATTCGTTTATTATAAAGTTATAATCACAGGCCACCTCACCAATTGAAAAATCAAAGTAACAACCCAATAAACAGTCGTAACAGTTTGGACACCAAAAATCATATAGGTCAAATTTATTTTTAAGTATTCTATAATTATGTTGTACTTGTGGAGATGCTAATGGTTCAACATACATTCTAAATTGTGATATTCCACCCATAAAGGTTCCACCAAAATTTTCCTCAAGTAATATATTTGTGGTTAATGCTGAAAGTGAACTTCCAGATAAGATATTATTAGGTAATAGTTCCGGGTCTTGTATGTATGGTCCATATCTTTCAGTACACCCTGAAAATATTAAATGGTCATGTAATCCTTGAGTACCACCACCCCATGATATGTTAAAAGGAACCCCAATCTGTTTTTCTCTTTCTGTATTTAGTTCGTGTGGAATGATTTCCTCAAAATCCTCAATAATCATGAATAAATAACCATTAACATATAGTTTCAAAAGACCTCTTCTATCATTAACTTGGTCTAACCATTTTTGATTAAACTCAATTATATCTCGTTTTTGTTCTTTTGTTGTACCACTATGTGTTTGTGGTGGCATTATTAAATTGTATGCCGCTCCATTAATAGATGATGGATACCTTTGTTCTCTAATATCTCCTAATCCTCCAACATTTAATAAATCACAATCTTCAAGATATTGATATCTCTCAAACACAGATGTTATCATTACCCATCTTTCTTTTGTATTTGCAGTATAACATAATATATTATTATAATCACAACTATCGTAGATACCTCTTGTTGAACAAATTTCATTTATCGTATATCCTGTTTCATATGTTACACCTGTGGTTGAACATGTTCCCGTAGTTACACAGTCACCCGTTATTTTAATATATTTAACACATAGTCTTGGGTTTTTAGGGTCACCACTAAGTCTAAGAGACAAAGCGTTAGATAACACGTCAAATTTAGGGTCTTTTGGTGGTACTGGAACTGTACTAGTACATGCACCACACCCACATCCAATATTATGATAAACTGTTGTTGCGGATGATGGGTATACATTTATACAATCAGAATTTGTCACTGCAGTGCTTGCACATGAACAAGTTTTTAAACAAGTTAAACTATTTGTTACTCGAGTATATCCCGAATCGGATAATGGACTACCACTGGCGAAGTGATAATATTTATCTTCGGCTCTTGTACCAAAATAAAAGAACGTACCAGCATTTTCGGGGTATATATCATTTAAGTATTGTTGTGATGGTTGAGGTGTATACTCATTCCTTTGTCTTGGTTTTAATAAAAATTCCGCAGTCCATCCTTTATTAACTCTTTCAGGAAATACTTCATAGTCCCATCCATGAAGTTTATAAAAACCCTGATAGAATCCACCATATAGTTCATTATAATATCCAACATTATCATTTTCTTTAGAAACAATATTATAAAGTGTATTATTACCACTACCCGTAAATCTAAAATTAGGCCATTGAGCATATGAAGTAACAGGATGTAATTTCATATGACGGTCATAATAATGAGGATGAAATTTGTAATAAGGATTATCTTCAATACCCATTTTGTAATATAGGGTTTGACCTGTCATTTTATCATACAACCCATTATCGGTCGCCACTAATCCAACGTCACACAATCCTGTATATGCGCTAAAACATGTTAAATCAACATTATTTGGGTTATAGTAGTTTTGAGATACAACAGTATTACCCGAATAGTACTTATTCCATTTTAAAGTTTGTTTTAAGTTTGAATTGGCTGAATTCAAATCAATATTAATTGGCAATCGATTACCGTCCGTATTTGCAATTAGGTCTGTCGAGAATACTACTTCTTCATCGTAGTCTCGTTCATCTGATGCTAACGTAAGGTCAAAATATGAACTATAATCAAGTTTTAAGTCATATCTATTAAAATAATAGTTATTGATATTTTGCGATGCCATCCTCTTTTTTAAGATAAATACTTTCATCGCAGTATTTATAGTAAAAAACTATTTTATGAAGCGAGATTTATTTGATACAAAAGATAAAGCCGAAAAAAGAGCCTCTAAATTAGGTTGTAAAGGAACTCATGAACATGAAGATGGCTTTATGCCTTGCAGTTCACATAATGTATGGGAAAAAACCGTTAAGAACACAAAAAGAAAAAGCAGTAAAAAAGACAAAGGAGAAATTGATGAATTTATAGATTATGATGGTACTATGACTAATTCCAAAATTCCTATTTTGGACCCACACCTTCACCCAAAGAAAACAACAGACCAAACTGTAGCAATGACAAGAATAACACAAGACCCACTCTTAAGAGGGTTTAGAGTTTATTATGGTGAAAGTACAATGAAGGAGGAGGATATGTCAGACGCCTTTGGTTATGAGGAAACTCAATTTATGAATGCTGAAGACACAATCAAGTATTTGGAAAAAGAGTTAGGTTTGGAACCTGAAAGTGCTGAAATGAGAGCCGATGAATTTGGATTAAAACCGGAAAGGGATAATAAATCTGAATTTAAAGATGAAAAAGGATTTGCAGGTAGACCAATATTAAAAGAAAAAACAAAAGTTTATACTAAAAAAGAAGTTGAAGAAGTTATTGAAAATCTTTTATCTAAAAAAGAAGATGTAGACAATATCCAACCGAAAGAACCAAAAGCTATGTCAGACATTTTAGTGAGAAATGTTAAAGCATTAAGAAAACTTGCCGAAAAAGAAGGTATAAGTTTATCACAATTATCAAAAATGATTAAAAGTGAATAAGGATTTATACAATAGAAAAGCTAAACTACCAGATACATTAGTTAACCATTTAAATAAAAGTTTTGAAATGGTTGAAGCAGATTCTAATGTCGAAGGATTTAATAGAAATAAAGAATTAAGGGATAATCCTATTGTTACCTATCAACAAATTAAAAGAATTAAAAATTGGTTTGATTCTTATGGAGGTAGAAAAGAAGACGCACCTTTTATTTTAAATGGAGGTGATAGAATGAATAAATGGTGTAATCACGTATTAGACCATTGGAGGAATACTCTTGAGAGTGGTAAACAGATAAAGATGGATACAGGAATGGAAAACCAATTTATTAAAAACCACGAAAAGGACGGATTACCTCAGACTCCGGGTCAAAAACACGAGAAGGGTTTAAACAAGTATGACGCGGCAGTAACTGAACAAATAAAAAAAATAAACCAAATAATTAAAGACATATTATAATGGCAACACAAAATGACAAATTAGATTTTTCTCAGCCGGATAATCAACTATCTGCTTATGCCGATGCTGAAAGAGCTAAATTATTTCCAAGAAATGATTTTTCACCTGAATCTGACAACTATTCACCACAACACCCAGATGCTATGGCGGATGGTGATAATATTGGTAGAGGTACAGGAACTTATTTGGATATCTATAACCAAAAAGCTGGTACAAAAGAAGATGTTCAATTAAGAAATGAAGAAATAAAAATTAACAGATACAATTCGTCTCAACCATACTACGTATCCGACCAGGGTAACAATGGTAGTAGACCGATGGCAAATTTATAAGATGAAACTAATCACCGCAGTAAAATCGTTGATAACGGAAATTGCCTCATTGGGTGACATACAAAACTCGATTAGGAACAAAACTGTTATGACTATATTTTATGATGGTGATGAGCCAGGTGGTAGAGGTTTGAGAACAATTGAACCTGTTTGTATTGGTATTAGTAAGGCAGGAAACTTAGTTTTAAGAGCGTGGGATTTAACGGGAGCATCTCATACGGCATATAAAGGAGAACAACCTTTACCATCTTGGAGACTTTTTAGAGTAGATAAAATCTTTACTTATAAACCAACAGGTGATAACTTTTATTCAGCACGACCAGGATACAATCCTAACGGTGATAAAAGTATGACAAGAGTTATATTAAACGCACAATTTGACACAACAGAATAAGAAATGAGTGATTTAATGCAAAAATTAGCAATGTCCAAAAAAATAATGGACGTACATAGTCAGATTCCAAGAGGACAATCTGTAGGTGGTAACATAACCGAAGGTAATGTAAATTATAACATACCTCAGGACATGATGGAGCAAACTAATATAGTACAACAACCACAAATACAACAAACACAACAACCAGTAACTAGTGATAGAATATCAAATTCAAAATTACCTGACGATATTAAAAAATTAATGATAGAACACCCAATCCAACCTGTAAACCCAATGGCGGGAGGTGCGGTGTTGTCTGATGAAGTAATTGAAGGTGCCACTCGTCTAATGGGACGTAACACACAACCAAAGGTTAATGAAACAAAAGGTGCTCAATCATCAATTAATAACAACGATTTAAAACAAATGATTAGGGATGTCGTTAGAGATACCGTTAGAGACGTTGTTAGAGAAGAACTTCAAAGTGCTGGTCTTTTGTCTGAATCCTCACAAAACACCAATGAGGTATTATCTCTTCGTGTTGGTAAACACATTTTTGAAGGAAAAGTCCTTAAAATTAAAAAAGTAAAATAACCCCCTTTTCTTATCTTCAATTTTTTGTTATACTTTAAAAAAAATAAAGTATGTCAAAAATTAATGTATTAGTATTACCATCAGATAGAACAGGTGTTGGTAAATTCCGTTCAGTAGAACCTCATATCTTCTTACAAAATCTCTATCCTAATGATTTTCATGTGGACATTGATTACGAACCTAAAATAATGGATGAGGAGTATTGGAAGAAATATCAAATAGTTCATTTACATAGGAGTATTGCAGGTCAAGATAATTCTCCTGAAATTATTAAAAGACTAAATAGTTTAGGTATTATAACTATTATAGACTTAGATGACTATTGGTTACCAACGAAAGAACATCCGGCACACACTTTAGTTGTTGAATCAGGTTTGCATAAAAAAATATGTGATAATGTAAGAGTATGTCAATATGTTACAACAACAACTTCAATTTATGCTGATGAAATTAAAAAATTAAATAAAAATGTTTTTGTAATACCTAATGCGATTAATCCCGATGAACCACAATTTAATGCAAAAACTGAACCTTCAGATAGGTTAAGATTTGGTTGGTTAGGTGGTTCATCACACTTACACGATATTAAATTACTTGATGGTAATTTTAGTAAAATTTCACATTTAAAAGATAAATTTTCTTTGGTTTTATGTGGTTTTGACACAAGAGGAACTGTCACTGAAATAAATTCCGAAACTAAAGAACAAAAACAAAGACCTATAAAACCACACGAAACTGTTTGGGCTAGATATGAAGAAATTTTTACAAACAATTATAAGTTAGTTTCTGAAAAACAAAAAGAGTTTTTATTGAATTACACTAATGAACCATACACAGGTGAAGAGTCTCCATTCTATACTCGTGTTTGGACACAACCAGTAACTTCATACGCTAAAAACTATAGATTATTTGATGTTTCGTTGGCACCAATTAAAGACCACATCTTTAATAGAATGAAATCTCAGTTAAAAGTTATTGAGGCGGGATTTTATAAAAAACCAATCATTGCATCTAATATTGGTCCATATACTATTGATTTGAAACATTCACTTCAAAATGGTAACTTTGTTGATGGTAATGCCCTTTTGGTTGATGAAAGAAGAAATCACAGTGATTGGGCAAAATACATGAAAAAACTAATTGAAAACCCATCATGGGCTGAAGATTTAGGTGAAAGATTATATGAAACAGTAAAAGACACATATAACTTAAATAACGTAACAAAAACAAGAGCAGAACTATATAAATCACTAATAAAATGATAAACATACCATTAACAAAGATTCTTTTTATCGACATTGAAACTGTCGGAGTAACACCTGATTTTGCATCCTTGCAGAAATTCTATCCTGAATTGGCGTACCAATTTGAAAACTATTTGGATTGGTTTGAAAAACGATTTCCTGAACACTCAGGACAAGGACCTGATGTAATGTTTTATAACAAATCGGCATTGGTTGCAGAATTTTTAAAAATAGTATGTGTTAGTGTAGGATTTGTTGACCCAAAGGGAGAAATAAAACTCCAAAGTTTTTCTGGTGATGATGAAAAAACGTTGTTAGAAGATGTTCAACTTTTATTAAAACGAATTGGTAAATTAGATTTTCATCTTTGTGGTCATAATGTTAAAGGGTTTGATATTCCAGTATTGGCCAAAAGAATGGTTATAAACGGACTCAAACCCCCAACTATTTTACCCAACCACGATACAAAGCCGTGGGAAATTAAAGCATTGGATACCAAAGAACTTTGGCAATTTGGTAGTTTTTCAACTATTGGTTCTTTGGAATTAATGTGTATCTGTATGGGTGTTGAGTCCTCAAAAAATATGGAAGTTGTCGGTAATAAAGTTCACGAAGCTTATTGGCAAGATAAAAAATTAAAACAGATTACGGAATACTGCGAAAAAGATGTTGAAGTATTAATAAATGTTGTTAGTAAATTTTACGGTTTAAAGTCATGATGAAGAATATAAAAGATTTTACAAATAATTTAAAAAATTTGAAAGATTTGCAATCAAGCCTTTCAAATTTAGATATGTCAAACCCAAACGCACTGTTTGAGTCTATGGGTCTTGATATGGATGAGTTAAGCAAACAAATGGTTGATTCTTACAATAAAAAGTTAGAATTAAAATATACCTATAAATCTCTAAATAAAGAACCTGAATACGCATACCCAACAGATTCGGGTTTTGACCTAAGAGCAAATACAAAGGTTACTCTCGGTCCATTAGAAAGAGCATTAGTACCAACAGGTTTATTTTTAGACATTCCTGAAAATTACGAAATTCAAGTTAGACCTAAAAGTGGGTTGGCAATTAAAAAAGGATTAAGTGTTGTAAACACTCCTGGAACTGTAGACCAGGGTTATACGGGTGAAATTCAAGTTATACTAATTAACCTAAGTAATGAAACTCACGAAATTGAGATTGGTGATAAAATAGCACAGGCGGTTTTATGTCCTGTGGTATCGGGTAACTACATTACATTAAAACGGGTTATGGATATAAACGATAAAGATAGGTCAAGTAATGGATTTGGTTCAACAGGAAACTAATATTTCACCAACATTACCATCAGATATTAAAAATTATTTGATTGATATTGATGGTACAATAACTGACGATGTACCAAATGAGGAACCTGAAAGGATGAAAACTTGTAATCCTTATGAGGGTTCTGTTGAAATGATTAATGATTGGTATAATTCAGGACACATAATAACTTTTTTTACTTCACGCACTGAAGAACATAGACAAGTTACTGAAGAATGGTTTAAAAGTCATGGTTTTAAATATCACGGACTTTTAATGAACAAACCTAGAGGTGGCAATTATCATTGGATTGATAAT
>Ga0208644_1003754_pt1 | contig 11654 bp, 20 predicted proteins | sample VirMetDEL_Nov_18_FD_184517 | JGI IMG/M metagenome (GOLD analysis project Ga0208644, IMG submission 184517) | Aqueous microbial communities from the Delaware River and Bay under freshwater to marine salinity gradient to study organic matter... | ecosystem: Environmental > Aquatic > Marine >... | reverse complement strand
TTGTATGGTTAAAGTCATCCTCAGGGACATCCAATAAATTTCCATCCTTATCCGTCTTGAATTTGTAAGAACCAAACTCAAGTTTTATATTCGTAGATTGCTCTGTTATGAAGATATGGTGTCTTCTAATTAGGTCAATACCATGCAAGATGGATTTCTTATTTACCGGTTTTGCATTCCATCTGTTTCTCTTTAGTTCCTCAATATTTTGGGGTGCTGCTGAATCACACCATATTGTATCTGTCTTATCAATTCCTAAGGTCTCTAAACGACTTATTATATCTGGCATGGTCATTCCCCTTGCATAAAGGAGTTCGTTGAAATAAAGGGTATCTTCGTCTTTGTAGACCTCAACCAATGCTGTTGGTGAATTGAATCCAAAGTCCATTCCTCTACCCAAGAGTTTCATTCCCTGAGGTAATTTCTCAATGGTGTTGTATCTGTTGAAGACCAGTTCTGTTGCAATACCCTTCTCACCCAAGTTGTAAATCCTATACAGGTTTTCATCTTTGTCCTTGAGTGATTCCAACTCCTTGATAATATTTTTATCAACAAAGGGGTTATTCCTCCATGTGGTTTTGAAGTAATAACAATCATCTCGTTTTTCAAGGTCATAAACCCAACTGGATAATTCAGAGGGGTTCAAGTCCAATACGACCTTATCTGTTGTTCTAAAAATTAATTGATTCCAATCCTCTATCTTGAGTTCATTTGCTTCGTTACAATACAAATAATCTCTTTTAGACCCTCTAATCTTCTGAGGTTCATCTACACTCATCCAATTGATGATATTGTCTCCAAGCTCGTAAAAACCCTCTTGTTTGTGAAGTTTGGTTGGGTCGTACATTCCAAACATTTCCAAGACTTGAATTAGGTCTTTTAGAACTGAGTTTTTCAAGGAAGGTAAAGTCTTACGAACAATGGATAAGGTCTTCCCCTTTTCTTGAAGCAATTTTTGTATCCAATAAATTAGGATGTTGAAGGTCTTACCTGAACGTGACCCTCCTTGAGCGACAACAATTCTCTTACCCAAATCATCTGACTTGAGCAATTCCTCAAAGACTATCGTTGTCTGTATTTTCATCAATCCTCTGAATCAGCTTGTTTTCTGATTATTTCAATTTGGATTGGTGAAGGGGTATGTTCAATTTTCTCTCCTTGAGATGTTATGTCAATTTGTCTTTCTGACTTCCAATTGTCCTTGAACTTGTTATTCATTATAACCTGCCAAAGTCTCGTATTGAAACCTGCTCCCTCAGTTTCTTCCATTGAAGTGTGTGCTTTTTCAAACCACCAATTCTCACATAATTTTTGATACTCTTGAAACGCTTCTGAATAATCCTTATTTCTCTTGAGTAATGCATAGTGAGATTCCCAACTGATTCCTAAATCAATCAAGAATTGAGTGATGTGTCTACCTTGTCTTCCTGCATCCAACATGATTTCTTTCCACATTGGATTCATCGTTACTTCTACTCTTGGTCTTCCACGACCTCTTTTATTATCTTCCATATTTTGCTTTGAATATTTCAATTCCTACTCTGATATGGTCAACCATATCTTGTTTATTTGGTGTGGTCCTTGAGTTTGGATATAGAGTGAAATATGCTTGTGTTATTTCAATCCAATCCAAGTCAGGTATATCTTCTATTGACCTACCAACAATTAATCGATTATAGACCTCCTGTGCAATCATCACATGGTCTGGTGACTCAGTATTGTTCAATCTCATCTTTGAACTTTTACCTTTTCCGCAATTACAACCCATTTTACTGTTTTTGTTCTTTTACTAATTCTAATAATGCTTTTTCCAATTCTCGTTTCATTATTGAGAAGGCTTCTGCTCTTTCAAAAAAATCTGTTTCGGTATATAAATCAATCAACTCATCAATTTCTTCAATGATTTGTTTATAACCCATTCCTCTTTCAATACATGTTCTTAGATAGACATGGGATATTTCTGCAAGAATTGTATCTTGCTCTTCCACATCTTTCTTGAAGAAATTAGTTAATAATTGGTCAATATCCATCAATAATATAAATATAATAAGTTTTATTCATATGAAAACAAAAAACCCCGACTTTGAAAGGACGGGGTAAAACAAACATGGGAGCATTCGTTTTTTTTTCTTATTGTACCTTGGTAGTCCTTTTTGACTTCATTTCTCTTCTTAATTGTGCAATTTCATCTTGAAGTTTTTGAATATAAGATTCATATCCTATAATCTTTGTTTGTAGTTCTTCTACTTGCTCTTTTAGAGATTCTATGGTTGAAGATTGTATCTCCAATATTCCTTTTACATTCTGTAAAACTATTGAATCAGTTTCTGCTTTAGTTTTTTTGCTTCCATAGAAATAGCCAATCAAAGTTCCAATGAAGGTTAAAATTGGAGTTAATATCATTTCCATATTTCTAAATAGTTGAATTTATCTGAATGAAAAAGGTTGGGGGGTCGAAGAAAGAGTTATGTCTGATATGAAAAAAATAGAACCGAAGCCCCCCAACCGAGAAAAACAAACCTATTGTTTAGTATAAATATACTAATCAAAATTCATTGAGAAAATATTATCTTCAACTTTTTTCTCTTGAACTGACTTATCTTCAATTAAAGATTTGATGTATTGAATAGCTTCTGATTCAGAAATTCCCTTTAAGTTCATTATATGCTCTATATCTTCTTTATCTATCTCTTTATCTCTATCTTTATCTCTATCTTTATCTTTATCTTTATCTTTAAGGTTTTTTGGGTTTTCAGAAAACCATTTGGGTTCTGTGGGTTTTTTAGAAAGCGATTGGGTTTCTTGGGTTGTTATGGGTTTTTTTGGTCTACCACCCTTTTTTCCATTTTCTCTATTTCTTTCAACTATATTAGAATAGTTCTCTTCCTGCTTTTGAAAATCAAAAGACATACCCATATAAATTCCAAGAACTAATTGGTCAGAGATTTCATAGTTTGGATTACCAATCTTTTTAATCAATTGACCTGCCTGTTCATCAGTAAGTTTTGATATAATCTCAAAATGAGATTTATAAATTATCTTATTCATAATCTTACTCAATGTCTGACCAACGAGCATTGGATGCGTCAGGATTCTTCATTCCAATATTAATCTTGGTAACGGTTGCTCTGCCAATCATCTTCCTGTCTCTATTTGGATTATGATAGTTATTGTTCTTGATACTATGGTTAATTTTATCAGCAATCTGCTGATGGGTCAAAACACCTTCTCTCAAGTATCTTTTAATGTTTCTAACCTGTGTTTCAGTTAATTTCTGTCTTCCCATTGTTTTTATGATTTACGATTGTTTATGTATGATAATTGTCCTTTGTATAAGGAGTCTTGCCTTTTGTCCTCTTCAAGTAGCTTTTGAAAAAGTTCTTTGGTAGTGAAGGTCTTTTCACTTACCTTTGTGTTTTGTTGTTTGTCTTTCATATCTAATGTACCTCTTGTTACAATAAATACTCAATAAAATTAAAAAAGTCAAATAGGTAGAAAAAAAAATTTATTATATTTATAGGTATGGAAAAATCAAATCAATTTGAAAAATATCTTTCAAGAAGATTACTTACAGAACAGGGTTGGGTATATTTTTGTAGGATATGTGGAGAGTACAAACCTGAGAACCAGTTCTATAAACGTAGTGATACACCTTACAAGATTGATTCTCGTTGCAAAGAACACTATACAAGGAAGAATAATGATGATGATGGGGAAATGGATTACCTGAAGCTCAATCCCCTCACAGAAGACGATTTTATTGAAACACAAAGATTTTTGGAGAGGATTGGTTATTCTTATAACTCAGATAAACCCATTTGGCAACAATTCAACGAAAGACATGGAATCAAATCCAAAGATAAAGATAATTGATGATATTCAATACTGCAGATGTGCTGGTCACCAAGACTATCATCCCTGTACAGAATTTACTACAGAGCGTCGTTCTAAACATGGTATTGCTTCAAGTTGTAAGAAATACTATAAAGATAGAATGACTAAAAAGGATTCAACAAAAAGTATAAATACAAGAGAGATGGCTAATTTGATTCTAACAAGAATGGGATATGATATTGAAGAAGATGTTTATCAACAATTCTTGGAACGACACAATCTCTAAAAAAGTTTCATTTGAGATTTGGTAGTCTGAAATCTCTGTTGTACCTTTGCTATATGAAAACACGAGAAGAAACAATCATATGGCAGAATCAGTCTCATCTGATTCAACGACACTTTTCAAATTGTGGCATTTGTCCCGATTTGTATGACATCTGTCTGGCAACAGACATTATGGTAGAGTTTGCTCAGAAGGGGCATTCCAAGGAACTTATGGAGCGCTTTACCAACTACGAGAAGTACATCATGGAAAAATATTCCAAGTAGATTTGGCAGTCTGAAAAATCCTCCTTACCTTCGTAGAACAATCTAATACAACTGACATGACACATAACTTCAAACTCAACTCTGACCAAGAGAGCGCCTTACTCAAAGGAGCACGAATTCGTAATCGTATGGTTCAAATTGTCAACCGTGCTATTGAAACACCATTTGATAGCAAGTTCCCTCACACATACCTATATTCTATGCCTGGTTACGGTAAGACCCATACTGTTGAGAGTCAATTATCTAACTCAGGAACAGAGTATCTTCGTGTAAGTGGTTCAACTTCATTGTTTGCATTTGGTGTTCAACTTGCTGTAATCAACCACATGACTCCAAAAGACGAGAGAATCATCATCTCTGTGGATGACTGTGATGGTATCCTCAAGAGTGAAGAGAACTGTAATGTGATGAAGAACGTCTTAGGTGGTCTACGTGCTTTTACCTACGAGAAGAATCTTCAGTCTCAAATTGCCACTCTCAGTGATTTACAACAACAGGCTATTGAGTCACATCAAGACCCTACCAAAATGGGTTTCGTAGTTCCTACAGACCGGTTCAAGTTTATCTTTACCTCCAACTTTCCACTTCCAAGTGCTGATGATGTCAAGGACATTCGCAATCGTGGAGGTAAGAATATGTTACAGGTTCACCGTAACGCAATCCGTGACCGTGTCAAGTATAGCGATATCCATCTTTCTGATGATGAGCAATGGGGATTAGCAGCTGATGTGCTCATCAATCATCTGAATGTTGGACATGCCACTCCTAAGGTGAAACAAGAGGTCTTGGATTTTACTTGGAAACATTGGGGTCACATGACTGAGCGTAGTATTCGTACCATTGAGAAGATGGTAGACACAGTCCTTGAGACTTCTGACAATTACGTAGATGCTTGGGAACTTGATTACTTGAGATAAGATGAATACAAAATTGAGACAATCAATCATAGATGAACTTTCAGACCTGATGAATAGAAGGGTTGTTAAAATTGTTGATGATAGGAAATTACTACACGCTGAAAAACAATGTTTTCCGTATGTAAAAGTAATTGAGATTTATAACTACTATAAAAAACATGGATTGATAGAAGCATCTAAACACTTCAACATGAGTCAAAGTTGTGTTGTAAAACGATTTAGATATTACAATCTTCCAATGGATTATTTAGGTAGTAATAATCATTCAAAAAATAGACATAAACAAACTTTTACGCCAACCCAAAAACATTTTGATGCTTTATCTATGGATTATTCAGAATGGAAGTTGAAATATATAAATGACAATGCAAATTCAAGAGGCTCATATTACAGTTATGGGAAAAATTTGAAAAAACATTTGGCAGTCTCAGAATAACTCCTTACCTTCGTACCTATGAAAACAAAACAATCCACCAAACCATTCTTCACAGATGAAGAAGTAGATATGTTGAACCAATTAGCTCTTGGTAAAAAGAAAAAAAAGTCAAAAAAAGATTTGGCAGTCTCAGAATAACTCCTTACCTTCGTAGAACAATCTAATAAAACATACACATGAAAAAGACACTCGCTCTCCTCCGTATTTGGTTATGGGTATCCCTAATCACCCTTATCTTTGGGATTATCTTTGGTATTATGTCAGCAATCGTTTTGAATGCTGATGGTCAAGTGGAAATCCATCAAGTTTTTGGTTCAGCAGTACTGACCTACTTCATCATCTATTTCATCAATGACCATATCAAGAAAGAATCATGAGCAGCATAACAACCCTCAATAAACTCCGTGGTATTGACCATGCAGTAGACAATGGTAATATCATTATCTATCTCTATCCATGTTCTTGTTGTGACGATGTCATGATATGGTTGGCATATTCAGGACATGAACAACCTCTTTTGAATATGAGTCTAACCAACTATAGGGATGTCAAGATGGCTACATCAGTCTTCAACTACATGAATGAGTTTGATGTTCCCATGACCCCAACCAACTTTTTGGATTTACTAACCGAAATTTTTGTAAAAAAAGATTTGGCAGTCTCAGAATAACTCCCTACCTTTGAATCATCAAATTATCAAAAACCCTTAAATATCTAAAACTATGAGTAACCTGAATGAACTCCGCACAATGAAAGAGAAAGAACAACTTGACCCCAACGAGTTAATGGAAAACGGTTTGACCCGAGCCCAAAACGAGAAAATCCAAAAAGACTCCGAAAGCTTAGGTGGTGTTATGAGTATCGTAGCAATGGTCTTGGCACTGTACTGTCTTATCTCTATCGTAATGTAAAAACTTATCAACAGGTTTGGAGGATTGAAAAATCCTCCTTACCTTTGAATCACTAATCTAATAAACATAAACACATGAAAAAATTCATCCTTCCCCTCGCAGCCGCAGTATCATTGGTTGCATGTTCACAGTCTCCTGAAGACAAAGTTGTTGAATACGCAAAGAGCGTTATGAAAGACCCCAAGTCTTTTGAGCTTGTTCAAGTCAAACCCTCTGACACAATTCGTCTTAGTCACTACATATCCTCTACAGAATTAGCACCACTAAACGCTGAATTGGATATTGTTATCTCCAAAATCAAAACCTCTTTGGATTATGCCGGTATCTATGTTGGTAGTTATTACAGCTCATGGAAATACAAGAAGTACATGGATGAAGCCAACGAATACAAAGTCATTGGAGATTCTTTGGTAGCTCAAAGTAAGATAGTTCGTGAGCGTATTGAATCTTTGATGGATACTCCTCAAGACACTGTGGTCTCCTACCGTTGGTATCTCTCTTGTTATGGTAACAACTCAATGGGTGAAAAAGTCTTGAATGAGATGATTGTTGACGTACCTGTCAATGGTGACAAGATTACTCACACAACTGGTTCCTCAGAATACCTCAAACAACTCAAACATAATGTTGATGTTGCAACCGCAAAATTTTCAGTCAGGTAGTTTTATTAGGTGTGAATTGGGGGGTCATTGACCCTCCTTTTTGCTTGACATGAAAAAGAAATATATGTATACTTCAATTACATACTATCAAAATGTGCTGTGATTCTATGGTTTTCTGAAGATGGGACTTTTGTCCCATTTTCTATTTAAGAGTTATTGGAATGTCCGTACCAAGTTGGGAACGGAGAATCACCACAAAGATAACCAACAGCACCTCTACCTTTTTTCCAATAATAACCGGCTCCTGGTAAAGTCAAACTTGCTTTGAATGGAGATTTGGTCTCAGGTGATAATTGACCATCATTGAGGTTTCCTGATGTGTATTCAGGATAATCACCCGAGCGGAATATCAAATGTCTTCTTAGTAAATTATCATTGAACTCTGCTTGGTTCTTTGCATTGGATTTCATATATTGGAACATCTTGAAATCAACAGGATTTCCTTGTTCACTTCTATTTGAGACCAAACCAACTGAAACCCACTTTACAGCAAAGTTATCAAGACCTAAGTAGTAAGAATATGAAATAAGGGTTGGTTGAATATATGTGTCCAACAAAGTCTTGTACTTAGCATTTGCCGGTAACATGATATCATTTGTGTCAATCAAATCCAAAATCTTAGCAAAGAGATTATCTCCTAAGGATTCTCTGATGAATATTGTTTGAGCCTGAAGAATGCAGAATCTCAATTCATCGCTTTGGACGTTCTCGTTGATAGCCGTATAGGTCTTCAACAAGTTCTCGGAAATCATCATTACATTGTTCATAATAGACTATTTTGTTGGATTTGTAGGCTTATATCCTCACCAGGATAGATAAGTTCAACCAGAGGTTCTAATTCACGATTTATGAACTTCTGAGTTGGGATGATGGTTCTGTTCATAAAGATTTGGAATGCTGTTTCCAATTGGTCAGCAGATGAACTAAATCCGGTTCTTTGTGGAAGACCGATGATTGAACCATCAGGAATGTTATGACCCGCTAAGATTTGGTGTTGAACCAATTCAAATACCTCAGAATAGAATCCTTGTTGGAGATTGCTGGTGATTTGAGTAATATCAGGTTTTTCTGATGAATCACCATAAGAGACGATTACACGACCTGATTTCTCAGAACCAACATATCTGTCCTCAATGTTACGCAAGATTTGGTCTTGGTCATATTCTGAGTCAGGAGCGGGGACATTAAAGTGAACCCATAATGATGGATTAGCACCATTGAGAAGATTAGCCAAATTATAGACGGTAATCTCGTGATTCAATTTCACATCATTCAAAACTGCAAGATACGAAGGTGCTCCATAAAATTCATAACCTGGTTGATAATTTTTGATATGAACAATTTGACGATTTTCATAGTCCATTGGATTGAACTCATGGAACTCAACAATACCTGCTTTTCTCCAATTAACCCAATCTCTACAATAGAGGAATTTGGTGACATCTCCACCCAATTCTTCAGGTTTGTGAACCCTCATATACTTTGAAGGAATTACATAGAAACCAGCAATACCCTGACTTCTATCTTGCTTCCACACAACCTCCAAAAATAAATTTCCTGTTACCAAAAATTCAAAGTACATTTGCTTTGAAATATCATTGATGTATTGCTTTGGATTTATTTTATAATCATTTACATAACCTTGTCCAACGCAATTATCAACTCGTGCTTGAACAGCAGAACGGTGAATAGGTGATGCATCCAATAATTTGTAGAGTTCTTCTACAAACATATTATCCATACCCCATCTTACAAAAACCTCGTTTCTATTGATGACCTCATCAAAACGGGTGATTGTCTGAACACCGAAATTTATTTTTCCAATATTTATCATCCTTCGTATACTTTAAATACATTCGTTGTTGCAGTATAAGCAATCTGTGTTGTGGTGGTTCCAGTACCTTGTACTGAAGCGATTGCCTCATAAACTACATCATAAGAATAAGCAGGGTTTAAATTAGTTGTAGAGGTCTGCTCATATACCTTTACAAAATATTCCCCATCAATCAAATGGAGATTTACTGCGTTTGCTGAGGTGCCAGTAAAAACCTCTGTTGAATTGTAATCAATGTTTATTAGAAATTGGTCATACGTTGGTGTATAATTTACAGCGGGGGGTATTTGATACGGAATAAACCGCCAAGATTGATTGGTTAGTTTATGACGCATACTCCACAAATAAGTTGGATTTGACAACTGTTTATTCACAGAGCAAGTTGCAATTGCTGTGTTTACCTCACCTACGTTTAGATAAATCATTTCTTATGCTTTTGTTAGATTTAATTTTGTTAAACAAAGATTTACAATGTATTCATCATCAGAACCCCAACCAGCATATTCTTCAGGTGTCAAATTCACTTGAAATGAATAAGAAACTAAAGGACCTGCAACATATCCACCGACTGATGCAGAATTATCTAATTGAACTGAAACTGAATTAATAATCATAGCGTCAACATCGTGTGATACTGGTTGAACTGATACTTTTATTTGACTCATTTTTTTAGTTATTTTTTATTAGTTTATTTTATAGTAATTGATAGTTCAAGTGTTCATCCAACCAACCTTTACTGTTGATAATAGAAAGACGATAGTATGAATATCCGTTGTTAGTTGGATTCAATGTTCCACCTTTTGCAAAGATTGTATTCGCAATACCATTCAATCTAACACCTGACGCTGTAATGGTATAAGAACCGCTGTTATAGACAAAGAACTCATATACTCCACCTTCTCTCCAATTTGTGAAAGTTATATCAGTGATATTACCCGTAATGGTAAACTCCATAAATGTTTGATTACCCAAATCAACTTGAACTGAACCTGTTGCAGTAATACCTGTGAGAGTTTGTCTTGTGAGTGTTCTATATGCGTGGATATTCTCAACAAATGTAGTTCCCGATGGATTGAAAGGTCTATCAGCATCATTTAGAACAATATCTCTATCACTCAAACCTAAGAATACCATATTTCTTGGTTGAGTTCCTGAAGCGTGATATTTGGTATTATAACACGCCGCCATCAATGCATTATTGACACCAGTAGTTGAACCTGAGATTGTTGAACCACTTGATAATATCATACCAACCATATGGTCAACAGTATCAATTCTACAATATTCATTACCAGCCATAAAGCCAGATTCAGTTGAATCCATTACGTTGTTATTTCCTCCAAATAAAACCGAATAGTGAGATGCTGTTGATAATGTGTTTTGATAACCAGCACCCATCATAGTTGCTTTACCAGCGGTATAAGAAATAGATTCTTGAGATGAATAGATACCACCTTCACAATCTTGATAATTTCCTGTGTATTGATTTCCACGACCTGAAACCACAGCACAGTTCGCACTACCAAGAATATTCGCATAACCACCTAAAACTATTGAGTGTCCTGCGTTATTGATTTGTGCTGCTGTTGCTCCTAAAATTGTGGAGTTATAGTTTGAGTTTGAGATACTACAACTTGAACCTTCAATAATTGCGTTTGGACCTGAATTGGTTATTGAGTTAGAATTACCTGCAAGGATTGCATTTCCAACTCCACCACCATTCATTACGTTAGCATAACCACCAGCAATAATACTATAACCTGGATTGAATGAACCGGTTGCGTTGACCTTATTACCATCACCAGAGATAATAGTGTTCCACGAACCTCCACCTGTTATGTCTCCATCAAATGCACCTATGATTTGATTCTGTTGTCCATCACCAGAAATTGTTGATTCTTGAGAACCTATAATTTGATGATTTCCACTTCCAGCACCTGTTGACGCAATGTTTGAACTTCTTGAGTTCAAGATAAGTCCATGTCCACCATAAGTTGCATTTGTTGAAAGGTCTGAGATTGAACTATCCTTAGAGTTAGCAATCATAAGATTGAATGAGGATGCTTCAGTTATAGTATTACCTGACCCACCAATGATACCTTGATAAGTTCCTGCAACAGCGTTTGTTGCTGTATAGTCGTTTACATAAGTTTTAGCAAAATCACCCGCCTGAAATGGACTTGTATATCCTGTAAGAAAGTCCTCACGGAGTATTTTACTCGTTGTCGTTTCACCAGAATTGTTTAGTACTATCCAAGTTGCGTCTGGTGAACCGCTGAACTCAGGAAGTTGTGATATTTTTAAACTCATTTTTTAGTTATTAATGTTCGTAATTTATTGCTTGGTCACTCTCTGTATAAATAGAGATTGAACTCTCAGTGAGAATATCAAAGAGTGGTAAAGTCGCACTTGGCGTTAATGTTGGGGTTGGAGTCACTTGAGGAGTTCCTGTCGGTGTCTCGGTTGGAGTTGTTGTTACCTGAGGAGTTCCCGTTGGCGTTTCTGTTGGAG
>Ga0208644_1003753_pt1 | contig 11656 bp, 11 predicted proteins | sample VirMetDEL_Nov_18_FD_184517 | JGI IMG/M metagenome (GOLD analysis project Ga0208644, IMG submission 184517) | Aqueous microbial communities from the Delaware River and Bay under freshwater to marine salinity gradient to study organic matter... | ecosystem: Environmental > Aquatic > Marine >... | reverse complement strand
TGCGAATCTCAATCTTTGGACGCCCGCCAGGTTCCGGGATGGGTTCTTGACTAAAACAAGGAACACAAAACGCCGAAGCGATAATTAAAGCAAAGATTCCGTTTTTCATTATTTCGCCTTTATAAAAGAGACGGTCGGGGCTTTTCGGGGTAAAGGGTAACCCGCCCCGACCGTTCACGCATTTACAAGAATTCTTATATTAATTTGTTTCCGTGGGAATACAAAAAAAACTAGAACCACTTTTTCGAATCTGCCAATTCTTCGACCCATTCGCGAAGCTCTGGATTATCTATCAAAACCGCCGAAAGAACCGCGGCCAATTGGTGAACCAAGGCTTCTTCTTCTTCTAAGTCGATTCCCAGAACCGAAAAAATAACGTGTAAAAGTTCGTGTAAAAGGGTATCTAAAAGGTCGTCGTCTTGTAAATCTTGGTTAATGGTTATCGTTTTCCCATCGGCCGAAAGCCTCCCGTAATCGGTGATTTCGTCCATTTTGATTTGAACCCGACGCCCTAAGACTTTGATAATCATAAAGCCCCCAACAAGTCGGAAAGATAACTTTTCCCGCCCAAAATCGGGATATTGATACCAAGGAAATCGCCGGATTCCTGCACGATTTGTAAATGGTATCCCTGGTTGTGATTGAAATTTTCGCTGTGATGCCAATACTTTCGCGTAACGCATAGGCAACCGGGAGACCAGGCCGACCAGTCTTTACCGTGGGCGTTTGACGCGGGGAAATAATCCCGCCGATGGGTATGGCCGTAAACCACATTACACCCCCAATCCGAAGCCATTTTGGAAGCGTGGTGTTTAGACGCTCTTTGTGGATGGGTAAACGCACATTTCCCAAGCATTATCGACCCGCTGTTATTTTTAAGCTCTCCGTAAACCTGGTCGCGTTTGAAATATTGGATTCCCCGTTTTTCAAGGAATGTAAGATTTTGCGGGGCCAATAATTCAAAGAGAAACCGCGAGTCTAATTGATGCCGAAGGGTTTGGGCGATGCACCATTTTTCCACCCTCATATCGTGATTCCCTTCAATCGCGTATATGGTCGAATCGGGGCAAATGGCCTGGATGGAATCCCACATTTGATTCGCGGCGTTTATATCGTCGGCATAGCTGGTTTCGACTTCGGCCAAATATCCGAGGGTTTGATGTTGGGCAAGCCATCCGCCCGCGTCGATAATATCGCCTAAATGAATCAATTCCCGCGGTCGTAGTTTTTCCAGGTCGCCGACAAACGCGGCCCAAGCGTCGGGGTCTAGACTTGCCCCGTGGGTATCTCCGAACGCGACCCGGTAAAAGGATTTCTTCCGCTTTCCACGGGGTTTTTTTTGCTTGGGAATTTGGAACTTGGAAACCAAACCGTCTTTGTAGATTTGCTCTAGTTCCTTATTGATAAGCTCCGCGGCTTTTAGTTCCCTTTGGGTTTCCTCTAGTTTCTTTTCTAATTTTTGGATTTGTTGATTTTGTTTTTCGGCCCCCGCTTTTTGTCTAAGCGTCATTTTCGGCCAATCCTTTAACGCCGACCCCGAACGCGGAACGGCTTATTTTGATTTCGGGGTATTCCTGAATAAAGGCTTTATAAGCCGCTGATAAAGAGAATTCTTTTTCTTTTAACCCTTCGACCAAATCCATTAGGTCGGCTTTTTGTTTCTTGTTTAGCTTTTTGTGCCAAGCTCGGTTTGGGTTTGTCGCCAAGCAAATATCGACGGCTTTTTTTCTTAAACTCATTTTTTCCGAATGGGGTTTGGTTTATCGTTCCCCCCCTGTCTTTCCAAAGTATAAGAAAAACGCGAACCCCCCAAGACAAAAAAAACTTGGCCCCCGATGGGTTCGCGCTCGATTTGTCAGTTTTCCCTTTCTATTGCTTGCAAATGCTTTTTAGATAGCAATTTTTGCCGATATAGGATTTTCGCGGTTTCCAAGCGGGATTTTCGGGCCATTTTAGCGACCGCGGATAATTTGAACCCCTGAAGCCGCCACCGCTTAATCGACGCGTCTAGGTAATATTCCCTTATTTCGTGCTTTTTCATTGGTTGCTCGTTGATGTTGAAAACACTAAAAGGTGCTTCTTATGGCTTCGAGTATGTCGTTATCGAGTCCTTCGAGAATGTAGTTTTTCAAATCATCTGGGATCGTTTCCGCTGCTTTTATTCTTGCCAATATTTTTTTCATCTGGAGATTTTGTTTTTCTAATGTTGTTATTTTCAATCTCAAAGCGTCTTCGGTCCTTTTGCTCTCAGAAACTCTTTTTGTTGGTATTCCTTGCGACTTCATTAAATCGCGTAAAACTCCGACGCTTACCTTAAACCCAAGTTCTTCCGTAGCTGACTCGGCCGCTTTTTTTTGAGATCCGAATTCTCCGGATTTCAATCTGGCTGAATTTACCTTGACCCATTTATTAGCGGTTAAAACATTCGACGCTCTCATTTTTTAGCTCCTATTAACTTAATAAAATCAGAAAAATCGGAAACGCCGAACTCTACAGCGTCTCCAGGGGCGAAACCATTTCGTTTCCTTTTGTTTGTGTCGTGTAATGTTGCCATTAAAATAACCTTTCCATTTTTTACTCCGCTAATGCAGATGTCCCCATATTTACCGAAAACAACTTCATGCCAGTTGCACTGAGTTCCTTCGAAAGAGGGATCTTCTTTTCTTGTTGGGTAACCAAATGCCCGAATATCAATAGGACAAGGCTCGCATTTACAGCCATCCGCGTAGACTGCTTCACTCATGATCTTCTCCAAACTCTGGCATCGAATCCATTACTTCGGCAACTTCCTGTAGGTAGTTTGACAATTCAGCCATCTGGTTATAGGCGACGATTGCCAATTCAGGAATCAATTTCGGGTCGGTTGAAATTAGTTTTCTTAACTGTGTTTTGGTTGCTAGTTTTTGCTGCTTCATATCGTCGCAAAGCTTCTCCGCCCTGATGCCAATTCTATTTAGCGGATTTACTTTCTTCCAATCTCGACGGTCAACACCCTCCCGTTTATCGTATGGGAGTTTATTGCGGATGTACTTGGCCGAGAATTTCGGGGGCCGCTTCCCCTCGGCTTCGCATCGTTTGGTTTCCGCTTCGTACTCGCGAACTGTTTTTTGAAATTGGGACTGTACCGCCTTGGGATTCTTGATGCCGACCGGCTGCCGAATTACTTGTCTCTTCCCGTTTGCGTCCTCAACTTCGAAATCCTCGTACTCGAATGTGGCCATATTGGCAAGTTCGCGGCATTTCCTTTCCACGTTGAGGTATTCAAGGGTGGAACCATTGGTTCCCCCCTCGGCAACTGCATCGTAAACAAGAGAAGCCCTTACGATATTCCGAACATGCCGGTCGCTCAAACCCTCGACGCTTCGGCAATACTCTGGCCAACTGGAATAGCCTGCCGAGAGGTAAACCTGACTGGTCCGCATCTCGATCAAGGATTGTCCCAATCCGATAAACCCCGAAACAACTTCGCGGATTTGTCGGTCAAGCTCCTTAAACCTGGCGTCCCCTTTGCCGATTAGTTTTCCGCTTACTTTTTTATTGGATGTAATCATCTAAAAAAATCCCCTTTTCAAAAAAACCCCGTCGGCTGTCGCGAAACAGAAAGCTGCCGAGTATGGCAAGAATTTAACCGACGGGGCATTGTGTAAGTATTTTCTGTTTCGCTTCTTCTTTTTTACATCAAAACAAAATTAATTCAATGTCGGTTTTTGCGTTTTTTCGTATCCCTCAAAACCGAATAATTCCCAAATTCCCGGGGGGTCTTATAAGGGGGTCTAAACCCCTGAAATTCACCATAAAGACAGACCATCGGGAAGAATGGAATTATTATATATTTAATTATATTAATATTATTAATAATCTTATTTTTACCGCATAAAAGCCGCTTCGAATCTTTCCCAAACCGGCGGGAAAGATTCGGGAAAGATTACAAAGATTCGGACCATTTTTGTAATCATTCCGGGAAAGATTCGCCCCAATTGGGAAAGATTAGGGAAAGATTCAACCGGTCGCGACAATGGGGAAGTAAGTAAGAAAACGTCGATAGATACGAACAAATACCGGCACAATCTTAACCAGTGGAAACAAACACCAAACCCGGCTTCGTGGAACTCGGTTTTTCGACCATATCGACCAATTTTTGTTCGATTAGCGAATTTAAGGCTTCGTTTAAGTCTTTCTTTCGGAATCGCCTAAACTTACGCAAAATCTGGGTTTTGCTCCGACCGGATTTGGCGTCGGCGATATATTCCCTAATTTCCTCCAAATCCCGTTCCCATTGCGTTTTCCCGATTGCTTCGGCTTTGTGGATAATGAACCTGGCCCCGTAATTCGCCAAAGCAATTCCGGCGTTTATATCGTTAATATCTATTTCGAAAGCCTCAGTCGGATTGTGACGGCCGCAAGCGATGATTAACGCAAACTTGACCGCCCGCTCCGAAACTCGCGACCAGATGGCAGCGTCGGCCGCCTGTTCGCCGATTCTCTTATCTTCGATTTGCTCGCGCTGATCGTCGATTCTCTCTTGGGCTTCCGGGCTTAATTTGATTTCTTTTTCTTCGACCATCGCCAGGTCGTTTTCGGCTTGGAATTGCGCCCACCGCTGACAATGTTCGATTATCCCTTTGGGTATTTCCTGCCTTTTTAATCCTTTCCGGCTTTTCTGATAATCTCCGGAAACGACCCAAAACCGGGCCAAAAGCCCGTCGGTAAGGTTTTGTTTCGTCATTCCGTCAAAGAATGTTTCTTTAGTGCTAGATCCGTAAATGATGCAATGAGGGTATTCGATAACGGGGTTTCGTTCGGCGTCCGCGTAACAAGTCGCGACATATTTAGGGGAACCCGCGGAAGAATACAATTCCAACAAAACTTTATTGATTAAAGCTAAATGGTTTGAACCCTGGTTTTTCTTGTTGATTGCTGAAAACAAATGTCCGATTTCGTCCAGGGGGAAAAGCGAACAGGGGGCTTTTTTAGCTAATTGATTCAAAAGCCCGGCGTTCGACCCGATAGACGCTGGCCCGTGTAGTTCGTCGGCCCCGCATTGATGAAGTATTTTATTGATTATTTCCCGCGGGTAATTCTTACCGCTTCCGCTTGGGGCGATTGCTGCAATATAGCAATTCCCCCGAACCCCGCCTTCGGTAACCGTCTTTCTTCCAATCAAAGCGGCGACGGTACATAAAGCCGCCCCCAATGCTAGTTCGCTTTGTGGGTATAAAGCCGAATCGCGGATAAAATTTCGAATCGCCCCGACCAAACCAGGAATTTCGAAATCGGGAAGTTTGGGGATTTCCGCTTTGGGCGGTTCTTCTTCTTCCTTTACATCTTCTTTCCAAAGAACATTGAAATCGAAATCGTCGGTTTGTGTGGTTTTGATAATGCCCGCGGGTTTGGTTTCTCTTGGGGTTCCCTTGTCCCTGGCGTTTTTAACACATCGGCCAAGCTCGGTTTCGTTTAGCGGTTCGGCCAAACCCAAATTCCAAATTTCCATTAATTGGAAAACATCCCCTTCGCTTAGTCTTTCCCCGTTGTCGCCGGTCAAACTGAACAAATGACCCGCCAGGTTAAACGCGGTGCTATTCCTTGCCCCCTCTAATGGTCGTTCGGCGTTCTGAATGTAGGCTTCGCCCCGCTGCCTTAAATCCGACCCGCTGCCAATCTGAATAAAGGTTTCGGGGAACCGGGGTTTTGGGGTTTCCGGTGTATGCTTTTGGATTAATTGGGCGGGGTCGAATTCTTTTATTTCTTTCCCAAACTCCGGAATAAACATTTCGGTAAAGGTAAAGAACCGCCCCGATTCGTAGATTTCCATTTGCCCATCGCCAATATCGAATCGGTGTCGGCAAGCGTCCGGAAGTTTCCCTTTACAGAATATTTTTAATCCTTTTAGCGACGGGCTGATTTCGGAATAGCTCAAAGCCGCGTTTAAGATTTCTTCGGCCCAAGGTTTGAAGGTTTTGGTTTTCCTTGTAACCTTGGAAACCGAATTATCCAAGTCGATACCAAAGAACCCGTCGGTTTCGGTAAAGACAAACGCGACCCCATCTACGTTTCGTTTTTCGTAAATGTCTTTCGCTTCGTCGTATGTCATAAAATCGGCGGGGCGGTCGACTCCCGACGATTGGCCCCATTTGTTTAACGGAACTTTCCGACCGTCTTTCATTTTCCATATAAGCCATTGCTTTAATCCCTTAATTTCCATTCCCCTAATTCCCTTTTTTTAACTCCGAATCGTCCCAATATTGCCCAAATACTTCACAACCCTGATCACACTCGCCAGCAATCGCATCGTCTGGATGCTCATCCATTGCGGAGGCGAGGATGTCATTCGCTGTACGCCCCCCCCTAAAGAAGTAGCGTGGGCCACCCGGTGCTCGGTGATTGCTGTAAAGCTCCTCCATCCTCTTTGGGAACTCAAAGTCATCTGGGCGTTCACGGGCCACCCTCTTTAGCTTCTTTAATGTTTTCTTGAAACACCATGTGCAATTGCCGAGGTGTTCGGGTATCCCAAGGTTGAATGGTTGCTTATCCCACCAATCATCCACAGCCTGACGGTCCCAGTTTGCGTTGACAAGCGGATACCAAAACTTGTATTCCTTACGCTTGGTACTCATCCGGTCAAACTCGTCAGACCTGATACCGATACAGGTGGTGTACGTTTTCCAGTTCCAGCCGATTGATTGAAGGTACGAGTCCATAGGTGAGGTTTTCAGGCGGGTGGTACATTGTGGGTAGGCAACATTCGGCACGCCATACTTCTCGATAACATCCTCAAATGGCCGAGCTTCACGGCTGGCGGTCCAGTAGTCAACGATCTTATGCCGAACACCCTTGCCGGGCTTGGGGTCAACCTTCGCTTCTAGCCACACCACATTCCATCCAAAGTGAACCTCGCACTTGTGGACAAAATCCAATGTCTCTGGAGCCTCTGCGCCAGTGTTGGCGAAGGTGATAACAATTTCGTGGGTGTCACCGAACTGCTCGACGATCTGGTGGCACATCTTACCAGAGGTCTTACCACCACTGAAACTAACCTTAATACGCTTGTCACCGTATGGTGGATCGTCAAACTGATCCTGCGGTTTCATTTCTTCAAATAAAAATCCCATTCCCCTAAATCCCTTTTCTTAATTACTTAAAACGGAATATCATCGTCGCTATAAAATTGTGATAACTCTACCTTCGGTATCTCTTGGTCGAATTCCCTTTTAACGATTCGCCAAAACCCGTTATCGCGTTTCGCGGTTATCTTAACGGGCTTTCTTACCCCGCCTTCATTAAAAACCGCCAGGGCATCCCAAATGCTATCGGGAAACATATTCGCGGAATGGTCGGCCCAAAATTCTTTCGCCTTCTTTAATGCGAAACCTTCGTGTTCAATACAAACCCATTCCGAAATTTGCATAGTGTCGGCTAAATTCCCTTCTTCTTCGTCTTTGTAAACATAGTAATCGACCCGCATTGTGTCGCGTTTCCCTTCGGCTTTCGCTCGATTGAAATTCCAGCGAACATCGGAAACCCGATATTCCCGAGGGCCCTGGGGAAATCTTTTAAGGATCTCCGCGGAATGGTCGGCGGTCGCTTCGTGTTTCGGCCCTGGTTCTTCTTCGCTAAATACAAAATGGCAATCGGGACAAACCCTTACACTAATCGACAAAACCGCGTCACATTTGGGGCAAGACTTTTTCGGAGCTTCGCCTTCTTCCTGCCCTTTGCTTTTCTTGCGTCCAAATTCGGGGTCGTCTAATGCTCCGTGTCTTTGGGTATTCTGCCCGAAATCCAGAACCAAACAGTTTTCTTTTCCATCGTGGGTTCGCAAACCCCGCCCGACCATTTGGGCAAATAAACCCGCCGAAGTCGTGGCCCGCAAAACCGCCACACAATCAATTCGGGTCGCGTTAAATCCGGTTGTCAAAACATTTACATTTATCAAATATTTAATTTCCCCCGCCTTAAAATCGCGAATGTAAGCCGCCCGTTCTAGTGGTAGGGTTTCGCCGGTTATCAGCGCGACCGGTTCGGAAGTCTTTGTTTCGAATTCCTGTTTTACTTTTTCCGCGTGATTAACTCCCGCACAAAAAACCAAGACGCTTTGGCGTTCCCTGGTCGCGGCCAAGATTTCTTCGACCGCGGCGACCGTGATTTGGTCAAATGCAGATTCCATCCCCCGCGTTGTAAATTCCCCGCGGGCTTTTGGTAGTTTGCTGGAATCGACTTCGCAATTTGTTTTTTCGTTTGTCAATTGCGATAGATAACCGGCTTTGATTAATTCGCTTATTTCGGCTTCGTAACAAATCTGGTCGAATAATTCTCCTTCGGTTAATTCGCCTTCGCCGGTTCTAAATGGGGTCGCGGTTAAACCGATAACGAAAACCGTTTTATTGATTGCTCGAATGTCGGTTAAAAATCTCCCGTACATTGTGGTTTGGTCGTCGGGGATTAAATGGGCTTCGTCGACAATAACCAGATGCCGCCGGTCTAACAAATCAGCGTTTTTGTAAATGCTTTGTATTCCGGCACAAACTATATCGGCTTCGGGTTCTTTGCGATTCAAACCCGCGGAATAAATGCCGACTTCGCGACCGGTTAAACCTTGAATTTCCGCGGCGTTTTGTTCTAGCAATTCTTTCCGATGGGCCAAAACAACGATTCGCCCATCCCACCCGATAGCGTCTTTGATTAGCTGAGCAATGACCAAAGACTTCCCCGCCCCGGTCGGTAAGACGATTAGCGGGTTTTTCTTATCCCTGCAACAATCCCAAGCGGCCGCGACCGCTTCGCTTTGGTAATCTCTTAGCGTGATTTCTTTTTTTGTTTTGATTGGTCTGACCCTAAGCGTTCTGTTTCTTCTTTTTGTTTTCATCATTTCCCCTTTTTGTAAAAACTTATCAGAATAGTTTCGCACTATTAAATTCAACCTCTGCCGCGTTTAGATGCTGGCAAGCGTGCTTGTAATATGAATCCTTCAGCTCGACGCCCACGAAACGACGCCCTGACAAAATCGACTGATAACCTTCAGATCCAACCCCGCCAAATGGCGATAGAACCAAATCGCCTTCGTTTGTCCATAATTGTAGACAACGCTCGATAACGTCCAACTGAAGCGGGCAGATATGCCGCTCGTCTTTTCCGTCGCGTGCCATTCTGAAATTCAGCGTGTTAGTTTGGCGTATGTCGGCCCAAACCGGCGATGCGTAACGCTGCCAAACGTCAATAGAATAATCCCCGTTAGACTCAAAACAATCCGGATCTCCCGCGTAGTGCGTAAACGGTCCTTCGACTGGTTCTTCGTTGTCGCCTGGAACCTTGAACGTACATACATAATCAGGGATTCCCATTCGGCTTCGTGCCGAGTCCTTTTTAACCTGCTTGTGCAATAGCCCAAGTGCCTTGGTCCTTTGCATGTCAACAACAGGATCCTTCCAGATGCAAACCTCGGAATGGAATATAAACCCAGCCTTGATCATGGATCGGATGATGTCCCCGCGAAAATCACGGATCCCGATGTAGCCATGATGGGATTTGGACGCGGGCAAGTTCATACAATGCACCGAGCACAATCGACCAGGTTTGATCACTCTAAAAAGCTGGTCAGCTAAAAACTGGTAATGCTGAAAAAACTCCTCGTCGGTTTCGCAATTCCCCATATCTCGCTCGGAATCGCTGTAAGTGTAAAGACTGGAAAACGGCGGACTAAAAACCGAATAATCAATGGAATCATCGGGAAGCCATCCCACGACTTCGACGCAATCGCCGTGATACATTGTCCATTTCTCGCCAAAGTTTTGATCGTATAAAGCAGTCATTTTATTCTTCCCCAGGTAATTTAATTTCCATCTTTAGTTTTGGTTCGTATGATTTCTTTCGGCTTTGATGATCGCTAAATGAAACCATTCCTCGCATCGCTTCGGCCATTCCAGACCTCATTAACTCAAAATCGTTTTCCTTTCTTGATATAGCGGATTGAATCCCGCTTTCGCTGTCAGCTAAAACAATGTCAACATAAACAGGTTTTTTCTGACCAAATCTCCATGATCGCCGAACGGCTTGATAGTATGCCTCGAATGAATAAGACAAACCCGCGAATATCTGATGATTGCAATGCTGCCAGTTCATTCCAAATCCGCTAATCGACGGTTTCGTAATAATGATGCGGGTTTCTCCATTTGAGAAAGATGTTAGTTTTTCCTCTTTATGTTTTTCGCTATCGTTGCCGCGGATTTCCACCGCGTGCGGTAATCGGTCACGCAAAACATCAGATTCGTAATTCGTATCGCACCAGACAATGCAAGGCCCGTCAAATCTATTTGTCAATTCGATAGCCTTTTCCATTCTGGATTCGCACGTTAAACGCTTTTCTTCGTGTATGTTAGTGGCCGATAGCCCGTGAGTATTAAATAGCAATCCGCCGACGGTTGCTTCTTCTTTTACTTCTACGGTATGTCGATCCACAATCAATTGCGGCAGGTTGTAACCTTCATCGCAACCGCCCACATCCGATGGGCAAGCCATGCAAATCGCCCACGTGGAAACCCACTGCCAGAAATTGTCGACGCCGTGTTTTTTCAATCGCCATTTCGAAGTATCTCCCGAGTCGTGAATAAAATACTTGGAAAGCATATCAACCCGTTCACAGATCCCGAGAAACTCGCTATGCGTTCCCAGTTCCATATGATCATTAGGTGCAGGGGTCGCAGTACAAGCCAAACGAAATCGAACGTCTTTATAGGAATCGACAAGCTGTTTTTTTATCTTGCCGCTGTAGTTTTTAAGAATAGATGATTCATCTAAAACGACCCCGCCAAACTGATGCGGGTCGAATCGGTGAAGTTTTTCATAATTAGCGATACAGATTGAACCCGGCAAAACTTCTGATTGATCATCGCAAACTTTAACAGGAACGATTCTATTGATTCCAAATTTTCTAGCTTCGCGTAAAGTCTGCTGTCGAACCCCAACAGGACAATGAAGCATTACAGGAAGCCCGGTTTTCCTTGCTACGTGGCTTGCCCATTCCAATTGCTGAATGGTTTTCCCAAGCCCGCATTCCTCGAATAACGCCGCTCGTCCACGTTTCAAAGACCATTGCACTACGTTTTTTTGCCAATCGAATAGGTTTTCGTTTAGGTCGCCAATGTCAACATCGAAACCGTGCTCAATTGGCTTTTGTTCTTTTATTTTTAGATATTCGTAATAATCCATCATTTCCCCTTTTTGTAAAAACCCCGATTTTTAAGCGGAATCGGGAAACCGCAAAACCTGATTTCCCCCTAATCATTCCAGGGGCTTGCGTTTGTCGTTTCCGGCTTGGATTCAACCGGAGCCGATGCAACCGAAGAAACCTTTTTAATTTCGTTAGTAAGCTCTCCCGTATCGCTTCGCGTTCGCGTTACGACTTTCAATAACAACGGTTTGTCGTGCAATTCTTCGGAACTGGACGGGTTCAAAATTCCCGTCGCTTTCCGGATTTCTGCCAATCGCTGATTGGCAATTTTGACCGCGGTTTTGTTTGCGTTCCACAAATTCAAACGGTCCCAAAGCCGGCGTTCCTTAAATTCGCCTTCGACAATCTGAAAAGTAAATTCCAGGTAATAACCGGTTTTCGCTTTCGTTTCTTTCTTTTCGGATGCCACAATTAACGCGACGTAATCGCCTG
>Ga0208644_1003751_pt1 | contig 11658 bp, 18 predicted proteins | sample VirMetDEL_Nov_18_FD_184517 | JGI IMG/M metagenome (GOLD analysis project Ga0208644, IMG submission 184517) | Aqueous microbial communities from the Delaware River and Bay under freshwater to marine salinity gradient to study organic matter... | ecosystem: Environmental > Aquatic > Marine >... | reverse complement strand
TAGTAGTCATTTTGGTTATAATTTCAGACAACCACTAAAATCAAGAATAATTAGAGTTGGATAAATTTATGGCAAAGAAAAAAATTGAAGAAGTATCTGTAGAGGTTAAACAAGAACAAGATATGTTAGACCTAACTGGTGTCATCAAAGCCGAGATGGATGATGCTAAAGACTTTATACACCAAGTAGGAGAGGAGAGAGCAGAATCAACCGAATACTATCTTGGTAATGAACCCGAAAGCACCTCAAGCGTACAATCAGAATTTATATCTACCGATGTTAGAGAAAGCGTTTTATTTATGCTTCCATCTATCATGCGTACATTTTTTGGTACTAAAAAAATTGTAGAGTTTGTACCTAAAAACGCAGAGGATATTCCACTCGCAGAGCAACAAACCGATTATATTAATTATATTATCCAACAAAAAAATCCAGGCTTCCAAGTTCTTTATGATGCTTTTAAAGACGCACTTGTTAGAAAGACAGGTTTTGTAAAAGTATTTTGGGATGACTCAATAACAGCAACCACGCACGAATACACGAATCTTGATCCAGCATCTTATCAAGCACTTATCTTAGATAAAGATGTTGAGATAGTTGAAGAGTCTGCTACTAAAGAAACTATCACTACGCTTGATCCATTAAGCGGTGAAGAAGTAACTGAAGAGATACCAGTAAGTTTTGACTTAACCATACGAAGAGTAAAACAAAAAAACCAAGTATGTATTGAAGCTATCCCACCAGAAGAAGTTTTAATCTCAAGACACGCACGCGACTTGCAAACCGCATCTTATGTTGCACACAGAATGGTCAAGTCTGTTTCCGATTTAGTAGCTATGGGCTATGACGAAGAAGAGGTAGAACAATACGCGGGTTATGGCGGTAGTGCTGTTGATGAACAAAGCTATGAGGAAATGGAAGCAAGAAATCCATTTGACAATATGGTTTATCCAGACAGATCTGATACTGGCGGTAAAGATGTTTTATATGTAGAACATTATTTATTCTATGATTTTGATGGTGATGGTATTAATGAAAGAATTAGAGTATGTACTATCGGTGATGGCATCCACATTTTAAATGTAGAACAATGGGATGATTTGCCTATCTGTATGTTCTGTCCAGATCCAGAACCACATACAGCTATAGGCTCATGTCCAGCAGATTATCTAAAACCAATTCAAGCTGCTAAATCACAAATCATGCGTGATACGCTAGATTCATTAGGTCATTCTATCTTCCCAAGAATGGGTATTGTAGAAGGCCAAGTTAATGTTGACGATGTATTAAATACAGATATTGGTCAGCCAATTCGTATGCGTGCGCCAGGCATGGTACAACCATTCGCAGTACCATTTGTAGGTAAAGAAGCTTTCCCTGTACTTGGTTATCTTGATGAAGCTAAAGAAAACAGAACTGGCGTATCTAAAGCTAGTGCTGGTTTAAATGCTGAAGCACTACAATCAACTACGAGTGCAGCTGTAACTGCTACTATGAGTGGTGCGCAAGGTAGAATAGAGCTTATTTGTAGACATTTTGCTGAGGGTGGTCTAAAAGAGATGTTCAGAACCACAAATAACTTGGTTATCAAACATCAAAACGCCCAAGATGTCTTTAGATTAAACGGTAAATTTATACCTGTAGATCCAAGATATTGGGATACAGACAAGGATTTGGTAGTAAATGTGGCTATATCTAAGTCATCAGATACAGAAAAGTTCTCAATCTTACAAAATATCGCAGGCAAGCAAGAACAAATCATGCAATTACTAGGACCACAGAATCCTTTAGTAAGCTTACAACAATATGCTAATACCTTGACTAGAATGATTGAGTTAGCTGGTTTCCAAGACTCAACTTCATTTATAAATGCTGAAGTTCCGCCAATGCAACCACAACCAGAAGAACAGAAACCTTCTGCTGAAGAAATGTTGGCACAAGCTGAGATGCAAAAAGCACAAGTAACTGCACAAAAAGCTCTGATAGATGCTGAAACTGACAGAATGAAAATCATTCTTGAGGATGATAGACAAAGAGATATAGAAGAGGCACAATTAAGAGTCAAGGCAATGGAACTCCAAGCTAAGTATGGCGCACAAGTAAACATTGCTGAACTCAACGCTATCATGGAAAGAGACAGAGAGGCATTAAGACAAAGTGCAAAAAATCAGGCTCAAGGATTATTTACAGGCAATGTACCACCAACACAAAATTTTTAATTTAGAAGTGCTAGAAGGTGATATGGTATATGTTGGAAAAGAGATAAAAGCAAAAACCAAAGATGATGCTTTAAGAATAATGAGTTTAATGTCTGGCGGTGAAGTTACTGCCAATTCAGAAATAATTTTTATTGAAGAAAAGGAGTTACATTAATGGCTATAACATATAGAGGTGAAAGATTTAGTGGTTATAACAAGCCTAAACGAACACCAGGTAAATCTAAAAAGTTTGCAGTATTAGCAAAGCAAGGTGATCAAACTAAACTTATACGCTTTGGCGATCCCAACATGACAATTAAAAAGTCACAACCAAAAAGAAGAAAGTCTTTTAGAGCAAGACATAAATGTGACACTAATCCACCAAGCAAATTGACAGCAAGATACTGGTCATGCAAGAAGTGGTAATGAATGATTTAATATTTCTTGGTGTATTAATTACACTAGCAATAATTGCATTAAGTATAGATACGAGGCACAAATAAAATGAATGTATGGGATAAAAAATATAAAGGCGAAAAGTCTGCAATAAAAGGCAAGAAAGGTTATACATCTGCAAAACTAAAAGCAGATAAAATCTTTGGTAAAAAAACCTCTCTTGTTAAAAATATGTGGATATCAAAAGAAATGAAAAAGAAGTGAGGCTCTTAAAAAGATTAATCAACAAATATCTTGCATGGTCTTTTCAAAGACAAGCTGATAAAATATTTTTACAATCACAAGGAGAAAATTATGCCAAAAGTAGGAAGTAAAACATATAGCTATACAAAAGCTGGTATGAAAAAAGCAAAAGCAGCAGCTAAGAAAGCTGGTAAAAAAGTATCTTACAAAAAGAAAAAATAATGCCATACAAAAAATACACACCAAAACAAAAGAAGCTAGCAGCTATCGCTAAACCTAGAAAAAAAATTACTGCTGCTGATTTTAAAAAGCTAAGAACTAAAAAGAAAAAGTGAGGCCGTCATCTGCTAAAGCAAAAGGCAGAGCTTTACAACAATGGGTAGTAGATAAACTCATTGAATTACTTGGCTTTGATCCCGAAGATTTAGAATCACGCCCTATGGGTTCTAATGGTGAAGATATCATCATGGGCGTACAATCCAGAAAACAATTTCCTTATTCTATTGAATGCAAAAATCAAGAAGCGGTAAATGTGTGGAAAGCATACGAACAATCGCAAGAAAACTGTAAAGGTTACGAACCTTTGGTTATAATAAAACGTAACAGAGTAAAGCCTCTCGCGTTAGTCGATGCTGAATATTTTATAAGGTTACATAATGATAGAAAAACTGATACAACCAGTAACGAAGATACTTGATAAGTTCATACCAGATGCAGATGTAAAACAACAAATCGCGCATGAACTTGCAACCATGTCTGAAAAGCATATCCATGAGATAGCTAAAGCACAAATAGAAGTAAACAAAGAAGAAGCAAAAGGTAACTGGTTTCAATCATCATGGAGACCAGCTACAGCATGGGTTTGTGTATTTGGTTTTGCAATAAACTTTTTAGTAAGCCCATTACTAGCACCTTTTGGTATAACCATACCTCAAGCAGATACTTCAGTTATGTTACCTGTATTAATGGGTATGTTAGGGCTTGGTGGTTTACGATCTTATGAGCGTGTTAAAGGAGTGGGCAAATGAGTTGGGATAATTTTAAGATAGAAGAGTTTGCTTGTAAGCATTGTGGTGAAAATAAGATTGAACACGAACTCATAGATAAGTTACAATTACTAAGAAGCGATGTAGGCTTTCCATTTAAGATAACAAGTGGATATAGATGTGCTGACCATCCTGTTGAAAAAAACAAAAAAGCACCAGGCACGCACGCATTAGGATTAGCTGCTGATATAGCCTTAAGAGGCGAACAAGCGTTAGAAGTAATATCAAAAGCTACAGATTACGGATTTACGGGTATTGGTATAAACCAAAAAGGCAATGCAAGATTTATACATTTGGACATTTCAAAAGATTCGCAAGGTAGACCGCGCCCTCATGTGTGGAGCTACTAAATGGAAGTAAGCGCTATATTATTTTGGAATGTAATTATTACTTTGGTCTTTGGGCCAATCATATATGGTATACGCGCAAACGCGACAGAAACAAAAAGAATTGATATACTAATAAATAAAACTAGAGAAGAAGTTGCTAGTAAGTTTGTAACTAAAGAAGAACTAGCACTTTCTATAGACAGAGTTATAGATCGTTTAGATAAACTAGACGAGAAAATGGATAAGATAATAAGATTATGAGTAAAGGCGCATTTCCAACCCAATCCTATTTAGGTAATTTTGGTAATTATAATTTACCACCTATGGCATTTACCAATACGTTCATGCCACCAAAACCTAATTATCAACCCTTGATGAAAATGCCAACACAGCCTGATCCTCGAGCTGGATTTATGTCTATCCAGCAACAACCAGCACCATATATACAACCAACACCTGTGCAACCAGCACCCCAGTTACCCCCGATTGAGCCAATGGTCACACCAACGCAACCCCTTACTACAACACCACAACCGTTGGCTCAAGCCCCTTCATTTACACCAACTTTAGATTCTAATGATTTAAAAAATCAATATTATTACAAAGCAATTCCAGAACAAGGCCCACGAGCTGTACTAAATCAAGCCCCTTCATTATTAGATGTGCCTGATAGAATAGAAAGACCTAGAGATAGATTTATGTCTATTAATAGACGTGGATTACCACCAATAAACTTATTTAGATAATGTCAATAACACACGAAGAAGTAGTTAAAGCTGCACAGGCTGAACAGATATTAGAATCAGATGTTTTTAAAGAAGCTATCGAAAATTTAAAAAACGAATACATCACTCATTGGTTAAATCTTAGAAACATTGATGATGTAAAAGCAAGAGAAGATATACACAGATCAATCTTGCTCCTACCAGAAGTCGAAAGACATCTTAGAATTATTGCTGAAAAAGGCAAACTAACCAAAGCTAATATTAATAAAATTAGAAAAATTGGTTAAAAACCTCATTTTATTTGTATAATATACCTTTAAATACATAAGGAGTATTTTATGAGCAATAACGGAAAACCGACTGCTTTACAAACGGAATTAGATAAAACTACTACTGCGTTTGAAAGTTTTTTAACCCCCGAAGAGGACAAGGTTGAAGAGACAGTCGAAGAAACACAAGTAGTAGAAGAAGAGTATTCTGATGATGATGAAGAAATCTTTGATGATATAGATGATGAGATTGCTGCTGAATTAGATGAATACGAAGAAAGCGATGAAGAACAAACCGATGTTGAAGAGGAAATCGAGCAACCTTTAACATTTACTGTAAAAGTAGATGGTCAAGATATAGAGGTCACGCAAGAGGAACTTATCAACGGATATTCTCGTCAGCAAGACTATACGCGTAAAACTCAAGAACTCTCTCAACAGCGAAAAAATATTGAGCAGCAGCAAGCAGAGTTAGCGCAAAGAGATGCGATTTATTCGCAGTTGTTACCGAAGATGGAAGCCCAGTTAAAGGGTGAATTGGCTAACGAACCAGATTGGAACAGATTATACGAAGATGATCCTGTTGGTTATGTAAGAGAAAAACAACTTTGGGATGAAAAGAAAGAGAAGGCTCAAGCTATACAAGCTGAACAGCAAAGACTTCAAGAAGAGGCTTTTGCAGAACAGCAAAAACTAATTCAACAACAAGTTGAGTTTGGACAGCAAAGACTTCTTGAACTAATCCCAGAGTGGCAAAATCCAGAGGTAGCTGCTAAAGAAAAAGCTGCTATCAGAGATTATGCAATTAACACTCTTGAATATACTCAACAAGAAGTTGATTCTGTGTATGACTACCGAGCTTTACTTGGTTTACGAAAAGCATGGTTAAACGACAAGATTGCCGAAACCGTGAAAAAGAAACCAACACAAAAAGCTCCAGCTAGAGTTGCAAGACCTGGAACAGTTACCAAGAAAAAATCAGTAACTCCTGTGAGAAGAGCAAAACAAAGGTTGGCTAAATCTGGCAAAGTCCAAGATGCGGCTAAAGTATTTGAACAATTAATTTAGGAGAATTATTATGGCGAAGGTCACTAATGCTTTTGATACATATACTGCTACTGCTGACAGAGAAGATTTAAGTAATATTATTTACAACATCTCTCCAATGCAGACACCATTTATGTCATCAATCGGAACAAGAAACGTAAAAAATGTTGTCTTTGATTGGCAAACAGAATCATTACCAACTCCAAGTGGTGCTGGTCAGCTAGAGGGTTTTGAACTTTCAAGAGCTGCTTCAACAGCTACTACAAGAGCTAGTAATGTATGTCAAATATCTTACAGAGATGCAACTGTAACAGGCTCACAAGAAGCTTCAGATGCAGCAGGTAAGAAATCAGAAATGGCTCACCAGTTAGCTATTATGGCTAAAGCACTTAAAAGAGATATGGAAGAAGCTCTATGTCAAAATGGTGCTAAAACAACTGGTAATGCTACAACAGCTAGGGTAACTGGTGGTTTCGAATCATGGATTACATCTAATGATTCAAGAGGAACTGGCGGTGCTTCAACTGGTAGTGGTGCAGCTCCAACTGACGGTACACAAAGAGCTTTAACAGAAGATCTATTAAAAGATGTTCTTGAGCTTATGTTTACAAATGGTGCAGAGCCTAACTTAGCTATTTGCGGACCAGTAAATAAGCAAAAAATTTCTGGTTTCACAGGTAGATCACAAGCTAGACAATTTGTCGATGCAAACACAGTAGAAGCTTCAGTAGCTATCTACTCATCTGACTTTGGTGAACTAAAAATCGTTCCATCAAACAGATCAAGAGAAAGATCACTATTATTGGTTGATCCAGAGTTTGCAAAAGTATCTTATTTAAGAAACTTCCAGACTGTTGATATAGCGACTATAGGTGATGCAGAAACAAAAATGATTGTGGCTGAGTATGGTTTAGAAGTATCTAACGAAGCTGCTCATGGTATTGTTGCTGACTTAACAACATCATAAGTTGTAATACTATTAAAGGGTTTAGGCTTTGGTCTGAACCCTTTTTTTTGTGGTAGAATTACCTCATGGCTAAAAGAACAATCATAGATTATAAAAAAGGCTACAAGCATGAATTTGCTACCGAGGATGATAAGGTTATCTATCACACCACCCAAGACGTAGCACCTGTTATTGAGCATTGTAAAGCTCTATCTGAAATGCGACCAGGCAAAGACTTCAGACACGTTGCTGAAGTACCAATGGTTGTATATCAAAAAGCCTGTAGAGAAGGTTGGGCTAAAGATACTAAAAAATGGAGAGAGTGGTTAAACCATTCAGATAACAAAGTTTTCCGAACATGGAAAGGTAGAATATGACATACGCAGAATTAAAAACTAATATCGCTAACTTTTTAAATAGATCAGACCTAACAAGTCAATTAGATTTTTTTATTGATGCTACAGAAGCAGAATTTAACAGAAGATTAAGAGTTAAAGATATGATTAAAAGAGCTACTGCAACAGCAGATAGCCAATATTTATCATTACCAACTGATTGGTTGGAAGCCATAAACGTACAACTTGATGGTAATAATTTTACACCGCTAATGCAACAATCTATAGAGTCACTAGATATATATAGAAAGTCTGTAGATAATGTAAGCAGTCAACCTGTTTATTACGCTTTGGTTGATAATACTATTGAATTAGCACCTACCCCAGATACAAGTTATACGCTACAATTAACATACTATGGCACTATTGATGCTTTGAGTGATTCGAATACAAGTAACTTTATTTCGAACTCATACCCAGATGCATACTTATATGGTGCTTTAAAACACGCATCTATATATCTAATGGAAGATGATAGGGTTGCTTTATTTACACAGCAATTTGAAAAAGCCTTAGAAGAGATGCGATTAGAACAAGAAAAGGCTGAATTTGGTAAAGGCTCGTTAATGCAAAGACGAAGAACTTATGGCAAAGCAGGCAAAAATACTTATGTTTGGAAAAATAATTAGGAGATAATATGGCAGGATTTAGCGATTATTTAGAAGATAAAGTGTTAGACCATGTATTTGGTGGAACTGCTTATACAGCACCAACAACACTTTATGTTGCTTTATACACAGTAGCACCTACAGATACAGGTGGTGGTACAGAGGTTTCTGGTGGTGCTTATGCAAGACAAACCGCAGCTTTTACCGTTTCAGGAACTAACCCAACTACCGCAAGCAACTCAGCAGCTATTGAATATCCAACTGCTACAGCTAACTATGGAACAGTTGTTGCTGTTGGTGTCTTTGATGCTTCATCAGGTGGTAATCTATTAGCATACGCTAACTTAGATACATCTAAAGTTGTAAGTACAGGTGATGTATTTAGGTTTAATACTGGTGATTTAGACATAACTTTAGCTTAAGATCATGGCCACGATAGGCTATAACCAAGGCTATTATTCAAGGTCAAAATATAACGACCTTGCATTTCAAGCTAACGCAACCATAAGTGCTGTTTCAGGTGCTTCTGGTATATTTACACAAATCATTGGTGGTGCAGCTACTATATCTGCATCAAGTGGATTTACTGCTGTTGGTACTCAGATTGATATATCAACTGCTACTATCTCAGCAGTATCAGGCTTTACCGCACAAGGTACACAAATTGATAGAGCAACTGCAACTATAAGTGCAATATCAGACTTTGACTCACAAGGATTTATTACCGCAGTTGGTGTTTCTACCATACCAGCAACTTCAGATGTAGATGCAAATGGTGTTGTTACTTATAAAGCCGCATCAACCATAAGTGAAACAAGTGGCTTTGTAGCAATCGGTGGTTTAAAATGGGAAGATATTATTGTTCCAGACGATACATGGACAGATCAAATTGTTGCAAGTAGCACTTGGACAGATCAAACCAACCCATCTACAGTTTGGACTGAATTAGACAAACAAGAGGCAGCTTAATGGCAGATACATATACAACTAATTTAAACTTAACTAAACCAGAACCAGGTGCAGCCGAAGATACTTGGGGTATATCGCTTAACTCAGACTTAGATACGCTTGATGCTATTTTTAGCTCCTCTGGTACACAAGTTAATTTAAACCCAAACCAAGTTAATTTTGCAGACAACAAAAAAGCCATATTCGGTACAGGCTCAGATTTGCAGATATATCATGATGGTAGTCATAGTTATATAGATGAAGTTGGTACAGGTTCACTTTATATACGAGCAAATGACTTCAGACTTGCAAACGCTGATGGCTCACAAAATCACATTATTGCTAATAACAATGGTGCAGTATCTTTAAGATACTCAGGTTCACCCAAACTAGCCACAACCTCAACAGGCATAGACGTTACAGGAAATATAACAATTCCTACAGGCAATAAAGTTGCTTTTGATACAGATGGTTTAACTTACATTACTGAAGACCAAGACGAAAGACTTAGAGTTTGGGTACATAACACAGAATTTATAAGAATGACCAATACCACAACAGACGAACTTCGTCTTTTGCCTTATGGTGGTAATGTATTTTCAGGTGGTAATTTAGACGTAACAGGAACAGTAACAAGTGATGGTTTAACCCTAGATGGCACTACTTTTAACTTTAATAAAACAACTAGTGGTTTAGGCGGTATTTATTTTAATGATGCTTCAAATAATGGAAGTGCTGTTTTATCAAGTGGCTCAAATGCACAGGCATTACGTTTATGGACTGACAGAACTGATGCTTCTAATTTTGGTTATCTTGAAGTTGTAGATGGTGCTTCAGCTAAAAGATTATTATTAGTTGATGATTCAGGAGACATATCCTTCTATGACGATACAGGCACAACGCAAGGTTTATTTTGGGATGCATCAACTGAGAGATTGGGTATTGGGACTACGAGTCCAAGTGTACCTCTCTCCGTACATTCTGCATTACCTGCTGGTGGTGCTATTGCTGAATTTAGGTCAACAGGTAATTCAAGTGCTACTATAGATTTAAGAGCAGACGGTACTGACGACCCAAGAATATGGTTTGACTTAAATGGTGCAACTAAATTTGCAATAGGTGTAGATAATAGCGATAGCGATAAATTTAAAATTAGTGGTAATTATCAACTAGGTACAAATGATAGATTTGTAATTGATAGCTCAGGAAACGTTGGAATTGGGACTGATTCGCCAAGTGATTTACTTCATATAGCAGATACATCAGCTAATACTTTAGTAACAATGAGAGCTGAAAATAGTCTTGGTTATGCTGAGTTTGGAACACAAAGTAATTACGCAAGAATTTTACAAAACAATACTCTACTTTATGCGGGTTCAAGTAGTGCAACCTATTTTTACAATGGCGGTACTACCGCTATGGCATTGACCTCAACAGGTCTTGGAATTGGCACAACTTCGCCAAGTACAACGCTACACGTTGCAGACACAAGTGCAAACATAACTATACAAGATAGCAATTCATCAGGTAATACTGCTGCTGCTAAAATACTATTTGCTGATAGTGGGACTTTTGGAACTATCGGCACAATAGGTTTTGCTGGTAATGATGATTTAAAAATAGAAAACAACCACACAGGAAATATTTTATTAAGTGGTGGAAACGTTGGAATTGGAACAAGTTCGCCAAGTCGAAATTTAGAGGTTCATTCGTCTACTGGCGGTAACGCATATATTTCTGTAAAAAGAGATAATGCAACATCTACGGAATTAGTGCTTGGAGCTGAAAACGGAAATACTGTTTTATCGTCAATAGGGGCTATACCTATGACTTTCTACACAAACGGCTCAGAAAGAGCAAGAATAGACTCAGCAGGTAATCTGTTGGTTGGTAAGACTGCAGGTTCTTTATTAGCTAACGCTGGTATTGAATTACGCCCAAATAACCTCTATGTCACCTCTGCCTCTGGTGTTCCTATTTATGCTAACCGTAATACGAATGATGGCGATATTATTCAACTTCGTAAAGACAACACAACAGTTGGAAGTATTGGTGCTAATAGTGGTAACTTAACAATATCAGGTACAACCAATAAAGCAGGTCTTTATTTTAGTGGTAACAATATTTCACCAATGTTAAGCAATACTAGAGATGATAATGAGATAGATTTGGGTACTGCTACTTTTAGATTCCAAGACATATACGCTACTAACGGAACTATCCAAACATCAGACATAAATGAAAAACAAGACATAGAAGATTTATCAGATGCAGAAACTAGAGTTGCAGTTGCAGCTAAAGGGTTACTTAAAAAGTACAGATGGAAGTCTGCTGTAGCTGATAAAGGTGATGATGCTAGAATACATTTTGGTATAATGGCTCAAGATTTAGAAAATGCCTTTGCAAATGAAGGACTTGATGCAGGTGATTATGGTATGTTTATATCAAGCACTTGGACAGACGAAGCAACAGGTGAAGAAAAAACAAGGCTAGGAGTAAGGTATAATG
>Ga0208644_1003748_pt1 | contig 11665 bp, 3 predicted proteins | sample VirMetDEL_Nov_18_FD_184517 | JGI IMG/M metagenome (GOLD analysis project Ga0208644, IMG submission 184517) | Aqueous microbial communities from the Delaware River and Bay under freshwater to marine salinity gradient to study organic matter... | ecosystem: Environmental > Aquatic > Marine >... | reverse complement strand
GTCTACAGCAGAGATTGGTCAGATCAAGGTAGCTCAGTCTGGTGATACGATGATTATCGTTCATCCTGACTTTGCCATGCAGAAACTAACAAGAACATCAGCATCAACATTTACTCTAGCAGATTATGATTTTGACCATGACGGCACAGCGCATTACGAACCATTTTATAGATTTGTTGATCCAGCGGTTACTATTACACCGCAAAACAGCAACACAGGCTCTCAAAACTTTACTGCTTCTTCTTCCATATTTAGCAGTGATTGGGTTGGGGAACATATAGAGTTTATTGACTCTGCTGATAAGGTTGTGCATATCGAGATTACGGCTTATGTGTCAGGCACTGTTATAACAGGAAGCTTTAGTGACGCAGTAGCAAACACCAATGCAAGAGACACTTGGAAAGAGCAAGTGTTTTCAACTCGGCATGGATATGCTCGTTCAGTAACATTTCACGATCAAAGACTTATCTTTGGCGGTTCAAGAGACTTGCCAAACCATATGTTCTTTTCAAAGGTTGGTGAGTATTTTAACTTTGATGTTGGGTCTGGTTTTGATGATGAATCAATTCAGATTCAGATTGCTGAAAACCAAGTATCTGAAATCAAGTCTATGGAATCATTCCGGCATCTGGCGGTGTTTACGTCAGAGCAGGAATTGTACTGCCCTACGATTGAGAATCGCCCACTAACGCCATCTACAATATCTGTTAAAAAGCAGACATCATTTGGCAGCGGTGAGGTTAATCCTGTCGAGTTTGACGGTGCAATTGTGTTTTTGACAAAGACAAAGGGTGCAATTAGAGAGTTTATCTTCTCTGACATAAGCCAAGCATATAACTCTGATTCTATCACTATCCTGTCTCAGCATCTTATTGGCACACCTACAGACATCAGTGCTCAACGTGAAGCATCGGATCAGGTAGAGAGCTATCTCTATTCTGTTAACACTGATGGCAATATTGCTGTCTTTACCAGTATTCGTAAGGAAAAGCTGCAAGGCTGGACTTTGTATGAAACAGAAGGTTCATTCAAGAACATCGTAAATGTTAACCGCAGAGTATATGTAATTTGCGAAAGAGAGATAAACGGCTCAACGCTCACTACATTAGAGCTTCTTGATAACCAATACCATCTTGATAGTGCCTACAAGGACACAGATGCCACGGCAAAAACAAACTGGCAGATTGCTCATTTGCCTAATACTCTTGTGCATGTAAAGTCTGGCAATTACAGCCTTGGGTCATACACAACTGATGGAACAGGTAATTTTACTCTTAATGCGGCTGTTACTGAGGTTGAGATTGGTATTAACTATATTCCTGTATTAACCACGCTGCCGCCTGAGTTTCAGCTGCAAGATGGTATTTCCTTTGGTCAGAAACGGCGCATTGTAAGAGCCGTTCTTGATTTGAATGAAACACTTGATGTAAAAGCAAAAGGAACAAAGGTTATTATCAGGCGTGTTACAAGTAACTTTGCCAATCCACCTGATGCTATTACAGCTCGTAAGGAGATATATTTCCTTGGGTGGTCAAATGATGGTACTGTTACCGTTACACAAGACGAGCCATTACCTATTGGTTTGAATGGCATATTGCTTGAGGTAGAAGTATAATGGGTATGGGATTACAAGTTGTCGGCATTATTGCTGGCCTAGCTGCTGCTCAACAGCAAAGAAAAGCTTATGAGTTAGAAGCTCAGTCATATAAAGAGCAAGCTGATCTTGCAAAGATTCAAGCTGGTCAGCAAGAGATCGAGCGTAACAGAAAGCTGCGTATCCAGCTTGCTGCACTTGGTACTGCTATGTCATCTCAGGGTGTAGCACTTGGCACATCTCCATCTGTATTGGCTTTGGAAACAGATGAGATACAAGTAGCAAAGAATGATATTGCCAGCATTAGGCTTATGGGCATGTCTACTAGAAGGAAGTTTGAACTTAGTGCTGCGGGATCTAAAGCTGGTGCATCGGCAGCAACAATGGGCGGTTTTGCAAAGGCTGCCGGAGGTGTTTATAGCACATTTTATAAACCAGTGGGTACAGTATAATGGCATATAAAAAGACAGGTGGTAGAAGTGTAACTGTGCAACCAACTGGTATGCCTGACCTTAGTGGTTTCTTTGAATCTGCTCGTCAATTAGAGGAAGTAGGAAACCTAGCAAGCTCTATTGGCACCGATATTCGTAAACGTGAATACAATGATTTGCTTCGTCAAGCTGAAATTGATGGAGAGACTGCTGGTGCCGTTTACAAAAAAGACAAGAATGGTCAAATGGTTTTGCAGCCGCTTGTTAACTTTGATTATGGCAAAGCAACTCAAACATATAATGAAGGCGATCAAAAAGCAATTTTAGATGCCTATAGAAAGTCAGCAACAAGAACATATGTTTCCGCTGCTTCTAATGACATTAGCCTAGCCGCACAAAATGCTTTGGATCAAAATCCTGATGATCCTAATGGAGTTAGAGGTGCGCTAGAAGGTTATCTTGATGGCCTTTCTGAGCTAGACCCTCAGGTTAGAGCTGCGCTAACTCCTAAAGCTGTTCAAGCATTTGGTATTGCTGAAAACAGAGCGTTGGCTTTGCAGCAAAAGAATATAAGGCAAAACTCTATATATCAAAACGAAACTGCTTATAAATTTCTTTCAGAAGAAAAAGGCAAGCTTATTGCGTCTTTGCAAAACGCAGATCCTGAAATGCAAGATGCTGTTTTTAACAGAATCAATGAAATTCAAAATGAGCAAGACCAGATTTTTGAAAGCTTAAGTCTTAATGAAGTTACAGAGTTAGGTTTAACTAAACTAAGAGATATAGACAGAACAGTTGTTGCTGGTCGTGTTGGTCAAACTCTTATTAAAAAAGTGTACGCATCTGAAGGAGCTGAAGCTGCATATCAGACCTTGCTTAATATTGTTAATGAGTCACAGCAAAATCCAAATGTTGACTCAGAAGCTGTGGGTAAGATAGGTGCTGAGACATTAACGTCTCTTGAAAGAGCAGCAGCGTTTGCTAAAAAAGAAGCAACGGAAATGAAATCTGCTATGTATGGCGAACTTACATTTGATGTAATTGTCAACGGTGCTGATGTTAGCAGTATGATCCTTGATCCAAATCATCCTATACATCAACTTGATAAAGCTCAACAGGGTGCTTTGCTACAAGTTTCTGAGGGCTATAAGCAACAAAAAGCAAGTGCTATAGCATCTGCTAATAACACCATATATGACGCAAATTTAGCTGTTATAAAATCACCAGAGTTGCATACGCCAGAGCAGATTAGAGCAAGCCTTTCTTCTATTAACGATATGGTATCTAGAGGTGATATTGGCACTTCTAAGAAAATTGATGCCCAAAAAGCGTTTCTAGAATCTGTTAGTTATTTTAAACAGGGTGAAGCTAAAAAAATAGGTTCACAACTTCAGGTAGAGTTAGGCCCTATGAGCACATACCTCATGGAGCCAGCGTATTATCTGTCAGAAGAAGTTATGGAGGGGCTTGAAAAAGCGGGAGTAATTGGTAAGGGTCGTTATTTCCCTTCAAGAAAAGAATACATCAATAATGTAGAAGCCTATCAAAAGAATTATAATGAAAGGCGAGATAAATACAATCTTGCTGTTAAAGCAGAATCAAAGTTAAAAACAGGTCAAAAGCTTAGTGCAAAAGAAGAGTCAGCACATAACGAAGTTTTTAACTTTAGCAAGGTTAGAGTTAAGGATCAAAATGGTGTTGATGTTCTTACTGACATAAACCTTATGAGTAAAGATCAAGCGGTTCAAGCGGCTAGCATGAACGCTGTGGCTGCATTTGCAGTAACCACAAAAGGATCTGCTCATTCTGAGTTTAAATCTATAGTAGATACAATAATGTTTAGGCCAGAAAATGCGGATGTTGCTGTTCGCACCATGGGTCAGGTTATGACTGCATTGCGTAGTGCTTATAAGGGTGAGCCGTTTGAGAATATTGAAGCTCAGTTTTACAGCAATCTGGATACTGACAGCGTTGTTTTCTTAAGAATGGCATCCAAGCTTGGTGTTGAAAACACTGTAAATACGTTTGCTAATTTTAAAAAGCAAAACATGAATAGAAGTGTAAATGAGTATCTGAACACTAATGGAATAACAGCAGATGAGGATTCCTTTTTTGTCGAAACATTCAAAGATTCAGTAGACGAAGTAAATTTCTGGTCTTTAATGACTCCTGTTATTGATACAGAGTACGCTAATATGTATCGTGAAATGGCTTCTAACGCTGGATTAAGCAATACAGTTGGAACAGTATTACGAGATCCATATATAAAAGATTACTTAAAGAAGTCTTGGTACGCTAAAGTTCTTCAATATGACGGTGCTTATGATCCAAAAGCAGCTATGCACGCTACTATAAAGGAACTTGGCAAACGTGTTGGGCTTGAGGTCAATCCGGCTTCTGGAAAGCCTGAATTAGTTACAAGCCCTATATTAAGACAAGCTCAAGCAACTGTCCCTAATTATGCTGGCGTTACACTTACTATGAATGATGTAAGAAATGACTTCATTGATAGATTTAAGGCTGTTGGGGGTATGGTAGACAAGTCTATTATTGATGGCCTTAACGATATTGTTGATGTCGGCCCTAAAGCACCAGTTCAGGGCATGTTTGGTGCTGACATTAAAGGAACACATACTTTGCATTTCTTCCCTAACGAGTCTTATGGTGGGACGCAAACATACACAGTCGCTCTTAGATCAGGTACTGGTAAGCTAGTTCCTCTTAGCAATAACTATTCTTATAACTTTAAAAGTTCTTTGGCTTACAAAGACACCTTTCCCAAAGTTATTGAGAAGCTTAAAACTAAACGTGCAAAAGATGTCTTTAATGCAGCTGGTTTGTTTGACCCCTCATTTGTTCAAAACACATTCGAGAATATTGAGAACGTAAGATCAGACACATCTCTTTTACCTTTAATTAACGGTTACAATGAGTTTGTATCTGGTTTTGGTGGTGATGCAATTGATCCTAGCACACTCACAAAAGCAGAGGTTGACGACTTTTTCTTAGCTCTTAAAGAATTAAGGTTTTAGCAATGAGCAATATTGACTGGGACTTTATAGGTGTAAAAGAAGGCAAGCGTGTTCTTAATGGGTATGTACCAAAAACAAAGAACATGAAGTCAGGCGTTACTATTGCGACTGGATTTGATCTTGGTCAGCGTAATCTGTCTGACCTTGCTGGATTGCCTAAAGATATAATAGATATTCTAACGCCGTACCTTGGTATCAAAGGTGCAAGCGCAGAAGAGCTTGCGTCTAATTTAAAAGTGTCAGATTCTCAAGCCAAAACTATTGATGAGTTTTCTCACGGTGAAGTTCTTAACGATCTTCGTACAAAGTGGAAAGCTGCTACTGGTGGGTCGTTTGATGATTTGCCTATGAACAAAGCTACGGTTATTGCTTCTGTTCGTTTTCAGCATGGCGATCTTGAAAGAAAAACGCCTAACTTTTGGAGACAAGTGACCAACGATGATTGGGTTGGTGCAGTAAAGAATTTGCGTAATTTTGGAGATGAGTTTCCTACAAGAAGAAATAGCGAAGCAGATTACTATTTGAGCAATATAGATGCAGAAACGCAAAAAAAAAGACTTGATGAAACATTAGCTGTGACTGCACCAGCTGATGCACCATCACGTCAATTGACTAACGAAGAGCTTGTCAAGAAAGTCCAAGGTCAAATTGCTGCGTCTAGAGAGCCGCAAGCAGCCCCCACCACTGTCGGTGAGGAAGTTGATTTTGAAGCACCACAAATGGAATTTGAGCAAGACTCTTTTGTTGCTGATGCTCCTATTAAATCCCCAGTTATATTAAATACTGTTACTGATGATTTGCCTGATACTGTTGAGACTGATCCTGTTGTGTCTCCAACAAAGTCAAATGAGAATCTTCCAACAAGAAGCTCGATGGAACAGTCTTATACAAGTTTGTATGGCAAACCTAACACTCAATATGGAGAGTACATACCATCTCAGTTAGGCAATGATGATGCTTATGATTATGGTGTGTTTGATGATAGCTTTACATCTGTTTGGGGTGCAGCTTTTAGACAGCATAACTTCTTACCATCTTTGCAGCGTCTCATAAAGTCAACTGATTCACAGTATCAGCCTGAAGAGGGGTACGACCCATTTCAAGATAAAGATCTTATAAGAGAGTTGGGCGGTAAAGACGGTCTTTGGCGTTTTATGCACAGCCAGAGCCATGCTGAATCTATGTTAAAGCTAGAGAACTTCAAGGAAGATGCAGAAGATATGGCGTTGCTTGCTGCGACAGCATCAGGCCCAGCACAAGTAGTAGCTACTCTAGCTACCCCTACTACATTTGCGCCGTTAGCTCCTATTAAGGTTTTGAACTCAGCATCAAAGACAAGAAGGTTTGTTGGTGGTACTGCGTTTACGGCAGCTATACTTGCACCAGAAGAAATGTTGATTGCGTCTCAGAATGAATATAGAGATGCCTCTCATTCTGCCTTGGCTTTAACAGCACTTAGCCTTCTTGGTGGTACTCTTACAGCTAAGTTTGGGAACAGGCTTTCACCAACAAGCGGATTTACACCAACTGGCAGTGGTGGGGGAACCTACAAAGCAGCTGGTGCAAACGTATCTCCAGAGCGTTACAGAGAAACCCTCTATGCCACTATGGAAAACGATGCCTTAAAGGAAACTGGCATTGGTGTAGAGAAGCTTCCGTGGAACCCTGTTCTTAGGATGCTTAAAAGCGATAACGCATTTGTACGCAATCTTGCAGTTGGCATGGTTGACGTTGGCGGTATGATGCAGAAGAAGGTCGATCTTGGCGAGAAGATGGATCAGTCTGTAGAAACTACATTTAGAACCAAATATCTAACGCCTTTACTTAATACAGTTAGAGAATCTGACAGTGCTTATTTGCGCTATCGTGGTGCAACTCCGGCAGAAACGGACATATCTCGCTCTATGCAAATGATTAAAATGTCTGCATCTGACCTTCTGAATAGAAGCGGCGGTCATTTAACAGAAACTCAGTTTCGTATTCGTATAGCAAAAGCTATGCGTAGAGGTGATGTTGATAATGTTGGTGACGCTGCATCTGAATATGTAACTCAAGCAGCACAATCTTATAGAAGAAACTTTAACTTTATTAAGGGTGAAGCTGAAAGAGTGCGCTTGTTTGAAGCACAGATACTTCGTGAGATACAGCGTGTTGGTGAGCAAAGCCCAGAGGGGATTAGGTTACAGCGTAATCTAGAAAGAATTAGAGCAGAAGGTGTTACGCCCAATACAGCTGATGGTTATGTTCCTCGTGTTTATCGTGTTGATATGATTATGAAACATCAGTCTGAGTTCTTGTCTATTGTTAAAAGACATGCAATGACAAGAATGGGAATGGATGAGCGTGGTGCAGATACATTTGCTCAAAATGTACTAGATACAGTTACTAGAAATAGACCCTTTTATGATGCTGATGAGGTTATTGACTCTCTTGATTGGGCAAAGAACCCATCTGGGGTTCATGCAAGAAGCCTAGAGATACCTGACATTGAAATAGAAAAGTTTCTTGAAAGTGACATCGAGGTTCTTATGCGTCACCATACCAAAACTATGGGTATGGACATTGAGCTTACTGCTAAATATGGCAGCGCAGATATGCGATCTGTTATTGACGATATTGTTGCTGATTATGAAAGACTTATAAAGGAAGCCCCTGACGCAGAAAGACGTGCTGCTCTTAAGAAAGGCATGGAGCGTGATATAGAAGACATTCGTGGTTTGCGTGACAGGCTTCGTGGTACTTATGGTGCATCTAAAGACCCTCATGCAGTTAGCAGTAGATTTATTAGAGTGATGAAGTCATTTAATGTGCTTGCTGGCATGGGAAGCGCAATGATCTCATCTGTTCCCGATGTTGCTAGAACAGTAATGGTTGAAGGTTTTAAAAACACCTATGAAGGCGGATTTAAACAGTTATTTAGGGAGCAAGCTTCTTATGTAAAGAAAATGAGAAGACGTGAGCTTAATCAGGCTGCGGTTGCTGCCGATGCTGTTCTTGGTCTTAGGGCACATGCAATGAGCGACATTGGTGATATGTTTGGTTCACGTTATGGATTTGAACGTGGCCTTAACCAAGCTACTGGTATGTTCTTTCTAATGAATGGTTTGAATTACTGGAACCAAGCACTTAAAGAGTTTGCTGGTACAGTTACGATGTTTAGAATGAATAACGCTTTAATGACAACTTGGGAAGCATTGTCTAGAGCAGATAAAGAAAAGCTTTTGAAGAACGGTATTGATCGTTCAGACCACTATCGTATCCGTCAACAGATACAGCAGCATGGACGTAGAGTTGATAGGGAATGGTTTGCTAACACAGATTCTTGGACTGACGCTCAGATGCGTATTCTATATAGAAACGCATTAAATCAAAATGTTGAGCGTATGATTATTACCCCTGGGGCTGGTGACAGAGCTTTATGGACATCAACTGAAATGGGTTCATTCATAACTCAGTTTAAGTCATATGGTCAGGGAGCAATGGTTCGCATGTTAACATCTGGTTTGCAAGAACGTGACGGTGCTTTCTGGCAAGGAGCGTTTCTTCTTGTTGGTCTTGCAGCGGCCGTTAATGAATTTAAGAAAGCTCAGTATGGTATTGATAAAGAAGAATCCTTTGATGAGAAACTTATCAATGCTGTAGATAGATCAGGAATACTAGGTTGGGCTATGGATGTTAATAACGCTGTAGAGAAAGTGTCAGATTATAAATTAGGTATGAGACCGTTTCTTACAGACCAGCCTCAATATGGCTTACCTGATTCAGCAAAAGCTGGGGCTGTATTAGGGCCAGGAGTTTCTAATGCAATGAATATAAGTAGCATTATGGGTGACGTTGTTACCTTTAATGCAGATCAGCAAACATTAGATAACGCTAGGTTTGTAACGCCTACTGGAAACCTGTTCTACCTTGACCCTATTTATGACGGTGTTTTTGGGCAATAGATGTGAATTAACGCAATGAAGCCAACAATGTATAAGAGGATATTATGGCGACAATACAAATAGCAGATGATGACGCTAGAGTTCAGTACACCCAAGCTGTCGTAGCAAACACTACTCAGCTTACCATTGATTTTCCATTCTTTGATCTGGATGATCTTAATGTAATTGTTACTGACGCTGCTGGCACAGACACAACCCTTTCCAGAGGAACTGGAACAGGGACATTTGCTGTTGTCGGAGTTTCTGTAGATGATGGTTTCTCAGGTGGTTATGTTACTCTTGGTGATAGCTACTCTGCTGGTACTGACACATTTACTATCTTCCGTGATATTCCTGTTCAACGTACTACTGACTTTCCAACGTCAGGGCCGTTTAACATCTCATCTCTGAACACTGAGCTTGACAAGATCATTGCTATTGAGCAAGAGCTTGAGACAAAGATTACTCGTACACTTCAGCTTGCTGACTCAGATACAACTGTTGATCTGAAGCTACCTAACCTTGATACTCGTAAGGGAACAACTCTTGCGTTTAATGCCACAACTGGTGAGCCGGAAGCTGGCCCTACTGTTGCTGGTGTTACTACTGTCGGTGCTTTGGCTGCTGACATTGCCACGCTTGCTGACATCGAGGATGGTACAGTAGCAACTGACGCTATTAGTGATGCTGCTGCTATTGCCTCAGATATTACTACTGTCTCTGGTATTTCAAGCAATGTAAGTGCTGTAGCTAGCAATGCGTCTAACATCAATGCTGTTAATGCTAACTCATCAAACATTAACACAGTGGCTGGCATTAACGCCAATGTGACTACTGTTGCAGGAATTTCTTCAAGCGTAACAACTGCTGCTGGCATCTCTGCCGACATTACTGCGGTGGCTGCGGATGCAAGTGACATTGGCACAGTTTCTAGCAATATTTCAAATGTTAATACAGTGGCAGGCATCTCTGCTGACGTAAGCACAGTGGCTGCTGATAGCACAGACATTGGTGTTTTAGCTGGTATCTCATCTGACGTAACTACAGTGTCAGGCATATCAGCTAATGTGACGACTGTAGCTGGTATATCTGCTAATGTCACTGCTGTCGCTGCTGATGCAACTGATATTGGAACTGTGGCAACAAACATTGCTAACGTAAATACGACAGCAAGTAACATTGCTAATGTAAATACAGTAGCTGGTGTATCGTCTGATGTGACTACAGTAGCTACTTATTACACTGATTTGCAGACAGTAGCAGCTGATATTGCATCAGTTATTACCGCAGCTAATGACTTGAACGAAGCTGTATCAGAGATTGATACGGTAGCTAACAGCATTGCTAATGTTGATTTAGTTGGCGCAGACATTGCCAACGTCAACACTGTTGCCACTAATCTGACAGACATCAATGCCTTTGCTGATACTTACTTTATCTCAGCAACAGCACCATCATCACCGACAACAGGTGATCTGTGGTTTGATACAACAGCTAGCACCATGAAAGTGTATGATGGCTCTGGCTTTGTTAATGCTGGATCATCAGTAAATGGTACATCTGCTCGTTATAGTTATACAGCAACATCTGGGCAGACATCATTTTCTGCAACATATGATGCTGGATATGTAGATGTATATCTTAATGGCGTTAAGCTTGTTTCTGGTACAGATTTTACTGCTACTGATGGATCGACGGTCGTTCTTGCAACTGGTGCTGCTCTTAATGACACTGTTGATATTGTTGGCTATGGCACTTTCAGCGTTTCTAGCGCAGTAACATTACCTGACGGTGTAAAAGCATCATTTGGAAATTCTAATGATCTTCAGATTTACCACGATGGTAGCAATAGCATTATTGATGAAACAGGCACAGGCAACCTTAAAATTGTAGCGCAGGATTTTATATTAAACTCTCAAACACCTGCAAATATGATTACGGCATATCAAGGTGCTGCTGTATCTTTGTTTTATGGTGGCTCAACCAAACTCGCCACCACCGCCACAGGCGTGGATGTCACTGGCGGTCTGAATACGACAGATAACGTGGGCATTAGCGTTATTCCTAGTGCTTGGAGTGTTAACGGCGTTCTTCAATCTGGAAGGGTATCGCTTTGTGGTGGAGCAAATGCAATAGGGGGGACATTAAATTGGAACGCTTATTACGATGGCTCTTGGAAATATAAAGATTCTCTTGAAGCGTCTCAATATAATTTTACAAACGGAATCCACGTTTGGTCGTATGCTGGAGCTGGCACTGCCGATGGCGCAATTACTTGGTCAGAAGCAATGCGCATCACATCAGCGGGATTGGTGGGCATTGGGACGAGTAGTCCTAACGACAGTCTTCATGTCAAAGCTGCATCAAACGCAGGGCTAACTATCCAAAGTGCGTCTAATACGGCAGGTACTTACGCTGAATTAGGGTTTTTAACTGGGTCAACAGATAGCGACCCTGTAAACGTAGCAATTCGTGCTAACAGAGCCGCGTCTTTCAATGACACTACCCTATCGTTCCACACTGGTGGCACTTCTCTAGCAGAACGTATGCGCATCGACAGCAGCGGTAATGTATCTTTAGGTAACGGAAAATTCTTACAGTTTAAAGATTCTGGTGGAACTGCACGAGATGTTATTACAATTGATGCTTACAATGGCTTAAATATAAATTCTGCTGGTGGTGGCT
>Ga0208644_1003747_pt1 | contig 11666 bp, 17 predicted proteins | sample VirMetDEL_Nov_18_FD_184517 | JGI IMG/M metagenome (GOLD analysis project Ga0208644, IMG submission 184517) | Aqueous microbial communities from the Delaware River and Bay under freshwater to marine salinity gradient to study organic matter... | ecosystem: Environmental > Aquatic > Marine >... | reverse complement strand
AATTCTTTCAATGGCACCTGTTCTTTCAATGGCCAGTTTGCCAATATCTCTTTCACCTTTGTTAAATCTCTTATCTAAATCATCTAAATCTTTTTTAAGATTGTTGACTAATTGATTTATCTTTTTGTTTGCCTCTAATATTTCAGCAAAGTCTTTCTTTTGATTTTCTATAACTTGTTTTTGTTCAGATATAGCACTCTCTAATTTAACTGCGTTCTCTTTCAAAATTACATTATCTCTTTGTAATTTCATTACATAGGCACCAGCGCCTATGACAGCGCTGATGATAATACCTATGAAAAATAATCTAATTCCACCAAACATTTATTTTTTCCAAAACTTTAATTTATTTGAGACTTCAATTAAGTCTTCAAACTTTTCGTTCACATACCAACCTAGTATAAAACCTATAACTAAACCTATTGTTAAAAACATATTAGTCTCCTATTTTAACGTTTCTTTTTCTATGACCGTTCCAAGCAACGAAACCGCCAATTCTTAATGCCCAATAAGCAAGATAATTTAAGAAATGAAAACCATTGACTTCTATGTTTATATCTCTAAAAATTATATCTGCTTCTTTTTGAGTTAATTTCTTACTTTCGTCTGAAACTAACGGTTGATTTTTTTCTAATAGTTGCTCATACTTGTAAGCATAATCGTGTATTAAACCACCAATTAATAATACTCCTACTGGTGATAAAAATGACGCAAGGAATTTAGGTACACTTGCACCATCAAATACGAAACCTTTTGGTATAACGTATTCTACACCTTTTAATTTATAATGAAAATCTTTTGCAACTGTCCAAGTTCTTACAGTCATTAACCATAACCATATTGCACTCCAAAATCCTTTACCTTTTGTTGGAATTCTGATTGGTTGCATAAGTGGATATTCCTCATAAGAAAAATCTACTTTATTTCCTTTTAATAATTTGTCAGAAAGATTAATTACAAATCCTAATATAATCAAAATACCTAATACTGTAAATTGCCAAAATCTTGTCATCAAATCAACAATAATATCTATTAAGTTAAAGTCTATCATATTAGTCCCTTTTCTTTTTTTCTTTTATGTTTTTTTCACCTGTTGACCTAAAGTCAGGCTTTATTGCAGGTGTTTTAATTTTTTGTGCTGTTACCATAGGCTTATATGTGCCAAATCCTGGTCCTTGATAAGTCGCTGTTAAAGCAGGTAATGTGGTTGCATATTTTCTGTTAGGAAAAAACTGACCAGATGAACCCATTGACGCCATAGGTTTTTGTATATCAATTGGCCCAACTGAAGTGCCAAACATATATTCTCTTAATTCTTTAAACGTTTTCTTTTTACCTTGACAATGAGCTCTTTGTGAAAACCCTTTTGGATTATCACAATCTATTGATCTCTTATATTTGTCTGTCCATTGTTCGTTCATAAAAGGTATTTGAATAGTAACTTTGAAGCTGCTGTATCTTTTACTTGTTCAGATAATGATTTTGTATGTTCGTCAATAACATATCTGAAAGCTTTAATTGCAAATTCTTCAGTATAAGTACCATCTTCTTTTTTTCTTTTTAAATTTTTAACGATAGGTTCAATTTGATTTTCATAAACTTCATCATTTGAGTCAATCTTATTAATGATGTTTTCTACTTCAAGTTTGTTATATTGCTCAACAGTTCTAAACTTAGATAGAAACTTCATCATTCTACCTTTTAAATCTTCTTTATTTTTCTTTTTATATATTTGGGCCGCTCTTGGTAGAACGCCTGGCTCACCATCTGGTCCTACTCCAATACCAGCAATATTTCCTCCGCCAGCAGAATTTGCTGGGGCTTCTTCAGGTACACAATTAGGTACCATCTTGTCGCCTTTTTTCTTTAATCCTACTTGTTTATATCCTGTCCAACAAGTTTCTCTTAATTTTTTAAAATCAATCATATTTAATCCTTATCCAAGGATACATAAAAGCGGTAACTAAATTAAAAGTACCATATACAATTTTCCAATCACATTCCATCCATTCACACTCATAAGTGTATTCCTGAAAATTGCCAGCATTAGGTATCCAATTTAAATTGTGCATTAAAACTTTATTCTTTCTATATGATCTTCTGCTACTAAAAGTTCTTTTTGTTTATCTTCATTAATTACTTTATATAAATGTGTTCCTAAAAATGTATCTGCTGGTTTTTCATCAAATTTAGTATAAACAATATCGCCAACTTCAGCAATATGATTACCTTCTAGGTCTGTCAAATCTTCTATAACTGTAAAACGACCTTTTGGTAAATAATCAAACTCAGCAGCCTCATTTAAATCATCCCCATAATGTATTAACTTATTGTCTTTTAAATATTTGTACAATGTATTTTCTAAATCGTTTCTATTTAATTTCTTTTCTTCGTCTTCTCTTAGTAATAATCCTAATGCAGCAGCATAAGTGCCAAATTTAGATTTACCTCCAGGTATGACATTAATAAGTCTTTTAAGATTAAATACAAATCTATGAAGTAATGTATAAGAGTCTTTTTCTTCTGGTGTTTTAAGTTGTTTTGCTTTTCTTAAAACTTTACCATCTTTATCAATGATACCTAACTTATAAGCATCTTGTTGTTCAAACGGTGTCGTTAACAACTTAATTAATCTATAAGTTATCAATAAATCTATAGCTCTTCCCATTATAATTTCTCCAAATTAGATAACAAATTTTTATTTACAGGTATGTCAGATAACTCATCAAGTCTTATGATATTTAAATATTGTAAAAAAGTTTTTAATAAACTCCAATATTCTCTTTCAACTTTGTACAATAATAATGTAGCAGCAGCTTCATTACCAAATACGTTAGTTAAAATTATAATATGATTTAATATAAGTCTAACTTTTAGTTCACCTGTTGTATTATATTTACGAAATAAGCGTTTAATATACTTAAATCGTTTCACATCTTCATAAAACTGTTGTTCCGAATCTAAATCAGGAACATTGTAGTTTTTAATAGCGTAAAATAACCAATTTTCTTTTGTTATCTTTTTAAACATTAGCCAAGCTCTGCATAAACTTTTACAGCGCCGTTCTCTAATGTTTCGTATTTACCTTTTAACTTTAACTCTCTGCCTACTTTATGAGTAATACCATCATCATTAATGTCAGAGCCATCAGTATCTTTACCGAAACGGCCGCCAAACTGAGCAATCCCAGTTTCAAAAGTACCATTTTTATTTTCAATTTTTACTTCATCTTTGAAAGACAAACCTAAACTACCTAATTTTGCTTTTAATTGTTCTAATGCAGCTTGAGGTCTTAAATATTCCTTATCAGCAATAGATCCAACAAAAGCATTTACTTTTTCTAATACTTCAGGTATGTGAATGTTGTGAACGCCAATAGAACCGTCTTCAATAGATGTTTCACTACCTATTGTTCCTACTCCGTAAGCGTCTCCAGCATATCCTTTGTATTCTTTGATATGTTGTTTAAACGTTTTCATTGTTCTCCTTTTTTTTATTTTTAATATTCAGTTCCTTTTTTAAATGTTTAAAAGGTTTACCTCCTATTAAATCCTCTTCGACTTCATCAATATTTTCAAACTGACCACTATGTGGCGTATTATTTGCAAGTTCTTCTACAAATTTATCTATTTTTTTATTCATATTAACTTGTCGCAAAATTTAATGCCTGTTGTTTACTAAAAGGCATTTCTTTTTCATTTAACAGTTGTTTTTCATCTTTTTTTGGATCTGCTATTTTCATAAGTTTATCAACTTGTTGAATAGCTCCAAATACAGCATTTAAATTACTTTTCATAGTTCCAATATCTTTTTCAGCTTGTGATATTCTGGAACTTAATAAATCAAAATCCTGTTTTAATATTTCACGTTCTTTTTTTAATGTATCAATATCAATTGTCATAATATTTCCTTAATTTTATTATGAAACTAAAGTAGCTTCATTTTTAGCAATTACATTCCAATTAGAGTTCTTAAACATTAATGTTACTGTTTCACCAACAGCGTTCATAGTAATGCTTGTCCAACCTCTTAAATTAGAAGGAGTAATTGTTATTACATTTGTTCCAGTCACATTTATAAAAGTCTTAATTTGTCCATCTGAACCATCTGCTAATGTAACAGTACCAGTTCCGCCTGAAGAATTGATTTCAGTAATTGCTGATGTTACGTTTGCTACAAGTGTAGTAGAACCATCACTTGTTAAAGTTTGTGAAGACTGTGCTAATCCTAACCAACTTGGTATGTTATTAAAAACATTTTCAGCTGATACTTTTTTATTGATTGGTGTACCTGATGGATCATCAACTACGTGAAATAAATCAGCGGCCGCCAAAGCGTCGCCTAAATCGGTCAATGCCGTTATTTTCTTATCTGCCATTTTTTCTCCTCTAAACCCCTTTAGTGGGGAATGCTACTCCGTGCATATACACGGATCACTTTGTTCATATAGTATATATAAGGGCGCCTAAGCGCCCCTATATTAATCATTTTAGTTATTAGCCAATGCGACTAATGTTTCGTATTGTGTTCTACCGTTTCTACCGCCAGAACCTGCAACTTTTAATACCCAGCCTTTATGTGCAACTTTACCTGATTGAGTTTCAGTTGCGTCATAATTAAATAAACCAATAGTTTGGCCAGTTATAAAATCATTTGCTTCAGCGTTCTCAAATAATTTGACAACAGCTGCTGAGTCCACAGGACCCATATTTGCTAATGTAGGCGCTTTTTTAACTTGTAACAACGCCCATAATGGCGCTGCTGTATAAGCGTCTGTATTACTCCAACTTGACATTTTATTCTCTCCCCTTTAATTGTTAATAGGTACTCAATTTGTTGATATATGTTACTATTTATAATAAAAGGTATTAGAAACCTAGTTTTTTTAATTGAGATATTGTGTTTGATGTACTTGTATGATGTATTCCTATACCACCTGAATCTATGAAGTCTTTAACATTTTTGATATAATCATCTATTAATAATGCAGGTTCACCTCTTTTATTACCTCTTTTTGCAAATAATCTTTTTTCTTTTCTTTTAACAAGATTTATTCTACTTGAGTCAGTAAGACCTGTGTTTTTTCTCAACCAAGCTTTTTTACCAGGTATACAGTTAGGATCAAAAGTTTGTTCTACGTAAGCACTTAAAATATGAGGATTGTGTTTTTCAATATAAGACCATAATCTTTTACCATCTGGCATCCAAGGTAAGTCAGCCCAAAAGTTAGGAGTATCTATGATTGGTTGCCACTTCTTTTTTGATGATGGTATACTCATCCATTTGTTAATGGACATACCCGTTGCTTTTATAGCACCTACTTTGAAATCAGCTAGAACACCATCCATATCACAATATATTTTAGGTAACATAGTAGAGTTCTCCTAAAATTATATTATTTTAGTTTTTGGTTCTGTATCTATTTTAGCCAAAGGTTGACCTGTCATAGTCTTACCTTTTTCTGTTGTGTCATTCTCAGCGTCTTTTTGAGCGTTCATTTTTTGTCTTATTTCTTTAAAAGACTTAGTTTCTTTTTTCATTTTTTTCTCATCTGAGCTGTGACCAAAAGCTTTGTGAACAAGTTTATCTAACTTAGTATGAAATTTATTAACAGCTTGTTGACTTATAGCTTGTTCTTTTTTCATAATTGCTTTTGCAATATCGTGTGCTTTTGTAATTGTAGATTTTTTAAGAGGTGGTTCATCACCAGTTATTTTTTTTGCTTGAGCCATACCTACAGCATATGGTTCTCTTACTTCTCTCATAGAAAGTTTTAAATCTGCAACTGATTTTTGAGTTTGTAAAATGTCTTTTGCTAATTTAGCACTAGCATCTTTATCACTTGTAGCTTTCTTTTTATCTCTTAAATCAGAAAGTCTTTTTGTTAATCTTTCTAATTCTGATTGATTAGTAGCAATATCTTTCATTCTACCTTCTTTAATAGGTTTAATTACTTCTTTTTCACCACCTGTTGCTTTTTGTTTTTTGTAAATAACATTTTTAGTCCAAGTGTGTGTTTCATTTTTTGCTTTGTGCATAGTGTCCATTTTATTAAAAAATGCTTTCTTTTCTGCGTCAGACATTTGAGCAACTGATTTACCAGTTTTTTCTAATTCTTTTTTAAACTTTGCTTGATATTCAGTTTCTTCACTTACAACTTTGGCAGCAGCTGCAGCAAGTGAACCTTCTTTAACACCAAAATAAGTTTTAGCTTCTAATTTAACATTTGTTTCTGGTTTTTTAATTGTTGGCTGCTCTTTAGCGATTTGAGAAATCTTTTCTTCCAAGCTGCCAGACTTTGTATCTAAGTATTTTTTACTCATTGTTTCTCCTAATTCTTACGTGCTTTTTTCGCTAAATCAGCGTCAGCCGTATAGTATGTTTTACCTTTTGTAATGAAGCTATTTACACGTGCAAACGCCCATTGTTGTGGAGTAGTTCCTGGTCTATGACCACCTTTCCACGCAGCCATACCTCTATCATATACTTGTTTCAATATTCCATACGGTATGCCTGACTTGTCAGACTTATTTTCAAGTCCTTCAATTTTTTCTTGTATCTGTGTTTTATCTTTTTCAACTTCTTTTTGAGCAGCAATTTGAGGTCTTGTTTTTTCTCTTTCTGCTCTTTGTTTAAGTTGATCCATTCTCATTTGTATATTTTCTAAATCATTTTTTGCAATAGCCAAAGGAGTTTTGTTTTTAGGATCTGCTTTATCCATTTTTTGCATTTTAGTTTGTATCATCATTTGACGTATTCTTAATTTTGCAACTTTTTCCATATCTTGAGCTGCGTCTTCTTTCATAGAACCAGCGTGTTTTGGATCACCCATTTTTCTTTTACTCATAACACTTCGTGCCATATTAGATACAAAGTTAATATTTGCTTGTGAAAGTTGTGCTAAACTATCTGTTGAATATTTGTCTAAAAAGTTTTTTAATGATTTAACTTTTTCAGGAGACATCACTTTAAGGTCTGACCAACTATCTTTTAATCTTTTTAATTGTTCTGGACTAATTGCTTCTTTTAATTCATTTTCTTCATTTTGTTTCATATCAGGATTATACATTAAGTAATCTGAAACTGAATTGATATAGTCTTTTGCTTTTGTAATTTTAGATTGTACCCAAGCCTCTAATGGATTACCTTCATCTGATTTACCTTTTAACATTGAAGCAAGTTGAGTTGCTTTGTCAGCAATTGCTTCTAACTCACCTCTTGCCATTGAAACTTCGTGGTCATTTTCTTCTTTAAAACTTACACCTGGTTTTAAAGTATCCATTGTAATCTTAATATCTTTGACACCATCTTTTTTAAGTTGTGCCATTTTCTTTTCAGCAGCATCGTGGGTTTTAAATGGTACTGCAAATTTCTTTTTGTTTAGTGGATCAACATATCTAACAGTATGAGATTGTGCCTCATTCATTTGTTCTTGTATTTGTGTCCAAGTTGTTCTATATTTGCTCATTAGTTTTCTACCTTTGCTCCAGCTCTCCATTGATAACAACTCCAATATCTTGCTTTCCATTTAGGTCCTGGATTATCACAATTGTGTCGAGCTCTAAAATTTCTTCTTCTATCAGGATCGTCTCTTTTGATTTCCATATTTGGATCGCCAAAAGTTACTTTTACAACATTACCCTTTTCATTTTTTACATAAACAGCAAACTTCTTAGGGCCTCCTGGTGTTCTAAAAGGATCATTTAACTTTACTTTTTTACCTTGATATTCAGATTCCATTAAACCTTCTTTTTCGTGTTCAAACGAACACTCATCACATCTTTTATCAAGTTCTTCAAACTCTTTAAATGTTTTCAAAATGCTTCCCATTTGTATTTCTTTTCTAGCTACTTCTTTTTCTTTATTGTGTTTTGTTATAAAATCACTATCACTTAAAGTAGTTAAATCTCTTTCAAATTCTTTGATACGACTTTCAACAAAATTATTTTTTGTATCTACGACTTTATTAAACATCTTATTGTAAACTTCTTGTAGTTTACTTTCCCACTCGTTACCGTATCGTTCCTTATATTTATCTATTGTATCTTTGCTACTTACCCATTCTTCTATGTTTTTTAACTCAACTTTCTTTATCATTTTTTCATCCTTTTCTGCATTAATATTGATCAAATTGTCTTTAGGATTACTTGGTTTATAGGAACTACCTTGATAATTTGGATTATAATGTTTCTCACCAGGTGTTATTGATGAAGTATATTTTGCATAATCGTGTCCTATATCATAGGATTCAACAGGTAAACCTTGTTGATTTATGCCAACATTCATCTTTTCTGGTTCTTTTTCGTTATCTTTTAATGATTTTACTATTTTTAACTCACCATACATTTGTTTAAATCGTTTTGTGTACTTACTAGGTTTAGTTTTTGCAACTTTATCAGCTGGCGATTGCTTGTAAGCACTAGGATCGCTATCTGATTTTTTACCTTGTTTTTCTAAATGTCTATCGTGAGCCTTTTTTTCTTTGTCAGACAATCCTGCAACATATTTTTTAGGTTGATCTGTTTCTTTATCATACTTAAGCTCTCTTGCTCTTTCTTCTAATTCTACTGGATAAACAGGAGTTTCCATTATATCATACAACCAAGACTTATGTAATTTTTGATTTGTGTCTTCAAGCGTTACATAATTTGTTCCTCTTCTTACTATGACACCTGTTATTCCATTTGTTATGTCGTCAACTATATCACCAACTTCATAAAGATGTTCAGTAATGTATTGATCTCTTAAAGTCATTTTTTCTAATTCTTCTTTTGTAGAAGCAGTTATAAAAGGTTTAAATCTTAATGCACCTGCACCCGCATCATAACCATAAGATGCTGCCAAATTCATTCCTTGTCTTACACTTTTAAATAATATTTCTGCATTTTTTGTTCTTGCAAAATTGCTAGGTAAACCTAATTTAAATTGAGAAAAATTATTATCTTTAGCAGCTGCTCTCATTTTACTTGCTGACATTCCTGTTGCACCTTCAGCATCTGGATCTCTTTCACCAGCTGATACAGTATTAATGCTATCAAAGTCATAAAATCCGTGTCGTGCTTTAACACCATTATATTGTTTCATAAGTTTGTCAAATTCTCTTACTCTATCACTTCCTACAACCATTGTAACATCTGTAAATCTTTTATTATATAAGTCAACTAAAATATCAAAAACGTTTATAGCATTTGTAATTACTATATTTGAAGCGTGTCTAGGAAACATTTGTTTCATAGCAGAAACTTTAACTCTAAATCTTAATGGATTTTTTTCTGAATCTTCCGATTTACTTAAATAAATTTTGTATTCATCTGTTCTAACAGAAGCTAGTTTATCTAATAACTTACCGTGACCTATTGTTGGTGGATTGAATCGGCCAAAGGTAAATGCTATAGACTTACCTTTGGCCTCTTTTATTTTTGATAATGATTTCAGTTCATCTGGTGTTACTTTACCATCAGCCATAATGTCTTTCAAATGTTTAAAGAATTTGAGATAATGATACTTCTCTAACATTTTATAAATGACATTTTTTGGCAAACGATTTTTAACGCCAAACTTTCTGATTTCATCTGGTGACATATCTTTCAGGAAAGCATCTTTTCTATCCTGTGTTGTTTTATCACCAATATCAATTAATGTGTTAATAGAATCTATAATTTCATCTAACTTTTCTGAAACTAATTTATTTAATCCATCTATTTCTTTAGGAGTTAATTGTTTTAGTTCCTCATAATCAATCATATCTCGAGCTAATTCACCTTTAACAACATCTATTTCAGAAACACGTTTCTGAAAATCCGCTACGTATTTTTCTGGCTCGAATTTACTTGGTTCTGGTTTTTTGATAAACGTATTTTTGTCTATGTCAAAAGTACCATCTGCCATATCACGAGCCTTACTAAATGTAGCAGGATCTATGATGGAAAAGTAATTAATTGGATGTTTAGTTCCTGGTATTGTTTTACCATTAACTTCGCCTTGATACTCTCTTATTTTTTCGTGTACCTTTTCTTGTTCTTCTTTTGAACCAGGTATATCAAATAAAATATTAATGTCAAGGTCTGCGTCTTCTCTATATTGTTTTGTTAATATAGAACCAATTAAAGTGTATTTAACCACTTTTCCAAATTTTTCAAACTGTTTAATTCCGTCTAATACTTGTTTTCTTACTGAAGGCTTAAGTTTAGGACTTTCTGTATCTGCATTATCAAATACAGGTATTGCATACGTTTTTCTAGGTATGTCTATGATAGATTCTTTTATAAAATCTTTAAATCTCATCTTTTACGTGCCTCTAGCTCTTTTTTCATCCATTGTTTAGCAATATAATTAGTAATAGGCGTTTTAATATATTTATTGACAATCTTACCTATTCTATTCATAGTTAACGTAACTAATTCTAAATCTGATTTGTTATTGTCCACAACTATAAAATTATTCATACCAAATAGTCTTTGAAATTTACCTATATTACTTTGCACACCTTCCCAACTATTTTTTGTAATGTATTCTGGTATGGTTCTTTCACGTCTAGCATTTCTTGCCAAGGCAACTTCTAATGTTGTGTTTACAAAGACCATATAACAATCGTATCCCATATTTTGTAATATGTTATGATGTCGAGCAATCATATCATAATCTCTACCCGTAGCGTCAATTACAAGTCCTAATCTTCCTTGAACGTAAGAGTCTAATTGAGTTATAACACTTTGTTTTGCTCTTTTTCTTATTAGGTCTCTAAAATAAGTTTCTTCGTCTGGCATTGATAAAGATAAATTAGCCTTTTTTAATCCATTTTCAAATTGTCTGTCTGAATTTACAATCTTTAATCCAGTACCTGCAAAAACTGATTGAGTAACGAAAGATTTACCAGAACCAGGACCACCTGCTAAAAAGAATGCTTTAAAGATTCCTGGATCGTAAACGCCTTCAGATAATTGTTGTATGAAACTATTTACTTTCATTTTCTACCTTTTTAATAATTTCGTTTGCAATACTTTCAGGTGTACCACCTTCTGCTTTTATGTTTATAATTTCGTTTTTAAAGTAATCTAATAAAGGAGCAGTTTCTCTATGATATACTTTAATTCTATTTTTAATAATTTCTGGTTTATCATCTGCTCTTCCTCTTGCTGTTAATCTTTTTATAACTTCTTCCTCAGATACTTGTAGATTAATTACATAATCGTAACCGATACCTTCTTCTTTCATTTTATTTGCTTGAATAACGTTACGAGGAAAACCATCAAACACATATCCATTTTTTGCGTCTGATTGTGAAACTCTATCTTTAACTGCTTTAATAACTATTTCTAATGGTGCAAACTCTCCTTTAGATAACAATTCTTTTACTTTACGGCCATCTGGTGTATCTTGTTGTGCTAGTTTTCTCATCATATCGCCTGTATAGATATGAGGTATGCCCAACTTCTTTGTAATAATTTCTGAATAAGTTGATTTACCAGAACCAGGTCCACCTATCATTATAATTCTTTTTTTTTCAGCTTCTGTTATAAAATCTAAAAAAGTTTTCATCTATTAAACCTGCATAGTTCTTGGAGTATCATACAATATAATATCAAATGTTGATGACATATTTGTACCTGTTGAAGCAATTGCTCTAACTTCAATATCTGTTTTTTCAGGTAAGGCAAATGGCACTT
>Ga0208644_1003740_pt1 | contig 11681 bp, 7 predicted proteins | sample VirMetDEL_Nov_18_FD_184517 | JGI IMG/M metagenome (GOLD analysis project Ga0208644, IMG submission 184517) | Aqueous microbial communities from the Delaware River and Bay under freshwater to marine salinity gradient to study organic matter... | ecosystem: Environmental > Aquatic > Marine >... | reverse complement strand
TCCGGTATAAACAAACGGACCATCTGTGCTGCCGTTGCCGGTGTAGCTGCCGAAGGCGCTATAGCCCGCGACTGGCGCGAAGCAGTAGGCGACGTAATCATCGTTTGGTTGCGCAGTTGCATAAATATCCGAGTTAATTGAAAAAACGCTGGACGTAGGCGCTGTATTGTTCCACCAAGTTGAGGCGACTTGTTCGGCTGCTGTGCTAAACAATAAACCTTTTCCAGGTCCCAAAGACGTGTGATAAATGCCCCAAGGATTTGCGTTAGTTCTGTCTTTAACGACAATAAATTGTGGTGCAATACCTAATCCATGGCCGACAGTTGCGCCTGTGGCTGCTGGCAGTGGACCAGCGTTATATGTCACCACACTGAATCCCGCCGAGATGTTGGCGCGGACGGTGCTGGTGATGCTGCCGCTGGTGTTCGTCGCGTTTGATGTGCCCGCGTCCCACGCCCAGGCGACAATAGCGTTGCTGCTGCCGTTTGTGTCCGTTGAATCACCAACAGTAAATCCATCACTGGTGAATGCGGAAAATCTATCTGTATCAGTAGATTCTGAGCTGGTAAGGTTTGTAATTAGCCGTTGACCAGCGCCACGAACAATGTCGTTAATAACGTGATTTCCAGTAACACTGCGATTTTTAATCCATACCATGTCCGGGGAAAATCCAAGACCCGTTATTGTTTGAGTACTTGGAGCATTGCCCGTATAAAGCGCCACATCCATAACGGTGGATGGGTCTTCAATCGTCGGCGTGTCTAGGTTGGCGGTGCAGAGACACTTGAAGCCGCCACTGGGGGCGCTGTAGGCGAAGGCGCGTTGGCCGAAGTTCGCTGAATATGTAACCAAGCCAGCGCCGTTAAGACAGGGCTGATAATTTGCAGATGGAATCGAAGTGAACGCTACGCCTTGGCTAACGCCATTTTTGTAAAAGGTAAGTGTGCCGTTGTCTGCGTCAAATGCAATTCCAATAACGTCGTTACTTGTAAATGTGGCACCATAGGCGCTACTTGTTGACCCTTCTCTTTTTTGACCAGTATCTGAATAATATCCGTAATCAATATAAGAGCTGGTTCCAAGAACTTTGGCAATTCCAACAAAAGTCTGATTGTAAAAACCTACTGTACCGACGGTGCATTCCCAGTACCATTTGCCGCTAGGCATCCCAAAGGTGCCAAGTACACCATTAAAGTTGCTGTCATCTCCGTTGGTATCTAAGTTGCCATTTGAAAGAGTCCGCCCCGTTGATGGTCTGAGCGAAAGAGGGTTCCAGGTGCAGTAGTTCCCCGGCAATTCTCCGCCGAGTCCGGTGTCATTGGCGGTGTCGCCGTTGGTGGGCGAGTCGCGCAGGGAGTCATTACCTGCACCAGCCGTCACACTCAGATTGTTAACCGTCCAATCATTAGAACCAGCGGCGTCGTAGCCCAGTGCAGCGGCAGAAGAGTTGTCCGCAAAGTCCAGGTGGAAGCCGTTGGTGCCGTAGCTGCCGGTATATGCGATGGGGTTCCACACGCCAGTGGTGGCGTCAAACTCCCCGAAGCTGGTGGGGTCTAACGCAGACCCATCAATCAGATATACATCTGCGAGGTAGCCGTTGAGGTACTGACCCGCAAACGTCCCACTGCCTGTGCCGCCAATAAAATGAGTATTTGCAGTGTTAAATACCGTGTCAAGGTTTTGACTAGGTGCCGTCGAGCTGGACCAAGTAGTTATTTGTGTGCCGTTGACGTATGCTTTAATCCGCTCTGTTGAAGTAGCCTGAGTCGTGTCAACTGCGACGACAAAGTGATACCAGCTTGACGGATCACGAAAAACCTGGGAACTAATATACAGAATTTGATCGCCTACTCCGCTAGTCCAATGATTTATGCGTAGGGTATTGTCTGACTGCAAACGGGCAGTGAAATAAGCCGTAGAAGACTGAGCCGAAAATACATCCTGATCATTAAAAGCACTGCGCTTAAGCCATCCACTCCAAGTGAAAGTTCTGCGGTTACCGGCAGATGCGGGAGTGCGACTAAGGTATGCCGAATCGGCTGAGTTGAAACGCAGCGAACGTTCAATGGCGAAACCGCCAGCTCCAGCGTCTGCAGAAAACAGCAGGGGCGATCCAGATCCGGGGACTGCCATTACTTAATGTCCGAAATCAGGCGGGCGGTGATGCGTGTAGCACTATCGGCGAAATACACCAGCGCATCAATCGCGCTAGCGGTTGTCGTCAAGGTTGGTGCGGTGCCGCCGGGGAACTTGAAATATCCCCCGAAAGCCAGGGTGCGGCTGCCCGTTCCATCCTGCGTGATCAAAATCACCCCGCTTTGACCTGCTGTGAGATTAGTCGGGTTGGCAAGTGTGCGATTGCCCCCCAGCGTCACACTGAAATTGTTCGCCACCGCAAAATCAGGCGTGATCGTCGCCCCATCCGTCAGAGCAGAGATTGTTCCCCGCTGTGCTGCCGTAAAAGTTTGTGCTGTGCCAAGTGCAGCGCGGCTTGCCCAGCTAAGCGTTCCGGCAGCATCAGTCGTCAGGCTTTGACCGCTGGTGCCATCAACCGAAGGCAGCGTCCAGGTGACATTGCTGGTAACCGTGGCAGGTGCCTGCAGTGCAACCCAGTTGCTGCTGTCCGAGTCAGCAAACCGCAGATCGCTTTGAGCGTTAAGCGTGATGTTGCCAGTAAAGGTTGCACCAGCCAGTGATGCCAAGCCCAAGTTGGCAACGGTCACATCGCCGATAGTGATCCATGCCGAATCCGCACCGTTGCGTAGCTTCAACAGTGCCGGACTGACGCCGGTGTCGATCCACGTTTGATAGGCGTAGGTCGTGGTCGGGGCAGTCGCACCACTGTTCTGACTGACAACAGCAGCCAGAATTGTGTTCAGCTCGGCGCGGAAGTTTGCGCCAGACTGGTTGGCTAAGACGTAATCAGTGGCTTGGCTCATGCGATTTGCCTGCCGTGACCCACGGCTTGATAGTCGAAAGTCTTACTGACTATCGTAGCCCCGCTGTCACGGAAGGTCACGGTGAAACCTGTTCTGCTGATACCAGTCACCGTGAAGTAGTCGCCAGCATCCATATCCTGCGCTGTGATGCCAACGCTCGGCACACCATAGAACGCAGTCGGGAATGTCACCGCATAAGACCCCGCGCCACTGGTTAGGTTGCGCTGCGTTTCGATGCGGCGCTGGAATTGCGTGATCACCCCCAGCTCTTCCACCACCACGTTTTGCGCGACGTTGCTGCTGGTGCTGATCATCTTGAACTGGAAGCCACGTCCGCGTGTGGTGTTATTGACGAACGGCTGCCAACTGCCCCAAGTTGGTGTGCCAGCAGGGTTGTCGTTGGTGTGGCGAACGTATAGCTGGCAGTTAGCCGCGCCAAGGTCATCGCCATCGATGTCGTCCCACAGGTCGATAAAGTCCAGGCGATCATCCCAGGCATTACCTGGTTCAAAAGCACGGGTTTTCAGGATGTTGCGTAGGTCGATGTCATAGACGCCGCCAAGGTCCAGCGTTTCGTAGAACTCATAGCTGCCTTCTGGTACGGCGCCACCGATGTAATCAATGAAGCCCAGCCCGTCCCAGTTGCCATCGGTTGCCATGTCGTCAACCAACGTGTCAGAAGCAAGAATCAGCCCGTTCTCGCTGGTGCTGTACGCCATGTTGGTGGCGGTGCCATTGAAGGCGGGGGAATTGTCTTCCTCGCGGTACTGCTGAATCAGGAATGCATCCTGTGGCGCAGGCAGATCAACGATGACGGTTGCGATGCCTGCGGATTCATTGCCAGTGGAATCAATGGCGCGAATCATGTAGGTGCCTTCAAGCAAAGGCACGATTTTGCGGGTGCTGCCACCGTTGACCGCAGGCACAATGTCATTGCCATCACCCCAGCCGGCACTGCCGTCAGTTAGGGGGCTGTGGCGGATGCGAATTTGACCGCCGATGCGCACGTCAATATCGACAGTTTGCGGCCAATACAGCTCAGCATTTTTGTCGTCGATTGGCGCAATGAACAGATCAGGAATGGTCTGCGGTGGTGCTGTCTTGCCAATGGCGTCAAAGGTGGCAGTTGCAGCATTGCTGCCGATGCGAGCAGAGTTTTCAGTGATGACCTCAAACTCGTAGCGTCCGACCTCGGTGTTGCGAATTTCGTATTCAGCCGTTTTGGGATAGGCAGTTGTCCAGTTACCGTTTTCCAGCCGATAACGGAATCTGTATTGGAATGCCGCTGGCACGGATTGCCAACTGACAACAATGCGCTGCGCAACTTGGCCGTTGTTTTCGTAGAGGTATTCCTGGGCGCTGATATTGCTGGTTGCCGGGGGTGGGACGTTCAGATTGGTGATGTCCCGCACAGGGATTTCAACGTGCCGTTCCACATAGTCATATTTCTGCTGTGAGTAATAGACGCCTGTGATGGCATAGGTCAGACCGTCTTGCTCACTGATCGTCAATACACGCCAGAGCGTTGGCCGCACATCGTCGGAACTGATGACGAACACTGCCCCAGGCTGCGGGGTGGCAGGTAACGCAGTTTCCAGAAAGACAATGTTGCCCGAGCTGTTGTTGATTCGGCTGCTGCCAAACGTGCCATCAGGCAGAAGGACACGGATAACAGGATTCAGGTTGCTGGCTGGGATGACTGTTGCAGTCGTGTCGTCGATTGCGATTTGCGTTGTGGTTGCGGTTTTGACTCGACCGCCGCGACGCTCACCGCTGATCACCGGGTCATAAACCTGAACGACATCGCCGGGGCGGACGATCACACCAGCATCAGCCGATACTTCGAATGCAATCGTGTTGCCCTCGTTTTGATCGGTGTAGAGCATCCATTCGCCAAGGCGGCGAGCTTGCCCGCGTGATGTGCAGGCAAATGCCGAAATGTCAGCCTTGACTACGCCGTACTTAGCGATGGCAGAAGCATCTTCAACAACTTCATACTGAATCTCCCGCGCGTCGAGATCCATGTATGCAACCTGCACCACCGTGTGGCGGGTTTTCAAGCTGCTGCCGCTGTAGGTGAAATTGCCGTTGACAACATTTGCTGGGGTGAAGCAGTAGCTGAAATTTGTGGGGCGATCTTGGCTTAGTGCCAGGGCTCCAGTAGACCAAAACGGCATCGCCCGAAATACCGAGCACATGTCGTTGATGAGTTTGTATGCCTCTTCCTGCGTTTGGATATTGACTGAACAGGAAAAACGGGGTTCGTAATTGTTGTTGCCGTCGTTTAGACCGTGCCTGCCGGTTTGAGGATCGTAATCATCAGTTGTGCCACTGCGGCCATCAATTAAATAGGTGTTGCGAGCCGAGCAGTATTGGCTGGCTTCATAAAACGCCCATTTGTCGAGGTTGGCTGCTTTGATGTGATCGCCTAGCCCGTAACGGGTGCTGGTCAGCAGATCCCACAACACCCAAGCGGGGTCTGAAGTCCACTGCCTGCCTCCGAAGGTGTAACCGCCGCTGGTGCTTTGGGTGAAGGTGCCGTCCCATGGCTCATCCTTAAAGATCAGCGCACCACGTCCATTAGGTCCGAGTGCGGGGCGGGCATTACTGGGAATTTGAACTTTGATGCCACGAATGCGGAATGCACGCTGCGGAACGCTTGCGAACTGTTCAGCAGGAAGAACAAAACCACACAGAGCACTGTTGGGATAACGCAGCTTCGAGTAACGGATTTCGCTATACGAAGCCCAATAAACTTTGTCAATTCGCGTTACGCCATAGGGATCGCCAGTGGGCGGTTCCTCTGTTTCGCGGATTACGCGGACGGCAAAGCTGGTCGTGAATAAATTGGGCTGAACAACATTGACGACAACCGTGCGCTGGTAAAGGTCGCTGGTTCGCCCCGTAATCTGCATCCGCGTGTCGCCACTGGGGATGCCGCCATAGGAAGGGTCGCTGGTAAAAGCGCCGCCGTCGTATGAAACTTCAATGCGGAAGTTAACCTGCGTTCCACCGAAGTCGCCATTTGAGTAGAAATACTCCAGTCGCGGAACAGAAAACGTGACGCGAACCGCATCGACTGTTGTATCCGTAATGGTGCGGGTTACTGGGCTGCCGTATTGAATTTCAACGCCGACGTTGTAGGCGGTTTCACCTGCCCGAAAGCCTGTGATCCAGCTTTGCGATTGCTGCCCGTAACGGTGATAGGTTACGACGCCCTTGTAGTTGTAGTCGGTGTCTTGGGGGTTAGTTGGATCTGCCCCAGGGAGCAAAACAGGTTGGTCGTCGAGGTATATGTCTTTAAGAGCCGCAATGTTGTATGTCTCAGTGTCACGCGTATAGTTTCTTGCCGAAGGGAAACCTTCAATTTCGCCCTCGCTGAGCAGGTCAAGGATCCGCGCATATTGCGAGTTATTTAGGTTGTCGCGGGATATTGCAGGCATGATTAGTACACCGTCGATTCGGGATCATCAGTCAAGATTGCAGCAGATATTGTCACACTGCCGACAATCGTTTCGCCGTAGACGATTGGGACTGGTACGCCTTGTCTACTGACGTTTTGAATCCCGCTAAAGTTATACGATTTGCGGGGATCTTGGCTGCTAAATGTTTCACCAAGTCCCGAGCTAACTCCTAGCTGTGGCGTTGGCGTAAGCAGTTGTGCAACGCCGCCAAGTACCAATGATGCGCCAACTGCACCGATTGCAGTTGCAACGCCTCCCGTCAATACACCAGTCACTCCAAGTCCCAAAAAGCCTCCCGCTACAGGACCAAGAATGATTGCAGCGGCAATTAAGCCAATGCCAGCCAAAACTTTGCCAACCCCGCCACCAGCGCCAGCCATCACTGGCACAATCTTGATCTCCTCCTTAGCACCAATCGGATAGTGCAGTTGCTCGGGCTGGTCGCCGATGTCAAGTGCGTTGTCTGAAACCAGCACTTTGTAATGCTGGTCAGCCATGTGGCTGCGAAGTGCCGGGAAATTTGCCAGCAAAAAACGGACAGCCTCTGCAGGGTTGGCAACGTCAGCCCGGAAAACGCGGCGCTTCAGGAATTTTGCCAGCGAGCCATAGACCTTGATCTTGCGCAGCATCGTCAAATCCGGCTGATGTGACGCAGGACTCGCCCTGTGATCTCTTGATAATAGCCGCCATAAAGGTCACGGCTACTGAGCCGACCTCGAACATGTTGCAGGATCATGCCGTCGCCTAAATACACCGCACAGTGACTTAGCCCCTGCGTGCCAAGTGCCATCAGCAAGGCGTCGCCCTGCTTGAAACCTTCAGCGCGGTCGATTTTCCGAAATCCAGTTGCCTCATAGCACTGCTCAAACAGCGGGTCAGCGTTGAACTCATCGGGCGTTACAGGGCGATCCCAATCGCGTAGATCCAGCGTCCATTCCTGCCGATACCAGTCACGCACCAGGGTCCAGCAATCGCTGGTTCCCCATACCCATGGTCTGCCAACGAGCGGCGCCTGATAACCGCAAGGTTGGTACGTCGCCCAGGTCTCATCATGTGGCTGGACAATATGCCAGATCAGATCAGACTTTTCGGCAGAAATCTTGTCCGCTTCACTGGGCTGCGGCGAGCAGTTGGGATGGCTATGAACTACAGCAATGATCTCGCCAGCATCTTCTGCATCGGCATAGTCTTCCGGGTCGAGCAAAAACTGATCCGCCCCAGGTTGCAGGTTTTTGCATGGCCAGTAGCGTTCGCGTCCTTTGATAACCACAACCAGACCGCACGATTCACGCGGCGCTTCAGCCTTGGCGTGCTCAAGTGCTGCCGCCTTCCAGTCGCTCATCCAATAAAGGTGCCTAGTGACGGAAAGCTGCCAAATGGCACGCCAGCATCATCATTGGGATCGAATCGCAATTCACAGCTACTAAGGCGTTTGCCGCATACATCCTCAGCCAACGTGGCGACAGGATTGTCGTTTACGTCGAAGTAATTGCTGCCGGTGTAACCGCATTCAGTGCTGCGATATTTCCACTGGCAGATATTGGCGATGCACTGGCGCTTGGGTGCTCGTACACCAGCCAAATCAAAGGCGCTGACCAGTTCAAACTCAACTACGTCGCGGTTCTCGGTGACCTTGCGATCAACGTAAAAGATCTCGCGTGGCGCTTCGGCAGTGGGATCAGGAGTGCCGTAGGGGTTGGTATTGTTAGGGAAATTAACTGCATCCAAATACCGCGCCATCGTGCGGATCCTGGTCAGCTTGGCGCCACATAAATCATTGCCAGGATTGGTCGCATTGATTTCGATCATGATCAGCGACAAAAAGCTGAACAAGTTCGAGACGCGCACTTTGGGGCGCGGCAGTTGCCCATTGCCTACATATTCAAATCCATCGACCTCAATCGGATAACGGGTGTATTGGTTGCCGTTCCAGGTAACGCCTGTGTTTGGTGTTTTAAGCGTCAGACCAGCGTGGAAACGGTATATCGCATCCGCTCCATGCAACGCGGCAAAAATTTCTAGCTCATACAAATCAATGATCGCGGTAGGCGCAAGCTCAGACAGTTCAGGCGCTACTGCACTAACTGACAACCAGACAACGGTGTTGTCGTTGACCTCTTGGCTGCCGATGGTTGCCCAAAACGGTTCACTGCCGCCGCTTGTGCCAGCAGTTGTGCAACGGAAAACCAGTCCGGTGCCCTGCTGGCTAGTAGGTCGAACAACGGCGCCAACGGCATAAGATGTAGATGCCTGCCATGCGGTGTAAGCCATTTACGGTTCGTACACTTGGCGGAAGGTGGCTGTAATGATATTGATATCTGCGTATTGATACTCTCGATTCCAACTTGTACACACAAATTTGTACGAAGTGGCCGAATCTAATGGAGTCCAATCAAACGCATCACCATCAGAAGCACGCGCATCAAAAAATGCCTCGATTGCATCAGCGGTGTCATTATCAGTAGCTGTCCAACGCAGATCCCATGTTTTAGGATTTTGATTCAAACCAAAACGCAAACGTTGTTCGTATCCGTCGCCAAATTTGACAGTACGAATACTTGGCTCAGATTTTTTTTGAGCACCGAAATCAGGGGTGTAGGTAAAAGTTGCCATGTTTAACGAGCGAGGAGACCGCCAGCGCGTTTCTGTCTAATCAATTCTTCTTGAACTGCAGCGCTGATTGCACGTCCAAGTTTGGCACCTTGCTGATTGTCGCCTTCTACTGATGTGCCTCGTGCATCTACGTTTACTGTAATGTTGCCACCACCAGCTCCATCTTTCATGGTGACCGGGATGGTACGACCGTCAGGCAGCGGCACATACGCTTCAGGGCGGCTGCCTTCACCAAACATGGCAAGCTGCGGTGAAGTGGCGATACCACCGGCTGCGTAGCGCTTGAGAGGCAATGCGCCGTTGCCGGTCATGATGCCGCCATTGGCAAAACCAAAGCCTCCGGTAAATGTCAAAGGATTGAAGCCAACTGAACTGGCATTGTATTGAGATACGCCTGACAGAGGCGCAATAACTGATTTGCTGCCACCACCCAAGAACCCAAGCGATTGCATGATTGATTTAAGGATGAATTGTTGAATAATCATCCTTGTTGTCTCTTGAAGGATTGCAACTGCAAATTCTCTGTAATTAGTTGTTCCAGTTGTAACCAGATCAAATATCGAATTTTCGACTTTTTTAATGCCAGATTCAGCAAGATTTGCAAATGCTTCGCGAACGGTTCCGACGCTTTCACCGTAACCAATCAATCCATCTTTTAAGCCGCCCATCACATCGGCGTTGTATTGCATTGCCCGCGCATTTTCGTAAACACGCTCATTAACACTCGAAATGCTGTCGTCCAAGTCTCGGAAAAATTTGTTCATATCCTGCGCATATTCACCCTGAGCAAAGCCAATGGCTGCTTCTTGTAAACCATCAATACCTTGAACTAAATCACTGATGTTTAAGTTGCCACCAGCCTCTCTAAACTTCTTCGCCAAATCGAAAACTTTAAGAAGTAAATCTCCAGTAGCATTCTTGGCTTCGTCGACTTTTTTAGTATATTTATTTTCCAATTCAGTCAAAGCATTACCACCCAATTGATTTATAGCCTTGTTCGTTTCAACTGTTTTGTCCGTAATGTCTTGTTGCAACATTCCGGCTTTTCTAAATAATTCGTTTCTTCTTTCTAAAAGTTTTTCTTGACGTTTCGCTTCTCGTTCTGCCGCTTTTGATGCTTTGCCGTCTGAAGGTAATTCAGCACCGGTCATTCCACCACCTTGATCAGTGCCATAAGCTCCGGCTGGCACCTTAAATTCAGGAAAGTAATCAGCATAGTTTTTGGTGTATTGCGCCAAAGCACCAGTAACACCACCCGTGAGCTTTCCAAAGATCTTTTCAGGTGTTGTACCGAAAGCTTCAGCAATTTTTCTTGGAACAAAAAGCGCTACATCGGTGAATACTTTAAAAATGCCTTTACCCAAGTTAAAAATTGTTCCGGCAATAAAGCCGACTGCTCTTTGAATATCGCGACCCAAATTGAACCAAAACGTCGCGTAACGCTTCAGGAACTCAGAGTTTTTATTTACCCAAGACAACATCTTTGCAAGATTGTCTTGCATTCCAGCGCCAATGTTTTGGAAGAAGCCGCCATAGTTTTCCGCTGCGGTATCAAGTGCAAGCTTCAAACGTGCGCCAGCTTTTTCTGGTGATGCACCAATGATTTTGGCAATCTCGTCATAATCATCAACCTGCTTCTCTGTGAACTTCACAAAGTCAGCAATTGTAACCTTACCCTGCTCAAAAGCCTTTGCCAGCTCAGGAAGGCTGCGACCTGTTGCTTGAGCAAATTTTGCAACAGCACCGGGCAAGCGTTCACCAATCTGACCGCCCATTTCTTCGGCGCTAACCTTGCCCTTGCTCAAGACCTGAACAGTGGCGCGAACGATTGCGTCGAGGTCCTCTTGTGATTTACCAAAGGCAACTGAAGCACTGATAACACCGCGATAAATCGCCTCTGTTTGTTGAACAGTTAAACCATTGGCGCGAGCAGCAACGCTCACCTGCGCATATCCATTAACTGTTTCTTTTAGACCAACTGAATAGTCAGTGCTGATCTGCCGTGCGATTTGCAGGTTTCTATTGAAATCAGCCTGACTTGCTGACGCTTGAGCAAGCGTAATTTTGGCAAGGTTAAGTTCTTTGACGTAATCAGAAATGCCTGCAGCTTGCTGCCTCAATCCTGATGCGCCTGCGCCAATGCCAGCACCAGCAGCAGCACCCGGAGGACCACCAAGAATGCCACCTACTGCAGCACCAAGAAATGCCTCAGGACCACCGAAGAAGCCAGCACCGGCAACAGTGCCGATAGTTTGCAAACCGCGACCACGACCGCCACCGCCAGCCGTCTGCGTTTTTTCTAATTGCCGATTGAGTTCCTTGAGACGAACAGTTGCTTCTTTATATGCATCACTGCCAATACGAGCCGAATTTCTTACCGCTTCAAATGCTTGCCTCTGAAGACGTAAATTATTGATTGACTTGTTTGTTTCAGTGCCAAGATTTTTTAGCTGCGCATTAACAAGACGTAGATCAACATTTGCCGATTTTGATTCGGCACTGATACCGCGCATTGCGGTTTTCAGTTGATTCAGTCCAGGCAGACCTTCGACAACGGCACGTACTCTGACAATCGTTGCGTTGGTGTCGGCTGCCATTAGCTTGCTCGCTTGCTGTTCAGGATTGCCAAAGCGGCTGATTCCATCACCTGTATGCCTTCAAAAAT
>Ga0208644_1003736_pt1 | contig 11687 bp, 8 predicted proteins | sample VirMetDEL_Nov_18_FD_184517 | JGI IMG/M metagenome (GOLD analysis project Ga0208644, IMG submission 184517) | Aqueous microbial communities from the Delaware River and Bay under freshwater to marine salinity gradient to study organic matter... | ecosystem: Environmental > Aquatic > Marine >... | reverse complement strand
TTAGCAGTACCTAAAGGAGGAGGAGTTACTGACTCTTGTTGTGTAACTTTTTTTTCTTCTTGACCCCATTTAAATATATCAAAAGTATCTAAAAAATTAAGATTAATTGGCATCAGTAACATACTCCAGATTATTAAGTTCATCTTTTAGTATCCGTTCTGCAATTTTAATAGGGTCAGTCTCTTCCATCATAGCTCTAATTTTAATATATAGGTTAGCTCTTTGAAGATTAGCTTCCATTGCTGGAGGTAATGCATCAGGACTAGTTAAACGCCCTGTATTTTTATCTAGTATAATATTGTAGTCAGTATCTTGGCTTTCTCTTTGAAATACAGCCATAGTATATTGTCTAAACTCACCTAAAGATTTTATAATAGAAGGTTTAAAATCAGGATTACTATAAAAATGTTTAAAGACTTCAGGTTTTAATTGAGATAAAGCAGTTAATTGTAAATCATATCCTTTTAATTTAGTAGCAGATTTACTATTAAAATCTTGAGCATGTATATTATTTAATGTAGCACTAACTAAATTAATATCACCAGGCTGAGAAGAAGTATCTGCTTTTCTAATAGATTGTTCTACTACTACACCCCAATTAGGGTCATTAATAACATCAATTTCAGTAGCTGAATAAGAAGTATTTTTAGGTTCAGACATAGCTTTAGCATATACTTGTAATTCTTTTCTAAAAGCATCTTCTAAGTCTTTACTTAAAGCTCCTGCTCCTCTTAACTTAGATAAAGTATCAGCAAGACTATTTAAACTTTTTTGAGCAAGCTCAGCGTTTCCAAACTGCATCATAAATTTAGTATCTAAATCTGTTTTAACAATTGCAGCTACATTTTTTTTATATTTTTCTAAACCTTCTAAACTTAAATCACTTGTCATTTCTTGACGTAATAATTCAAAAGTAGCATTCATAGTTGTATTAAAAGATTTAACATCCTCTTTATCTTGAGGCAATTCATCATACATTTCTGCTACAGCTGTTTCAAATCCAGCAATTAATTCTCTAGCTGCAGCTACTTTTGAATTGTAATCAGGGTAACTAGTATTATCAAGAAGAATAGCTTTTACTCCTTGAGTAATTTCAGTATGTAGCATTTCTTTTATGTTAGCTGTACCTCCTGCATCTTTCCATATAGCATAAGTTTCTATTTTAGATAAGCCTTCAGAGTTTTCTAATAAAAATTTAGCTCGCTGATACTTACTTGATTTACTTTTATAAAAATCATAAGCTACTTCTAGTTTATCTCTAGGTAAATCATAAGCACTACCTTCAATAAATGGGTCAATGAATTCTACTTTTTGTTTATATTCTTCTAAAGCTATTTTTTGTGCAGCTTCTTGAGCTTTAATTTGATAAGTGTAAAGGTCATTTGTTCCTAACTGATTTGTAGTTTGTGCATACCTACTTACAATTTCATCTTGTGCCCACATATTGTCATTAACTAATTTTTGAATTTGAGTTTTGTTTCTAATCATACTTTCATAAGGACTATAAATTCCTTGAGCTTCCCCTTTAGAAAGAGTACTAGTAATAGTATCAACTCTATCTAAAATTTTAGCACGAGCATCTCCTTCAAGACCAGGTAATTCATTTTGCAAAGCAGTTCGCTCTGATATTAATAAGTTTCTCCCATCAGGACTATTAGCTAAAGCTTCTTGATAGTGGTCATAAGCAAGGGCATTAGCTTCTTTAGTTACTTTATTTTTTTCTAATTGTTCATAATTACCTAGCCCAAGCATAGCTCCACCCGCTAAAGTAGTAAGCAAAGAATCGTCTATAGCCCCAGATTTATCTACAACACCAGGTTGTACTGTTAATCCAGGATATAGCTTTTCCATTTTAGTAGTTTCAAAGTCTGATTTAGCCATGTTAGTCCTCTTTTAAATCTTGTAGTTCGTTATATAAAATTTCTAAAGTGTCTCTGTATTCAGAGTTAGGTGCTAATTCTATAAAAGTTTTTATAGCTTGTATTTCTTCAGTAGAATATTTAGGATTAGCATGTATTCTTCTACGTTCTAGTACGTCATTAAATAATGATTTAAGTCTAGATTTTTTAGATTGACTATCTAATTTAATTAGTTCTTCCCAAAACATTTCTCTTTGATTATCTGTAAATTCAGCAATAAAGTTAGCAGTTCTAAAAGCTTCTGTTATTCCACCAAAGGTTAAGTCATATCCATTAAGAATTAAACCTGATTCCCACCAGCTTTTAGCTAGTTCAACTATACGTTCTTCTTCATCTTTTAAAGCAAACTTAGTTTCAAAAAAGATTCTATCTTTATCATTAGGTACTGAAAAGGCAGTAAGAAACTTATCAAAGTTAGACACAGGTGTACCTGTAGTTTGTCCTAGTCTACTAATTTTTTCATTTAATTTAGTATACATAAAGGTATTCCATAACGAACTACCACCTGAAGTTAGTCTAGCTAGCTGTACTAAACTAGATTGTAACTTATCATTAAATGCAATATTATCATGTTTAGTAAACATAGAATCAATTAACTTAAATGTATCTATTGCTTGTATTGCTGTACGTGTAGCCGGTCCTAATTGATAATTAGGTATGTCAGCACCTAGCATTGTTGCTAAAGTTTTCCAGAATGAACGATAAACACCACCAGCCTCAGTACCAAAAGGTGAGTATACTTGTGCTATATCAGCAGTTGATGTAATTAAATTACCATTATCATCATAAGTAGGGAAGACAGCATCAGCTGTTCTATTAATAATTAATCTAGTTAATGCTACATCATCTAACATTTTAGCTACATCTTCATTACCAGAAGCATTAAGACTATCAAGTATAAGTTCTCCAAGACCATACACTAAGCCTCCACGTACTCCAAATACAGCTAAGTTATATGCAGCTAAAGCCCCACGTTGAGTAGGTGAATAAGGAGAAGCTCCCTTATTCCATATAGATTCAGAGGCTTTCATACCAAATGCCTGAAACTGTCCAATGTACTGTAAAATAGGTACACGTTGGAAAGCATATGTATTTTCTTTAATCATAGAACCAGCTAGTTGATTAGCATCAAATGTAATTTCATTCATAGCTGTTTTACTTCTCCAGTTTTTACCTGGATTATTCTTAACCCATAGTGAACGAGCAGCATGCCACATACCAACACGGTTCATATATTCACCAGCTTCAAAACCATACTTACCATAAGTTGATAAAGCTTTATTAGCTAGTCTACCAAAAGTAGTTCCTCCTGATAATGTATCTACTTTATGACTAAAGATACCTTTAGCAAAGTAGTGTTCACCAGTAATACCATGACCTACATCTTCAATGTATTTAATAATATATTGATGGTCTTTTAATGTAAGTTTAGAAGAGTCAACTCCTAAAGATTTTTCTATTCTTCCTTGTTCATAAGCATACTTAAATAACTCTGGATTATACTTAGCATATTTTCCTTCAATACCTTTAGTTTGTAATAGTTTAGCATGTAGTGTACCTACAGTATTTACAAAAGTATTTAACCTATCAGGACCTACAATCATAGGACCAAATATACCAATAGGTTGTAGCGTTAAGTTTCTCCACAAAGCCGCAAGTGTAATTTTAAATGTAGTAACATAACGTCTAGGAGCATCAAGAACTACATTAGGATTACGTTCCCATTTACGGAAAAATTTAGAAGCATGCAAAAACATTGGAGAATCTGTAGCACTACCAAGTTTATCAGCTATCATAGATAAATATCTAGCCCACATTTGCCCACTATGTCCTTGACCCATAGCATGCATACGTTCCCACTCAGCTACAGCTTGTCTATATATACGTTCATTACCAGGTTTTATTTGAATTTCACTAGCTTTAGTAGGATAAACTTCACTACCATGTTCTAATCTAACTTTACCTTTGTAAGCTTCAAGCCAACCAACTTGCATTTGTTCAAGAACAGGCTGCATAAATGCATCTGTACCTAGTCGTTGAGTAGTAAGTACAAAAGATTCTAAAGGGTCAGCATATATAGGATTATAAATATTATCATTAGATGCTTTAGCAGGTCTAGCAACAGCTTCTCTAATTAAATGAACTTCAAGATTATCACGTGCTGTTAATTCTTCTGCTTTAACTACATCAAAATCATATTTAGTAGAGTCCATCTCTGGAAGAAGGTCTCTATTTTTATTCATCCAAGCATTAGCTTCGGTTTTAGTTTTAAACATAGCAACCGTATTAGCATTAGATTCTAACAATGGAATCTCACGAGCTAATGTACCAACAGGTGCCATAGTTACTTTACCATTTCTTACTATACGTTTAGGATAAGCTTTAACAAAGAATGTACCTTCTGATATTCTACTAAAGTGTCCAGTTTTAGTAGGAACAATCCAATCAGGTACTCCTGTTAACTTTTGTCCTTTAGGTAGTATAGCATAATCAAACATAGCTCCTGTTTCATCTCTAAAAGGTTTAGCTAATTTAACTATTTTTCTTATTGGTAAATCATTTTGATATAAAAATTGCTCAACAGCTATTGTTTGATTGTTAGCTTCATGTGCATTCCATTTAAATGCAGTTTGATGTTCAGCATCCCATAATGTATCTAAATTAATTTTACCTGTATTTTTATCAATAGGAAATTGAAAGACATCTTGTACCATTATTCTTTGTTTGTTACCATCCATTCTATTTATATCTATATAATCTTTAAATCCTTCTGTAACATATCTGTTAATTTCACGTTGATTTAATAGTTGATAACTAAATCTATCTATTTGTCTCATCAAAGCAAGAGTATCTTGTAATCCACGAACATGTCTAATGTCAGGACTATAGTCTAATAGCTTATAAATTTCATTAGTAGTAAATAAATCAGATTGATTTCTAGAAGCTTCCATTAAAGTTTTAAGGTCCTGCCTAAATCTTTTAGTAGCTAACTTTACACCAAGTAAAGACTTATCATACATATAAGTAGACAATACTTCTAGTTGCCTTTTAGCTGCACGTTCTGCAAACTGGTGGCTCATTGTCCAACTTCGTTCTAAAGCTTTATCAGATTTACCAAAGACAGCTAACCAATTAAAAGCTCCTTTATTATCAAAGATAATTTCTCTACCTTTAGTAGCTACTCTACCTAGCCAATTTAAACTAGGGTCTTGTTCCCAAGGAGTTTTATTAAAATCGTCAGCTAATTGTCTTACTTCATCAAAGAAATCTCCTGTTCTTTCCCATCTTATTTGATACCTAGCTGTTCCATACATTTTAATATCTGTTAAAATACTAGGTAGTTCGTCTTTAATAGGTACTTTGTATAAAGGATTACCAGCATCATCTAAGGCTTCCATAAATACTTTACCACCATCTGTACCTTCAGCTTCATTAAGACGTTTTACTTTAGCTTGAAGAGCAAGACCTGCTTGATGAGCTTCTACTATATTAGAGTAAGCAAAACCATCTTTATTAAAAGCTAATGACATTTTAATCTGTGTACCATTACTTACAATAGGTAATACAGTTTGACTAGGAGCCATTTCAATAGGTATATCACTAACTATATCTGAATATACATTAGCATTTTCTTCCATCCAAGAGTATCGTTTTTGAAAATCTTTAAAATAAGGATTAAGTACAAAGTCTCTAGCTATTTCAGATTGTTCTAATTTAAGAGCTTTAAATCCAGGAGTAGCATCAAAGGTTTCTCCTTGATACGCATCACGAACAAACTTAGGCATCATTAACATATTAATAAAACTTTCAACAGATATATTCATAGCTTTAGAAGCTTGTCCTGTTGTGTCTTCCATAAATATTTTACTTAATTCTTTAGCTGTAGACTTATTACTATTAATAGCATCAAGTAAAGGAGACTTTTTAGGGATAGTTATACCTAAATCTTTTACAGTTCTAGTAGATAAGTCATCTATAAAAGGTACATCTGGTTTAAAGTCAGGTTTTCCTTCTAATAGTTTAACTACTTGATATGCATTTGGGTCTGTAACTTTAAGGTAGGCATCTTTAGATAATTTTGTTCCTTTTCTAAAGATAGGAATAGCAAATGCTGTAAGAATTTCTAAAGGAATTTTAGCTTTATCTACATCATCAGGGGATATTTTAGTAGCAGCCCATGTTAAACCTTCATCTAGTTTAGTAAATCCTTGAGTAACCCAAGCTTCTTCTATATCTTCACGTTCAACACCAAGAGCATTAGCTACATAGAAAAAAGCATCATATAACTCTTCACCCCAAGATTCATTAATTACTGTTCTAGCTTTAGTTCTTGCATCTGTAACTGATTGTATTTCTTCCTCAGTAGCATAAAGAAATCCTGTATAAGCTAACTCACTAATGTAAGGAGCAAGTCCTACAATAAGAGTATTAAATAATGCAAGAGGTTCTGCTACAACAGGGTCATAAATAGACTCCATAATCTGGTCAAACATAGAACCATCTAATTTTTTATTAGGTTCTTGTTCAGGTACTGGAGTTTTACCTGTAACAATATCATTAATAATTCCAAGACTTTCTAAAAAATCTTCTTTTGTTTTATAATTATGAATTTTATAAGCAAGTCCATCAAGCTCTTCGTCAGTTATTACAGGGTTTTCGTCTATTTCTTTTTGTTGTAATGTTTCAAGATACATAGACCTAAGACTAGCTTGAGCTGGGTCGTTCAATCTTAATTGTTTATCAAGAATATAACTCTTTTCTTGTTTAGTAAAGCTAGGGTCAGCTATCATATTCTCAATAAACATAGCTCTATCTAAATCTTTTTTCTGTCTATATTGAGAACGTAAAGCATTAACAACCATAGAATCTCCAGTTGCTTCTAGTTCTTCTATACGAGTATAATAGTCTTGTAATGGATTTTCTGACTCAGTAAGAGCTGTTGCATAGAAAGCATCATTTTTATTTATAGGACTAGTTAAAGGTAATCTATTTTCACTAGGATTATAAATAGGAAGTTCTGCATCAGCATCTAAAAAGTCTTGTTTAATTAAGTTTTGTAACATATAATTTATTATTCAGTTGGATTAATACCAAAAACTTCTTTATTTAAAAAAGCACTTTTATTAAATATGCTTTCACCTAAGCTACTAACTCCTGTCCACATACTTTCTTGTCCTCTAGCTTTGTAATAATCTGTACCATAATCAGCAGCTAGTTGAGCTTGGTTACTTATTGCTTGACTTGCTCCCTCACCAAAATCAATTGCTCCAATATTTGCAGTTGTTTGTGTTTGTATAGCAGAAGTAGCTCCTTGTAACCCAGAAGTACCTACACCTAATCCTGCACCAGCAGCAGATGCTTGGTAACCTCCTGAAATAATACGTTGTTGTCTAAGTAAATCAAGTCTTTGTCTACGTGCTAATGTTTCTTGATAACGTTGTTGCATTTTTCTTTGCTCAGTTTCAGCACGTGCTTGTCCTTCTAAAGCTTCTGCTTGAGCACTTACAGCTTTACGTTGTTGAACATAACCCACACCTTGTAATGCCATACTTCCTGCTTGAAAAGGATTTTGAGCAATCATGCTTCCAACCTTTGAAATACCTGAAGCAATTTGACTACCTATACCTAATCCAGCTTGAGCTGTTGGTGCAGAAATTAAAGCAGGATTAATAAATTTACCTGCACTCATAGCTTGTGATAAGCCTGCAGTACCTCCAGCTTTTGCAGCAAATAAAGAAGAACCTCCAGCCATTGAATACGCACCATAAGCTGCTGCTACATAAGGTGCTACTTTAGCTACTATTTTTACTACAGACTTAACTGCTTTTTTATATTCAGGTAATCCTGTACTAGGGTTAATTGTACCAGAACCTCCTAAAGCTTTAAGTAATGCTGCTTCTTGGGGATTAATATGAGCAAGCGTAGTGTCGCCTTCTCTACCCATGCTAGCAACATCATGATATAAAGCTTGTAAAGCTTCTACCTTTTGTTGTTGTGTTAAATTATTAATGTCCATATTATGTCTCCAAGATTGTTATGTAGTTTTGTTTCCCATCTTCATCAAAAACTACATGGTCAGGAACTGTTACAGCTCCAAATAGTTCATTGAACTTACGTTCTTTTTCTCCTTCGCATAAACCAAATACATAACTAATACCATTTGATTTAAGTTTTTGTTTTACTTTTTTTATTGCTTTTAAATATCTTTTAAAATTACTATGAGACCATTTTTTACAGTCTACATGCATTTGCCATGCTTTCATTTCTTTACTATAAGATACTCCAATAAATGCATTACCTTTTTCTTCGTACAATATTACCATTAAATAGATTCATTCATAGTAACTGGTAAACCCCAGCCTAGTATTTGCATATCTTTACCAGCTTCAGATTCTATTTTTAAACTTAATGTTTTACCAGAACCTCTAAGTTTATTTTTAGTTACGATAACACCTTCCCCATAATCAAAAGGGTCAGTAGGTCCCGTTGGTATATAATGTCTAAGTAATCTATATGCTTGAAATTGTGTTCCCCATTTGCCACTATTAGCAGAGTTTGTCCAATTCCATTGTGCTTGTACTAAACATGAAGATGGTTTAGTTAATTCTAAAGTTCCACTTGCAGCTGTGTATCCATTTTCAGTACGTTTAAAATAAAATTGTATATAGGGTACTTGTTTTTTTCTAAGAAAGTTTCCAAATAATTCCCAACCTGTTACAAGATAACTTAAATAAGATATACCAACAGCATCTGAAGAAACCCAATCTTTAAACGTATCATCTTTATATTTAGATATAGTAAATGATGTACCTCGTATAGTTAAATAACTAAATTGACTACTTCTATTTACAGCTAAGTCTGAGTCTACTACTACAGTATCTCCTGCTGTTACTAATACTTCATCTGTTCCTGTGTATACAGTTTCTTCTGTAGATGTGACAGAGTATCCTGGAATAGGTATATAGTCTGCTACATAAGGACTATCACTTGCTAGTGTACTAAACGTATTTTTATACCAAGCTTGTAATGTAAGGTCATATATTAATTCTTTATTATAATTATTAATATAATTAGTTGTACTATAGTTTGCACTATCATTATACAACCATCTTACTTGATTTTCTTTTTCATCATAAAAACCTTTACAATTATTTTTACCAATATCAGGTATATTTAAGTATAATGTTTGTATTGTTTTAAGTGAAACAGACTCTGCTCTAAAACGACCAGAAGCACTATCAGGACTTAATTGATATATACCAGCTTTAGACCAATAAATAAAGTTACCATTAATATCAACAATAGATTTAGGATTAAATACACCATTTGTAGATAACTTAGAAACTTGGAAAGAAGTTGCTACAAATCCACCAGTGTCTCCATATACTTCATACACACCATTTTCAGCAAATACAAGTAATGAAGCCTGTGTTGAAGCTATCTTAATAATTCTAGTTACTTCTGGTAAGTGTACAGTACCTCCATCATTAGCTATAATATCATTAATACCTGGGTCAGTAGGGTCAGCTTCTTGATAGCACTTAATTAAATCATCTTCAGACGTTACAACTTTAGAAAAGAAAATATAACCAGAATAATTAGGAGACCTAGCATCTCCTCCATTAAGATTTGAAACTATACCTGAATAAAAAACTCGTTGTGCATAAGATGCTACAGTAGTAATAGTACCATTTTCAGAATCAGAAGGTAATCCTGTTACTCCTGATTCACTTTGTCTAGAAGCTCCTCTATTAAAAGCATCAATAACATATGAACCTCTAGATACTTGATACTTAGATGTAGAATTTCTTTCTAATACTTCAGGGTCATATCTTTCATAATCAGCTGAACCTGGATTAGATACTTTACCTAGTGTCCATACATCAGAATTAGAAGGATATACTCCAAGTTTAGTTTTAGTATAATCAATTGCATCTGCGCTACCTGCAGCTGCTACAGATACTACGTCAGGACTCCAACCTTGATTACGTAAATTATATTTATGTGTATTAGATAAACTAGAGGGTCTTTCATCTACGTCAAGACTATCGTCTACACCATATAAATCTCTAATTTTTAAAATTAATTGAGATTGAGTAACTATATCTGTACTTGGATTATAAGTTAATTTAATAGGATGTAATAAATCTTCTGAAGCTATAACACATTTATTACTAATAACAGCTGTTTCAATATTTGCATTGGATAAACCAGAAATAGTAATAGGACTACCACTATTTTTTAATGCTGCACTTGGAGTAGCTGCTAATAAATTAACAAACCATATTTTATTTTTAACTCTAATTAATCCAAGAGATACAGTCGTATCTCCTCCTGGACTTTCCCATACATGAAATGATTGTTTACCATCACGTAGGTCAGCAGCTGTAAGTCCAGTAGCTCTTAATACATAGGACTCTTCAAAGTCTACACCAAGTCTACGTGAACGAGAACCATCTCTGTTAAGAACAAAGTTTTGTTCATCAATAGAAGCAGACTCAGGAAAGGTTAATTCATTAGCTTCAGTAACAAGACCTTTAATGAAAGACCTAAATGACTTTTCTGTTTTTTGAGCCATCTAGCCCTCGTAGGATTTATGTGCTTTGTCAGCCTTTTTATCTGGTTGGTTATGGACAAAAGTAAGAACAGCAGAATCTACTAAATTCATAGATGTATATACACCTGATAATTCACTAGGTAATTCTCCTCCTCCATCCCATTGTAATTTGTAATGTGATGTTCCAGGTTCAATGTATGCTTGTAATTCTTTAATACCTTTTGTTTTATAACTTCTTATTACTTTCATAAGTGGTCCTTATTTAGTTGGTCGTTTTAATAACTCTTGAGCCATACGAGTGGCTTCATGAATACGTCTTGGTTGTTTAATATCTCTAGCTTTTTTTGCAGTTTCTTTACGTTGATTATCTTTATACTTTTGAGTAGCAGGATAATAAGCATTTCCTGGTCCTGTACCTACTTTTAAATCTGGTTTATTAGGAATGTTAGGAGTAGTACTTTGTGTATAAGGGTCTATTTTTTGACCTCCAACTCCTTTAAGAATATCAGGAACTTTAGGAGTTTTATAAGAAGAGCCTCCAATATTTCCAGGAGTAACCTTTAATGCTCCTTGAGGTGCAATAGATTCTTTATTCTTAAACATTCCTCCAGTAGTATCTGTTGGTTTATAAGTATCAAATCCAGAAACAGTTTTCTTTTTTGATAAGTTTTTTCTGTTTTGTTCAATTTTTTTAGCCCGTTGTTTAGCGCTTTGTTCATTTATCATACGACCAAAAAAACCCTCTGGACCAAAAATTCCTTTAGGATTATATCCTTTTTTGTTTTTGTCAGCCATTATTTTTTCCTTTTAACTGGAGTTTTCTTTTTATTATATGAATGTTTTTTACCACAAGCCATAGTCTTTTTCCTTTTCTTTTTACCATACTGCTGACCTTCTATGAAAGCACCAGTATTGCTAGTTAACATACTCATTAATAGTTAGGACCTTTTTTAGATATTGTAGGTCTGCCATAATTAGGATATTTAATACCACGTTCTAGTTTCCATGCATCTTGACTCATTCTACGTTTATGAGAAACAGAAGTTTGTTCTGCTTTTTGATTAGCTATTTGTTTAAGAGTAATAAAAGAAGTTGATTTAGCTTCTGCTAAAAAATAACTAAACATTTGTACAGGTAAATCAGCAATAAAGTTATCACTTAATGTAAATATAACAGCACGTTTACCAAAAGCTTGAGATTTAGATTTTTGT
>Ga0208644_1003729_pt1 | contig 11699 bp, 21 predicted proteins | sample VirMetDEL_Nov_18_FD_184517 | JGI IMG/M metagenome (GOLD analysis project Ga0208644, IMG submission 184517) | Aqueous microbial communities from the Delaware River and Bay under freshwater to marine salinity gradient to study organic matter... | ecosystem: Environmental > Aquatic > Marine >... | reverse complement strand
CATCCCGGCTCCGCAGAATAAGTCCAGAACCCTCACTGGCGATGCTCCTTCCGGGTAAACGTACCACCAGGGCCGTCCGGTGGTCTGTCGAACTTGACCGTGTCAGAGGGACATCGGCCTAGAAACTTCTTGCACACCTTGCAGTAGGTGGCTATCCAGCCGGGGCGATCCTTAGATGGTGCATCAACCCACTGATGCGTGCCCCACTCACAGTGAGCAACTAGTTGTTGCTTGGGCTTAACGAGAGCAGCCCTGCGGCGTGGGCTCCCCATTGGCTAGCCATCGCTGCTGCGATGCCCTTGTATGTCAGGCTGCGCTTTTTCCAGCGATCAGCAGACGGAGGCAGCCGGTTCTGTCCGCTGGGTGTCTGGTTCTCCCATTGCCTCCTTGCAGGCAGCACATCGGTGTGCTTGAGAAGCGGAAGATTCTTCAGCCACATGCACGTTTTCTTAGACTCTGCGTGACCGAACTGATACGGCTGGATTATCTGGTCAGGCTTGCGTATCGCAGTGCTGATAACACCGACAGGGTTCTCTAATGCGATGAACTGAATCGGTGCATCCAGCAACTCCTGCACAAACTCCAACGCTTGCCGCTGCTCACGCTGCTTGCGATGGAAGTGCCTCGCTCCGCTGGATGCCAAGTGTGTGCATGGTGGGTGGGCAATCATCATGTCCCAACCACTCATCAACACGTCCCTTACATCGCACTGGATGTGTGGACCGCTGTCGTCGGCTGGAAGTAGGTCACAGCTCCAAGCGTCATGCCCCAGCGACCGGAAGGCTTGTCGCACAACGCCGCTAAACTCGCAGGCAACTAGCACTCGCACTCCTCGTCCTCCTTGAGTCGTTCATACTCCCACCCACAGCAGCGGCACTGGCAGAATACTACCACACCACTGAACGTGTGTACATCCCACGCCCACCGCACCTCATCGCTATCGCACATCGGGCACATGCTCTTCCTCCGGGGAAAAAATCCATCGGCCAACAATGTTGCCGCACGCATCCCGCATGCGACCACTCACCGTCCTGTCTGGCAGGACAGACAAGGAATCAGCAGCCTCACGCAGCAGGCGTGCCAGTTCTCCAGGGCTGTCGATAAACGCAGCGTTGGAGGTGTCTATGCACAACTTCAGCACTCTTCGTCTCCTTTCATGTAAACAAATCCGCCACGCTCCTCTGTTTGGAGCGACGGCATATTTCCTAGCTCGCCGTGAAGTATCTGTAGTTGCCGGTACGCACGCGCGCTGATGCCATCGTTCAGCAGCACGCCAGTGAGGACTGCAACACGCCTTCGCACCATGCTGAGAGGGTCGATTACTGGCGACGCACGTTTAGTCTTTATTGCCGTCACTGCTTGGCCTCCGTGATCATGTCTTTCAGCACATACCAGCCACGCTCAATCATCCTCTCGGCAATCTCTTCCTCGTTGAGGTCCAAGAAATCCCGCCGCTGCTTCTCGCTCCAGTCAGGGGTGAGATCGGCCAAGTCGTCTGGACGCCAGCCAACCACTGCATAGTCACGCTCTTCCATGATTCACCCCACTGTGAAGTGTTCGCCTGTGTTGGTGCGTCCAAACAAAGCACCAGCACCGTTGCCCTCGTAGTCCGCAGACGCATAGATCACGCTGCCGTCAGACAGAACCAGCACCGAAGTCTCGTTGAGGTAGGAGTGATCCCACCCTTCGGCCTCCTTCTCTGCTGTGGTCATCGTCCGCACTGAAACAATCGACAGCCCCAGCGGGTACGCCGGAGGCTCAGGCTGCCGCTCCACGCCGGGTGCGTCGAACAAACTGTATGGAACATTCCACATCACACCCTCCGGCTTGCCAGCACGCGGCTCCAGAGTCCGCAACTTGGCCCGACGTGGGTTTAGTTTCAGCACCACAGCCTTGGTCTTCTCACCAGACAGTCGGCCAAACACAACGTGCATTCCCACCTTGCACTGCTCACGCAACATTGCACACCTCCTCCAGGGTTTTTGCCGCACACTTCATTGACTCCAAGACAGGAGCCAGCAGGCCTCCAAGATCATCAGACGTGTTTCCGTCGATCAGCGAGTCGATCGCATCGCAGTGTGAACGCAGTTCGATGGACCTAATGCGAGGCTCCAGTGGACGCCAGCAAGCCTCGTTTGTCTGTATGAATGAGTCGTCACCTACCGCTTGGTAGATCCATCGGCCACGGTCAAACAGGTACAGGTACTCTGCCCCGCACGGTATGTAGTGGCTGCAGAACTCAGAGACAGCATTGAACGTCCTTGCTCTTACGTCAGAATCGCCACGGTCACGCTCGTATGCCGTAGTCCAGCCGTTTACGTCGGCCGCATGCCTGTCTGCAAAGCTATGCTTTTCTCCAACGCTCTTGCGGAGGTCAGAGATGTCCCCAAGAGCGAGCAGAGGTCGCAACTTGTCCGCAGTGTCGTAGTGCTTGACAAGCACTGAGCCGACGTGCTCAAGGTAACCATCCCAGTGGCAGTAGATGCCACGCACGCTCGTTACGTCGCCTCCAGAGAATCGCTCCACTATTCCGATAGCACTGTTTGTGCTCACGTCACACCTCCCTTCCGTAAAGGATTGCCGTCCGTGCATCGTCACGGTGGCGTTCAAAGTCTGACCAGCAGTCCGGGTAGCCCAGCACATTGAACGTGTTCAGTGCTTGGTCACACTTGTAGATCACGTCCTGCCAGTCCTTCTTGTTTCTGGCCCGCGTCACAGCTGCCTTCAGTTGCCGCAACTTCTTGTCTGTTAGTTGGTAATCCACCTCATGCCTCCTTAAAACCGCGCCGCACAGCCTCCGCCTTGTAGGCAGACAAAAGCATCGCCGCACCCCAGCTAGCCACAGAACTCTCCAGACGTTTGATCTCTGAGAGCAACTCCAGGTCACTCATTCCTGGCAGGCCAGGCACGCACGCCCTCTGCCCGGCATCCACAGCATTAATCGTCTCCATACCACACCTCACTGTTGAAGGATTGGAAGATTCTTGACGGCTGACATAATCGCCTTGCCGCCATGGCCAGGGATGTACACGTCGCACATCGCCAGACCCTTAGCACGCCGACCCTCGCCGTCGCACAGATTGCATGTCAGGCAGGACAGACGCTTGCCTGCCTCCTTGGATGCTGGGCATAGCACCTCGCCCGCTGTCGGCACGCCACCGTTGGTGGTACGGAACGTACGCCATCCGAGAGACTTGGCATGCTCCCGTGACCACGGACCCGTGATGCCATGCACAGACGCCATCAGGAAGCGTTGGTAGGCCTTGAACAGCGGGTTTGCCCACTGGTGGGTGTATCCAGTCCAGCCGGACGATATGCCCGTTAAATGGGCCATCAGGGGCTCAGGGATCAATACGGGGTCACCGTATGTCCCCCAGCGGATCTTCCTGCCTGCAATGAACTGGTCATGGCGGGCAGGATCGTAGTCTTCATAGCGTCCACGGCGGAACGCACCGTAGACCGTGGCCGGGCCTTGGCCCACGTTGACGTAGCAGGTGCGAAACTTGCGCTTCTTCCTGCGTTTCTGCTTTAGCCCACGCAGAGGGCAGTCGCCGCAGATGGTAACGTCACCATCGGTTGCAACTGCCTGCAATGGGTGGACATGCGACCTAATGATGTAGGTCTGTAGCATCGCACCAGTCTTGTCGTTTGACGACTTGCCAAGCGGCATGATCACCACAAACGGTGACCCGTCAAACGGAGACTTGCCCCGGTGCAGAATGACACCAAGGGGGCGTGCGATGCGTGGTCGTCTGACCATAACGCACCTCACTGTTTGAGAAACCGACTGCCAACGGCAGCCGAATGCGGACAGCAGGTCACCCCACTGCCCGCCTTCGGAGGTCGTTAACCGTGGATAGCACGCTTCCACGCATCAAAGGCAGACGATTGCCCGCCAAGTAGCACCACTGCGAGCGTGTCCAGTTCGTCTCGCACTTGTTGGTTTGCAAACCAGGGGAAACCCCACAGGCTTCCGCTACTACGGTGGAACTTCACCAGTTGCCACAGCAGGGCTGCCTCGTCATCCTGCGGCTTTGAACGCCGCCAAGTGCCCTTCTTGCTGTGCAGACAGCCACGCACTGCCCGCATGGCGAGTTCGTCGCTAGGAACGCTCACCTTGCCAGCAATGCGAAGCCGCTGGAGGCTACCGGCGACAGCCTCCATGATGGCAGTTGCGCCAGCTGCTTGCTTGTTCACTGTCACACTCCTTTCACTGCCTGCATGCGCAGATAGTAACTAGTGGGGAGGGGATATTGTTGCGAGCGTGTCACGCTCACGCTTACTATTGGCAACGAGAGCGAAAGTATTTTCTGAAAAATATTTTCACTGCTCGCATGCTGCACACCTGGCGTCAGCTGTTGGGCTGCACGCACGGTGTTACAAAGAAACGTCGACAAAGTGAATCGTCGAATCGTTTCGTATTGTGTTGCGAGCGTGTCACGCTCACGCTTACTATTGGCAACGAGCGGGAAAGTATTTTTTGAAAATATTCTTGTACTGGTAACACCGGGCCGATATGATCAATCAGGCGAGCGAGAGTGAACGCTCGCAATACTTTGGAGAAAAAGACGATGATCTACTTGAATGCTACTGGTGCTTGTTGCTCGTTTCCGCGCCGCCCGTACGATGCCAGAGAACTGCCTGAGGAATATCACGCTGAGGTTCTGGAGCGAATGCGGAGAGCCGCTCTGCGAGACATGCGAGCGGAGGCGTCTACTCCCGACAAGCGGCGTGAGCGGATTAAAACGAGGAGGCAGCAACGAGGCATACTGGAGCGAGCAGAGGAGGCAGCGGCGGAGTGCTACGCGCGGTGGCTTTCGCTCCGTGATGCGGGCTGGTGCGCCGCTGGCGACCATGCCAGAGCGATCAGCGGAACAATCAGGTATATGAGGCTCTCGGCTTGGAAAGGTCGCACTGGCGCGCACCGTGCCTCGAAGCGTTCGGAGACTGCGGAGCGGCTCGCAATGGTCGCCAGACTCAGGCAGCGGAACGTGCCCACTCCGTGCGACCTCGCACAATGGGCGGAGCGGCTCCCAGCGGGCGGCGGAGCGGGCGGGCTGCGAGCGCAGCGGCAACGAGCAGAGCGAGTGGCGGAGCGGCTCGGCTTGTCAGTCGACGGGCTGGCTCGGCTCGCCAACGGGCTGGCGATTGAATCAGGCGAGGAGCGGCCTAGGGTGGTCCGCTCCGGCTCAACTCTCTCCCCGATAGCGTGCCCGGCTGGCGCATGCTGCCCGGTGCCGTGGGCGGTTGCTGGTAAGGGAGTCTACCGTGGGGTGGTGGACCGCTCAGCCACAACCTACTAGACGCGGCAGACAATCCGGCACAGAGCAGCCCCGGGGGGATCATCCTCCCGGGGCTCTTTGCTGCGCAGTTGGTTGGAAGGTGAGAAGGGTGGGAAGGTGAGAAGGTGGCAATGCATTCCAAACGAGCCGGAGCGTAGGCCCTCAGCGCTGCTCCCCGCTGCTCCGGCCTACGCCGATGCCCGGTAGGGTGGTTGGCGCGTCGGCTTGCCAGTGCGCGCGCCTAACCCTAACGGGCGCGAGGGTTTGCGCTCGCATTACGGACGACACACCCAATCAGTAGCCCCCGGGTAGGCCCCCAACGCGGATGCTCATAAATAGTCAATTCCACCCCTGGAGTTTTTCACCCCTCCAGCCCCCAGACGGCCCATTTGCGGGCAGCCCCACTCGTACGCACTCCGCACCGCATTTCGACGCTTACCGCATATAAGCGTGCAGCAGCCGCTATACTGCAGGCTGTCAGTAGAGCGTAGCGGGCTGGTCGGGCACTTGTCTGGCCAGCCCGTTTTGTTCCCCACCCCCAGAGTTGACACGGTGGGTGCGCAACGACTCCCTGCCGAAGCAGAGGAGTCGCCCCAGCCGACACGGAGCCGGCGCAACGAGGAAGCTCTGGTTTTGATTACGCAGTTGAGCTGTCGCTAGTCCCTGACACTGCGTGTGGTGCTTGCACCCCAGCCCGTACAGTCGACAACCGGCTGGCCACCACAAAGCCAAATGGATTACCCGAAGGGTGAGTCCATTGGCGGTGCCCCCTCTTGCTGCACTCCAAAGAGCCAATCGGTGGGGGGCCGAACTTCAGACCGTTCGGCAAACAGAGCCTGCAACAGTAAGTGCCCACCGCACCCATTCTCGTTTCCAGAATCTAGGACATTCACCTGTATGGTCTGTACTTGTGTTTGTTGCTGTGGTGCCTGCTGCTACGAGGGCGGCGAATGCACCGACGAAACGGAAGCCAACTGCGCTGCCTACGGCGGCGATTGGAAAGGCAAGGGATCGCAGTGCATCGATAACCCTTGCGGGTGTACGACCGACGACGACTGCTGCGGCGACTACCGATTCACCTGCGGCGGTACGACATACACCGGCTACACAACTGCCGCAGAGTGTGCGTCGGCCTCCGCCACCATCTGCGGAACATCGCCCCCAGTGCCCTGTTTCTGTGGAGATATCGACCCCTACTGCTGCGGCGGAACATGTCAGAACGAGCCATGCGATCCGCCATGATTAGATTCAAGTCTGCCGGCCTACAGGAAGCTGCAAGGAACCGGAAGCCTGGCTACATGGAAGCTGTCCTGGCGGCAGCCACTGTCGTCACAGACGGGATCATGGAGATGCCCAAGGACGTGTACCAAGAGATCGCCGAGAAGTATTCCCTCGGTGGTCCTGGTGCCGAGCTGAAGAAGCTGCTGAAGATGATCGGCGTTGTTGCCACACCCACATGTCAGTGCAACCAGCGAGCCAAGCACATGGACAAGATGGGCTGCCAGTGGTGCAGAGACAACGAAGAAGAGATCTGCGACTGGATGCAAGAGGAAGCACGGAAGCGTGGCATGCTGTTTGTCAGATCAGTTGCTCGCTTAATGCTGAAACGGGCAATAGCCATTGCGGAGAGGAACAAGAATGAGCGACATGTTTTCTGATCTTGAGCAACTGCACAGGGAAGACCGCCTGTGGGAAATGGCTACGCCCGGCGGAGCCGCTGTTGGCGGCAAGCCGAAGCGGAAGATCGACCAGAGGCCAGGTACGAGAACGTGGGCGCAGTACGAACAAGCAAACGGCCTGCAGCAGCAGGCAGCAATGCCACAAGGAGATCGCAGCATGTTTACCGTTGGTCGCCCGCACATTCCAATCTTTGGCCCGAACGAGCAGATGGCTATCGCTCAGGGCAGTCTCAACAGGGCCATGGATGACCACCGCCGCGAGAACGACTCGCGAGTCTCGCAGAACCGCGAGATGCGACGCATGGCCCATGAGCAAGAGCTGGCCCGCATCAACGCACAAGCGTCAATGGCAAATGCAAACGCCGACCGCGAAGCAATGCTGATTCGCGAACTCTTGAGCGGGATGTGATGGGCTGGTGGGACATCGATGATGACGAAGGCCCAGACGTGTTTGAGGAGTTGATCTATGGACAGTGAAGGCGAGAAGATTCGGAGATTGATTCCGAATAAACCAGTGCGAACACCCGACCACCCAGACAAGAGCCATATGGTGCTGGCCAAGTCGGGTAACAAAACGAAACTGATTCGTTTTGGTCAGCAGGGTGTTTCGGGGTCGCCAGAGAAGGAAGGTGAATCTGACGCTTACCGCAAGCGAAGGGAATCGTTCAAAGCCCGCCACGCAGAGAACATCGCCAAAGGCAAGATGTCTGCGGCGTACTGGGCAGACAGGGTGAAGTGGTAATGGGAAAGCTTGATCAGTACGGCGCGGCTGTAAGGCAGCTAGTAGGCACCCCGCCTCCGCTGCGACTGATGGACATGGAGGAGCTCGCGCCAATCCCAGGAGTTACGCAGGCGGCGATACCGCGATACCGGACGGACAGGCCACTCACGGCCCTGCAGGAGTCCTTTAAAGCCAAGATGCGAACGATCCAGCGGGACGTAGACCGTGGCGTAGAGGCCGGGTCGCACCGATGGTATCATCTCAGAGCTTGGCGACGACCTTGGCAACGAGCAGTACAACATGTTTGCCGACATGGTCGCTGGCTCGTCTTCAGCCGCTGACGTTGTAAGCAACATTCGCAAGGCGAGTTGGTATCGAAGGAACGCACTAGAGGGCCTGCTTCCAGCCGGTGAACTAGAGCGCTACAGCGACGCGCAGGACTGGATCAAGGCGAACAAGCCTCCTTCAGGCTATGGTTCAGTCGCGCAAATCAACGACGCGATGTGGACGAGTAGGTTCTTGGGAGGCCCTCAAGTCTGGAGGGCCTCGCGGCCAGGCGAGGCGCACAAGATTATTTCGTTTAACCAAAACCTGCGTGGCAATCTCGCTCCCTGGACAGGGGACCGCCATGAGGCCGCAAGGCTTGGCGTCCCTGAGACTCTGAACCGACGAACGGGCGAATGGGAGAAGGGCCAGTTCACTCCAAACGATTACGTTGCGGCAGAGGACTTGATGGTGCGACTAGCTGACAGAAATGGCTTAATGCCGGCAGAACTGCAGTCGGCAAGATGGATGGGTGGCGGCCGCATGACAGGAGTGAAATCGGCAGATCCGTCCTTTGCTCACGCCGTTGAGACTGCAGTGTTTAACCAGGCAGCCAGGACCGGGCAGTCGCCAGATGCAGTCTTGCGGGAGTTCATCCGAAACGCCGGCCTGCTGTCGACGGTTCCCGCTGCGGCGTTTACGGCGGGAGGCGAGTAGGCATGGCCGAGTTCAAGACTCCGACCTACGGCGCTGCAGGAGTCCTTCCAGGCGAGCGGGTGACAGACCCCGGAAGGTACATCGCGGATCTCGTCAGGGAGGCGGAGGCGTTTACGGCGAACGACATCCAACAGAAGCCTTGGTATCAGAGGCTATACGAGCATCCTGGGTTCCTGACTGCCGTTAGCAAGTCCGAGGCGGAGATGCTTGACGACGCCAGGCAGGCGTACGTCTTAGACAGACTGATGGAGCGATATCCGTCTCCGAAGGCTCAAGAGTCGCTGCCTGGGTATCTGCACAGGCAGATGTCGCTCTACAGCGGAAATGCAGATGGCATCAGGGATCGCCTAAAGTCAGACTACAGGATGTCAGGCCTTGCGGGAGCGTTGAACCCCGAGAGCAGAGCGGGTGCAACACTTGAGTGGTGGGACTCGCTGAGCGGAATGGCGACCGCTGCATCGCAAGGCGCTGCCGACTACGCAGACAGAAAGGTGTCTGAGGCGTACGGGGGCAAGGCAATCCCTAAGTACCCGAATGCCTACGAGGACTTCATGTCGTCAGGAATGACGTTCATGCGCCCGGCCTACTTCTACAACGACATGATCGAAGACCCTACAGCACGGTCGTACGCCAAGAAGCGGGAGGATGTGCACAGGAGTCTTGACTGGGAGCGACCTGAGTACGGCTGGTGGGGAGAGGTGTCAGGAGACATGACTGGATTGGGCTCCGCCATTCGGCAACTCAAAGCCGACAGCGAATCACAAATGCCTGACATTGAGGAGACGCTTGTGGACTCCGGTATCCCGCGCCCTGCAGCCGCGATCCTTGGCCTAAACCAAGCGGTCGTCGTAGACCCGTTCTCGTCAGTGTTTTCTGCAAGAAAACTCGCCAAGGCAGGACGGCACGCAGAGGCCATGCGTGAGCTTGCAAGCGAAGGGAGTGTCTCGGCGCCGCTGTTTGCAAACAGGGGCATACAGTCGCTTGACAATCAGTAAGAAAAAACGGCCACAAAATCTGACATGGTGGACATATAGCCAGTAGCACCCCCGTACCCCGGAGCTACAGGACTATGTCAGACGAAGTCGAAGATCAGATTGTTGACGCACCAGAGCAGCAGGAAGCCCCTGTTGCCGAGGCTCCTGCGCCGCCGCAGAGCTCCATCTACGACGCATTCAAAGCCCTTCCTGACTTTGAGGGCCGTCAAGACGAAGAGATTGCCCGCTCTCTGTATCAGTCGCACACCGGCCTGCAAGAGGCACAGCGTCAACTGCATCAGTACCAGCAGATGATGCCAGCCACTCAGGAGTACCTCCGCAACCAGCGGCAGTACCAAGAGTGGCTCGCCCAGCAGAACGCACCGCCAAAGCCTGAAGAACCCGCTAAGTGGTGGAATCCTCCACAGGTCAAAGAAACCTGGCGGAACTACATCGTACGGGACCCAGAAACCGGAAGGGAGGTGATCGCACCAGATGCTCCGTTTGAAGCGCAGCAGGCCCTCCGTGATTACCAGGCGTATACAGCAGACTTCGCTAGGAAGCTGGTAACAGATCCCGAGGCTACGCTTTCACCCTTCGTTGAGCAGGTTGCTCAGAAGAAGGCCGAGGAGCTAGTGAACCGCGCACTTAGCGGGTATCAGGCTCAAAACTACGTCCAGTCACTGGAAAGCCAGAACGCCGACTGGCTGTACGACCGCAACGGCCAAGTCACCCGCGAGGGGCAGGCCATCCAGGCGTACATCGCCCAGGCCCAAGAGTACGGCATCCAGTCTCCAGAGGCCCGCTGGAAGTATGCGACAGGCATGCTGCAGCGCGACCTGCTGAACCTGCGGTATCAGCAAATGCAACAGGCACCTCCTCCTGCCCCTCCTCCACCGCAGAACCCCGTTGAGCAATCGAACATGGCATTCCTGCGTGAACGTGCAACGCGGGTGCCAAACCGTAGTGCTGGTGCAACGGAGCCACGGGCTCCACGTCAGCGGATGACCTTTGAGGATCGCCTCAAGAACCAACTCGCCGAAGATGGAGTTCTAAATGGCTAGTTCAACTGATTTCGCTCGTAGTATTGCAACTACGATTGTCAATCACCTGCGCGAAGAGGAGATTGCTTGCCTTCGTAAGTACAAACTCTTTGCAGCGTTGGAAGGGGCTGGCCAGGTTCGCATGAACATGGCAGGCCGTGGCTTCGACTGGGAAATCCAGTACCGCAACCACCCTGCACAGGGTAACAACGGCGAGACTCCTCGGAGTTTCAGTCGCCAGAACCTCTGGAAGAAGCTAGAGCTTGAGTACCGGGGCTACCAAGTCACGGATGCGATTTACAAGAAGGAAATGCTTGAGAATCGCTCGGCGCAAGCCCTTGTTAACGTCGCTGGCAAGATGAGCAGCCGGCTCATCACCAGCATCCAGCAGCATCTCGCGAAGCAGTGGGTGCAGGACGGTTACGCTGCCGGGAACGAACTGAAGTTCCACGGTGTCGAATCGTTCATGGCAACGAACGGAACCATCAACGTGGCAACTGGTGCCCAGCGTTCCGCCAATGCCGCTGACCCGTTCGGCTATCCGAACGACACCTACGCCGGTCTTTCGACCACGCTCGGTGCGTACGGCGGCTCGCAGATTTCTGGTGTGTGGCCGAACGGTGAAACCGACAGCGAGTACGACTTCTTCTCGCCTGTCATCTGTAACTACACGTCGTCTTACTTCGGTGACACAACGTGGTCTGCCAACTGCACCAAGGCTGTGCGTGAGGCGATCCACCAGACCCGTCGAAATGATTCGCAAGAGGATCAAATCGACATGCTGCTGCTGGATCGTCGCTTGTTCATCGACTTCATGAACTCGCTGGATGCCAAGGAGCGTGTGATCGTCAGCCGCACAAACGGCCTGCGAAGCTACGGCTTCACGGACGTGTTTGAGCTGGACGGCGTGGAAGTGTCGGGAGAAAATTCTGTGCCTGCTAACACCGGCTACGGCCTGGCTGTCGGCAACATTGAGCTTCTCTGCATGGAAGGGAACCTGCTTACGAGCGAGGGTCCGT
>Ga0208644_1003728_pt1 | contig 11700 bp, 13 predicted proteins | sample VirMetDEL_Nov_18_FD_184517 | JGI IMG/M metagenome (GOLD analysis project Ga0208644, IMG submission 184517) | Aqueous microbial communities from the Delaware River and Bay under freshwater to marine salinity gradient to study organic matter... | ecosystem: Environmental > Aquatic > Marine >... | reverse complement strand
TTGAAAATAGAAGAGATAAAGATGAAATTGTAATCTTTTATGATGCAGTTAATGGGACAAAAGAAGTTAGAGAATATCTTGTTTCAGTAGACCCAGGAACATCGTATCACCCATTACAAGATTATCCTGTTAGATGGTATAGTTATGATTTTGATGGCGACTTTTCTAAAATGAAAAATAAATTAACTGAAATGTGTACGGGAGATTACGTATTTCAGATAGATGCGGATGAGATGATAGATGAATACGTTATTCGCCTATTACCTCAAGTTTTAGAACATAATGAAGTAGATGTAATAATGGTTCCTAGAATCAATACAGTAGAAGGATTGACCCCAGAACACGTGTCAAAATGGCGATGGAGATTGGATGAAAATAATTGGGTTAATTTTCCAGATTATCAATGGCGTATTTATCGTAATACGGAGTCGATACGATGGAAAAATCGAGTACATGAAGTATTAGATGGATACAAGACATTGAGTCATTTACCAAGAAACCCAGAGTGGTGTTTGAAGCATCATAAAACAATTGATAGACAAGAACGACAAAATGCATTGTATGACACGTTATGATGAAAAATGTAATCATATATAATCAACTCAACACTGAATATCATGGCGCAAAGCGATATATCGATGATGAGCTGCGAAACTTTTTTCAATGCCAAATCGATCCAGAAATACTAAGCACTTATCAGAAGTACTTCTTGGTTTAATCAAAAAAAATTATTATATTTAGTTATGAGTTTTTCGTATAATGAATACCGTCAAATCGTTGATCGAATTAGCGAACATATTCCGATCGTAAGTTTCGATTCGGTAAATAACTCTACAGAAAAATATTGTGTTATACGTCATGATGTTGAGTTTTCAATTGAAAGGGCACTGCAATTAGCGATAGTTGAGTATGCACATAATATTAAATCTACTTACGTATTTCAAATTTGTAATAATAACTATAATCCATTTTCTCATAAGAATAAGTCATATATTCTAGAAATTGCAAAGTTAGGACATGATATTGGAGTTCATGTACATCTAGGCAATTTTAATGAGTCAGATCAGTCTATAGAGCAATATATTATTAAACAAGCACAACTGCTGTCAATGGCATTAGATTTGCCTATTAATAAATTTTCATTGCATAGGCCATTACAAAAACATATTGAAACGCCGCTACAAATTCCAGGTTATATTAATATGAATGCTCCGGAATTTTTTACATTTACGAAAGATTTCAGTATATATGATTTGCCAGTATTATATTTAGCTGACTCAAATCATGATTGGAAATATGGAAATCCAATGGATATCAATTTTAATAAAATCAATAAAATGCAACTTAATTGCCATCCATTTAGCTGGACGGAAGTTGGATTCGATAATTGGAACAATTTTGGCACGCTTACTAAAGAAAAGCAAATAGAAGCTTTAAAATCTATCAACGAAGAAATAAAAACATATCCTAGAGAATTATATGAAAAAGAACGTAGTATTTTGGTGTGGGGTTAATAATCCTGAGCATGCTGATAAGTATGATTCATTTAAATGGTTTGAGTACTCGAAGCAATCATGGAAGTATTGGTGTGAAAATAATGATGTAGTATTCTTTGAATATACTACTCCTAGTTTACCTGACTTAATGGCACATCGAGTTACGTGGCAAAGATGGTTTGATGTATTTAACCAATTAGAAGCTGCGGGTATTGACTATAATAAAATTTATATGATTGATGCAAATTCAATTATAAAATGGGACACCCCAAATTTCTTTGATTTATGTACTGATGACAGGCTAGTAGCTTGGAGAGATTCTGATAACTTAAATTGGATATACGAATGTGTTAAAGGATGGGATGAATATTTTAACTTTAATAAATTTAATATATCTAGATACATTAATGCAGGATGTTTAATCATTAATGAAACTCATAAGCCATTAATTAATCAACTTAAAACATTGTATTTCGATGATTATGATAAATTAATGCATTATCAACATACAGTTAAAAAAGGTTCAGATCAAGGTCCATTGAATTTTCTTATTCAAATGAATAATATTGAAGTGAATATGGATTTACCATTGCCATTTAAATTAACTCATTTACATCGAAAAGATTTATTTAGTCATAATTGGCAGTTAAATATTGATAAGACTCCATTTTTTATTAAGTACGGTTATATTTGGATTTTTAATGGGTTCGCGAAAGACCAGCGTACGAATTTAATGAGCCAAGCTTGGAACTTAATTAAAAATCAATATGATCCGAAGTATAAAATTGTCGACAGAGTAACCCATAAAAATCAGTTTAAAAATTCTACATCTAGGAAATTTAAGCGAGACCTAATTGATTATTTTACAGAAAACAAATATTCAAAGTTTGTTGAGTTAGGTTGTTGTCATGGGGATACAACGGCAGCAGTCTCGGAGTTATTTGACAGTGTACATGGATATGATTATAATCCTGATAATATTAGTTACGCTACTAAATTATGTAGTCCATATTCCAATGTGACTATAGAATTAAAAGATTGTATTAATCAAGAATGGGACCTGGACAACCCTGATGTTATCTTTTTTGACTACGTGCATGACCAAACAGGTATTATTAATGGACTTAATAAAATAAAAACCTCGTACCCAAATGCTATCGTTGTAATGGATGACTATGGTCATATTATGGATACAGTTAAACCAGTTATTAATAATTTAATAAAAACAGGCGAAATTGAAGTGCTAAAAACTATAGGCGAATCTGCAGGATATAAAGCTTCAAATGACAAAGCATTTGTAGATGTCGAAGGATTAATTTTTAAATTTATATAATATGAAAATTGCATATTTAATGAATGGCGTTATCGGAGGATTATCTGGTAAAAATTATGAAGGGTGCGATGATATCTCAATACAAAAACAGATTATACAATACACATCTCATACACATCATATGTTAATGCAAGATAATGTTGAAATAGATTATTTTATATTTTCTTGGGAACCCGATTTACATGATATGTATGTTGACGTATATCAACCTAAAAAAATTAAATCTCAGTCACAGATTAAATTTGATATGCCTGAACATTATAAAGATGTAGCAGACAATCCTCGAGTGCAGGCACATTATTCCAGATGGTATGGCGCCAAAGAAGTATTAAATCTTTTATTAGAGTATATACGAGAAACAAATACAACATATGATTTAGTAATTAATGCTAGACTAGATTTGTGTTATCAACAATCTATCAATCTTAAAACATATGACAATACAAAATTTCATATAGCCCAACCGGTCAATATTAAGAAATATAACTGGCCAGCTAACATTGAAATAACTGATCGTTTTTTTGCTAGCTCATTAGAGAATATGACTAATTTTTTACAATTATTTAACTTTCTAAATGAATATACATCACCTGGCCAATGTCGACAATGGAAATTAATATCAAGTCATTTCTTAGCAGTATGGCATTTGCGGAAAATAGGATTGTTAAACGAATCAATTATAACAGAATCTATAACTGAATATGACAATGGTTATAATGATAGTGTAGATTATTATATTTTTAGGTATAAAAATTTAACAGTACAACAATTAAAGGATAAAGTATGAACTACATAGAACAACGCCCATGGGGTGAATTTGAAAATTTATTAGATGTAGATTTTTGTAAGGTAAAACGTATCACGATTAAGCCAGGCCAGGCACCGAGTTATCAATATCATTATAAACGAAGTGAGGTATATGTTATTGTAAAAGGAAAAGCTTTGATAAAATTAAATGATGTCGAGCAGGAATATAATGTAGGAGATACAGTTATCATACCAGTACTAACCAAACATAAAGTAACCAATATCGGCAATGAAGATTTAATTTTTATTGAAGTGCAACATGGCGAATATTTTGGTGAAGATGATATTGTTCGATTGGAAGATAACTATGGAAGAATATAAATCAGGCAAAAACGTGAAGTATAAGGTATTAATAACAACTAGTGGGTTAGGTTCTAGGCTAGGAAGCTTAACTGATTATACGAATAAAAGTTTAGTTAGAGTAGCTGACAAACCAGCTATATCATATATCATTGAATCATATCCCAATGATACTGATTTTGTAATTACCCTGGGTCACTTCGGCTCACACGTTAAACAATTTTTAACATTGGCGTATCCAGATAGACTATTTACATTTATCAAAGTAGATAAATATAAAGGAGATGGGTCTAGTCTAGGATATTCTATTCTACAATGTAAAAGCGAACTTAACTGCCCATTTATATTTCATGCAGCTGATACAATCGTTAAGGATTTTAATTTTATCGAACCGACATTTAATTATGTCGTCGGGTCTTACAAGGAAGATAATTCTCAATATCGTACATTGAATTTATCTAATGGAGAATTAATTAAAATTAACGAAAAAGGATCTATAGGATTTGATTATTCATATATAGGATTATGTGGTATTGTTGATCATGAATTATTTTTCAATGAGTTAGAGGCGTTAGTAAATATCAAATATCATGATATCTCAGATGTACATGTTATTAATAGTATGGTATCAAAAGTGCCATTTAAGTATAAAGAAGTAGGGTATGGCAATTGGTATGATATTGGAAATACTACTGAGTTAGTTCGTACGAAAAATGCATTTAATAGCAGTATCGAAGTTTTAGATAAAAAAGATGAGTCTATTTTCTTTTTTGACAAGTTTGTAATTAAGTTTTTTGCTGATACTAGTATCAATAATGACAGAGTTCAGAGGACAATATACCTTAAAGGATTAGTACCTGACATTATCGAATCGACAGAGAATTTTTATAAGTATAAAAAAGCGGAAGGTTGTTTATTTGCTAAATCGGTTAATGCTCAGAAGTTTCAAAAGTTTTTAATTTGGGCGCAAGATAATTTATGGACTAATGAACAGCGAGATGAAAATTTCAATCAAGACTGCTATAAATTTTATATCAATAAGACTTTAGAAAGAATAAGATTATATCTATCGGAATTTCCCGACCCGACGTCAATTAATAGTGTTGAAATGCAAGATATATTAACTATGTTATCTAATTTAGATACCGATTGGTTATGTAATGGCATACCTAGTAAATTTCATGGAGACTTTATATTAGATAATATTATTGAAACGGATAATGGATTTTGTTTAATAGATTGGAGACAGAACTTTGCTGGTAGATTAGATATTGGAGATATGTATTATGACTTAGCTAAATTAAATCATAACTTAACTGTTAATCATGATATAGTAAATAGAAATTTATTTAGTTCTTCACCAGAAACTTGTTATATTTTAACAAATAGTAAATTAAATGAATGTCGAGATATACTACATAAATTTATTATTGACAATGGTTATGATTTGCAAAAAATAAAAACACTAACTGCAATAATTTGGATAAACATGGCTCCATTACATGAATATCCATTTAATAATTTTTTATTTAATTTTGGAAAATACAACTTAAATGCATTATGAATAGAACATTAAAACACGCGATTACATTACTACATCCCGAATATAAGCATGTGCTTGAATTTGGAGTGTACAAAGGAGGTACTATTAAGCAACTCAGAGAAAGCCTACCAGAAGAATATTCTTTATACGGATTTGATTCTTTTCAAGGACTTCCGGAGCATTGGACCGGCACTGATACACGACCCGAACAGTTTAGTACAGGAGGTATTGTACCAAATGTACCTGGAGTTACTTTTTACAAAGGATGGTTTACAAATACTCTTCCAGATTACATTCCTATAGCTGAACCTATTGCTCTACTTCATGTTGACTGTGATTTATACTCGTCAACAGTCACTGTGCTGGAGACACTAAAAGATTTTATATTACCTGGAACTGTAATTGTTTTTGACGAATGGTACTATAACCATCGTGATGTAGAAGCAAATCGCCAACATGAACAGAAAGCTTTTTATGAATGGGTAGATAAATTTGGTATTCAGTACCAAATATTAGACGAAATTGAAGATGAACGTAGAATAATATTAATAGTATGATGCCAAAAATTTACATAGGCCCTATGACTAAGAATGTTGTAGACGCCGTAATAAAGTATTCCAACCAAACAAAAATACCGGTGGGACTAATTCCTTCACGCCGTCAGATTGAATTTAATGGCGGGTATGTAAATAACTGGACTACAGAAGAATTTAGTAAGTACGTAAAAACAAACTCAACTAACATAGTACTAAAAAGAGATCATTCAGGCCCGTTACAAGGACAGTTTGAGGATGATGGCTTTGAATCCTTGACTGAAGATTGTAAGTATCTAGATTTAATTCATATAGATCCCTGGAAAAAATATCCAGAATTTAATTTAGGAGTGCAAGAAACAGTTAAGATGATCAACCACTGTTATAGACTAAATCCAGAAATAGAATATGAAGTTGGGACAGAAGAAGCAATAAGACGATTTGAAGTTAATGAATTAGATGAGCTAGTCTCTATACTAAAAGATACTTTAGCTCCTAAAGTGTTTAACAAGATAAAGTACTTAGTGATTCAATCTGGAACATCTTTAAAAGGAAATACACAGACAGGTGATTATGATAGCAAAAGGTTACTAGACATGATATCAGTAGCTAAGAAGTACGATCTACTAACCAAAGAGCATAACGGAGACTATATACCAGTATCGACTATTAAAGATAAATTTAATTTAGGATTGGATGCTATTAATATAGCTCCTGAATTTGGATTAATTGAAACTCAAACCTATTTAGATTATATTGGAAATGACGCTAACTTGTTAGAAAGATTTTGGGATATTTGTTATAAGTCAAATAAATGGATTAAATGGGTGGATAAGGATTTTGATCCTATTAACAATAAAGTAGAACTTATAAAAATATGTGGTCATTACGTAATATCAAACATAGAATTTCTTGGTATTATGAGAAAATTTTCTTATATTAATGAAGATATTCAGAATCGAGTAATTAATAAACTTAATGAGTTATATGGATCCTAGGCCGAAAACAATTTTTTGTGATATAGATGGAACTTTAGTAGAACATGCTCCTCCGTCTACATCTTCACAACCTACCTATAAGATGGTACTTTTAGAAGATACCATTAATAAATTACTTGAATGGGATAGAGCAGGATATAATATTATTCTGACTACGGGAAGAAAAGAAAGTTTAAGATCAGTTACAGAAGCCCAGTTAGCAGAAGCTGGAATTTTTTATGACCAATTAATCATGGGTATAGGTGGAGGAGAACGGTATTTAATTAATGACTGTAAAGAGAATGGGACAGAATATGCTAAAGCAATTAATATACCAAGAAATTTAGGAATTAAAGATATTAATATATGAAAAAGAACATAATATTTATGATGGATATCGATCTTAAAGGAGAAGGTCGATGGGCTAGTAGCAGACGTGCGCCTTATGAGTTTTCAATTAAAAGTTGGAAACAATGGGCTAAAAAACATAATGCGGAATTGTTTATTTTATCAGATTTATTAGTTGACCATAATGAAATGGGAATTTGCTGGCAGCGATACTATCTGTTTGATATTCTAGAGTCTAATGGAATTGAATATGACCAAATATTAATGGTAGATGCTGATACAATTGTCCACCCCGATTGCCCGAATTTATTTGAAATGACTGACAGGAAATTAGTTGGTGTGCATAATGAAGGAAGCTATGATTGGGTATTACGAAGTTTAGAAAATTATTCTACATTAGCATTTGAAGGATTTCAGTCAAAGTGGTGGAATTACATTGATTGTGGATTGATTATAGTCAATAAAGACCATAAAGAATTTTTTAAAACAATTACAGAGTACTATTGGTCTAATAAAGAAATATTAAAGCAGGTTGAGTCATTACATGTAGGTACAGATCAGACTCCATTTAATATTTTAGTTGAGCGAGAAAATATTGATCTTAAACTATTGCCATATGAATATAATATGGTAGATATGATTAGGAAAGAAATATTAAACGAAGATTTAGTATTTACTAAAATTGGTTACATTTATCAGTTTAATTGCATTCCAAATAATCAAGATAATCAAGCTACATATTATTGGATGAAAAAAACATACGAAAATTTATATGAAGTCGACTAAATTTGCAATCGGATGTTTAGTTCAATGGTATGAATTAGATATCATACAAACATATGCCGACAGTTTACAAGCAGCTATTCAAAACTATGATGGAGAAGTAACAGTCGACGTAATTGTGTCTATGAATCAAGATTTAGAAAAGACAAGCTTGTCTGAAGGTGAATTTTGGAAATTAGAAGAGAAGATTTATGATGTCTTTAAAAACTCTTTAGGTATAAACAATTACCAAATTAAAAGCACAGAGTCTTTATATACAATAGCTGATTATAGACGAGAATTCAATGACAAATATTGCAATGAAGTGGATGTTTTAATTTGGGGAGAGTCGGATATGCTAGTACCTAAACAAATGTTTATTACCTTAGACATTCTACATCAATCACAATCTGTTAATACTCCTAAATATTTAGCAACATTTGCAATTTGCAAAATGTGGGATGCATCTTGGAAACCGTTAGAACATGTAGACTTTACAGACAAACCATTTATAGAAAATGATTATGACAATTGGTGGTCTTTGAAATATACCATGAATATCGAAGAAATGAATGCATTTAATGATAAAGTAACGGATTTAGACGTTAGTATAATTCAACCTCATAAATTCAATGGATGTGGATTGGTTATTTCGTCTGAAGTAATTAAATCGGGAGTTAATATACCTAAATCAGTATTTTTTGTACATGAAGACTCTGCATTTATGTTAATGACTCAAAAAGTGTTAGGAAATATTCCACAATATCATTTCAGAAATATTTTAATAGTGCATAACAGAAATCATCCAAATAAACGAAATTATATTAGCAATGAAATGGGCGATACATTGAATCAAAAAAGAAGAAGTAATGATTGGTATGTTAAAGCTAATCAATATTCAGAAGAAAATTGCTATAATTTATTTCAGCCTAATTATAAATCAAAAACATGGAAAGACATACTAAAATAGCATTTTTTACAGAAATGGGATTCAATGGCAAAGTTGCAAGGAATCATGAGAATATGAGAACCGAATTTGCTTGGATGTGTGCGTTAGATGCTGACCATTATAATATTCAGCAGCGGCCGTATGGAGACTATGATTTAGGCATTGTAATTATTCCTAAAAAGAATCCTAATTTTGATATTGAGTATTTAAAAAGTTATGGATGTAAACAAGTTGCTGTGATGCAAGAAGGGCCGAATTGGTATTGGCAGGATTATACATTAGACCAGCAAATTTGGTACTTTAATACGTTAGCAATGGCTGATATTATTTTTGTGCATAATGAGTCCGACAAAAAATACTATAAAGGATTAGTTAATCATACTGATGTGCGTGTTTTGCCTTCATTAATGATAGAAGATGCTATTGGGACATTAGATACGGTAGATAGAAAAGATGTTATTATAGGAGGCAATTTTGTATCTTGGTATGGAGGGTTTGACTCATATGCAATTGCAAGAGAATTATCTACCGATGAAAAAGTATATGCACCTTCAATGGGGCGTAAACAACCATTAGAAGAGCATTTGCTAACTCACCTTCCTTATGTAAATTGGAAGCAATGGATACAAGAGCTTAATAAATTTAAATATGGAGTGCATTTAATGAGAACTCATGCTGCAGGTACATTTGCATTGAATTGTTCTTATTTAGGTATTCCATGTATTGGGTATAAAGGATTGGATACCCAAGAAATACTTCACCCCGAAGCAAGTGTTGAGTTAGGAGACCTAGACAGTGCTAGAAAAATCGCAGAAAAGATTAGGAAAGACGAAAATTTTTACTTATATTTGTCAAATAAGACTCGAAAATTATACCTTGAGAATTATTCTGAACAACAATTTCTAAATAAATTTAAAATATGAAAATATTAGTTACTGGAGGCGCTGGGTTTATTGGCTCGCATATATGCACTCGATTAGTTGAGCTAGGCTATTCAGTGGTATGCATTGACAATTTATCAACTGGTAAATATGAAAATATTTCACATTTAGTAGATTATTCAACAAAATCGAAATTTCGATGGTATCAAATGGATATCAATGAAATTACTCCTAATGTGCTTAAAGCCTTTCAGATAGATGTTATTTGTCATCAAGCTGCTATAGGATCAGTTCCGAAGTCAGTATTGTATCCTGAGATATATCAAGAAACTAATATCAATGGATTTTTCAATGTATTGAATGCAGCTAAAAAAGTTGGAATTAAACGATTTGTATATGCGTCTTCATCTTCAGTTTATGGCAGTGATATAACACTTCCTAAAATTGAATCTAGCACAGGAAAAGCTTTATCTCCATATGCAGCTACAAAACAAATAAATGAAGTTCAGGCTAATACATATCATACAGTATATGGTATGGAAACAATTGGGTTGAGGTATTTTAATGTATTTGGACCAAAGCAAAACCCTGACGGAGATTATGCAGCCGTAATTCCAAAATTTATAAAGATGTTAATGTACTCTGAAGTGCCTGTTATTAACGGAGACGGGTCATATTCTAGAGACTTTACATATATTGACAATGTAGTTCAAGCAAATGTTTTAGCTTTAACAAATGACAATATATCTGAATTTGGAAAGGCCGTTAACATTGGGGCTGGACAAAGAACTTCAATTATGGAATTGTATAATTTAATTCTTAATGAATTAGATTTAGATATATTGCCTCAAAAAGGTCCGTTTCGAAAAGGAGATATTCCAAACTCATTTGCTGATATATCATTAGCAACTCAATATTTAGGCTATCAGCCAACAGTTAATATTAAAGAAGGTCTAACAAAAACAATTCAATATTTCAATGAAAATATCCTTAATACAACCAAGCAGAAACAATCTTAAATATCTTAAATGGTCATATGATGCTATTCGAAAAAATCAAGGCAATCATACAGTTCAAATTTGCGTAGCCGACGATGCATCTACAGATGGCACATGGGAGTGGTGTCAAGAAAGAATGAAAAATGATGAACATTTCTCAGCAATTCTTAATGATACTGGAAAGCGTCAAGGTCATACAATATTATATGACCGATTAGTTAACGAAGTAGCAGAACATGATGTTTGTATGATATATCATGCGGATATGTATTTATGTCCTGGGGCATTAGATGCTATTGAAAAACATATGTACCAAACACGTACATTGCTTTCAGATCCGCCGCAAGAAAGATTAGTTCCGAATGAAAAAACTATAGTATCACTTACAAGAATTGAACCACCATTACATCCAGATGGGCCTGAGAAGATTTTATGGGATGGGGGTGTAGAACCAGAAGAATTCAAAGAAGCAGAATTATTAAGTAATTTATCTGAATTTACACAACAAGATAAAACTACAGAAGGTATATTTGCTCCGTGGGCATTCTGGAAATCAGACTTTCAAGAAATAGGAGGTCATGACCCATTATATGCTCCCCAATCAAAGGAAGACTCAGATATATTCAATCGTTTTCATTTAAATGGAGTTAAGTTTATTCAAACATGGGAAGGATTTGTATATCATATGACCTGCAGGGGTTCGAGAAGAAATACCGCAGATAAAGCTACAAGTATTTATCAAGATTCTCCAGAGTGGTTAGAACAAAATAAAC
>Ga0208644_1003725_pt1 | contig 11704 bp, 16 predicted proteins | sample VirMetDEL_Nov_18_FD_184517 | JGI IMG/M metagenome (GOLD analysis project Ga0208644, IMG submission 184517) | Aqueous microbial communities from the Delaware River and Bay under freshwater to marine salinity gradient to study organic matter... | ecosystem: Environmental > Aquatic > Marine >... | reverse complement strand
CGTTTCCGCGCTGAGTGGAACGACACTGTGAAAACCGACGTGACCAGCAACGGCGGCCCGCTGACAATCCAGTGGAAAAATGCCGACAATTGAAATCCCCTATGCGCCGCGCAGGCAGCTTTTGCCGTTCCACAACCGCAAGGATCGGTTTGCCTGCATCGTGGCACATCGCCGCTTTGGAAAAACCGTTGGCGCGATTAACGACCTAATCAAGTCGGCCATCACGACGCAGCGTGAAAACGTGCGCTGCGGTTACATCGCGCCATATTACAACCAAGCCAAGGCGATTAGCTGGGACTACATCAAACAGTTCACAGCGCCAATTCCCGGCATGTCATATAACGAAAGCGAACTGCGTGCAGACTTCCCAAACGGCGCGCGCATCAGGCTTTTCGGGGCTGACAACTACGACGCCATGCGCGGCCTGTATTTTGATGATGTCGTGCTGGACGAGCCTGCGGACTTCCCGGCCAACGCATGGCCGACCGTCATTCGCCCGGCGCTGGCAGATCGGCAAGGACGCGCCACGTTCATCGGCACGCCGAAGGGCAAGAACGAGTTTTGGGAAATTTACGACAAGGCCACGCGGGACGACAACTGGTTCTCGTTGGTGCTGCCCGCGTCCGAGACGGGCATCATCCCGCAGATGGAGCTTAGCGACGCGCTAAAGACAATCGGCCCGGATCGTTACGATCAGGAATTTGAGTGCAGCTTCGAGGCCGCCATCATCGGCGCTTATTATGGCCGCGAGATGAAGCAGATGACCGCAGATGGTCGCATCCGCAACATTCTGCATGAGCCTCAGATTGGCGTTGTGACGGCTTGGGACTTGGGCATGGACGACACCACATCCATCGTGTTTGCCCAGTTCGTCGGCAACGAGGTTCGCATCATTGACCACATCGAGGACAGCGGCCAAGGGCTGGCGCATTACGCGCGCCTATTGTCTGAAAAGCCCTACACATACACCGACCACATCCTTCCGCACGATGCCCGTGTGCGCGAGCTTGGCAGCGGTGTATCGCGGATTGAGACGCTTGAGGGTCTCGGCATCCGCAACATCACCATCGCGCCGAATATCCCGATTGAGGACGGCATTCAGGCTGTTCGCAACGGGCTTGCCAGAACATACATCCATGAGAAGCATACTCGGATGATTGAGTCCCTGCGTCAGTATCAGCGCGATTGGGACGAGCGGTCGAAGACGTGGCGGTCTAGGCCGAAGCACGATTGGACCAGCCATACATGCGACAGCTTGCGTTATCTGTTCGTCGGCTATCGCCCGGTCGATGACGATTGGGGCGCACCTATCAAGCGTAATTTGAAAGGCATCGCGTGATGTGATAGGGTGTGGCAACCCTGGAGGCCATCATGAAGAAACCGACGAAGGCCGAGGCGAAAGTCTCGAAGGTTATGGGCGAGTTCAAGCGTGGAACCTTGCACGCTGGTGTTGACCCGAAAGGACCGAAGAAAGCGCCTATTGTGAAGTCTCGCAAGCAGGCCGTCGCAATCGCTCTCAGCCAAGCAGGAAAGGCCAAGAAGAAATGAAAAAGCCAGTGAAGTTCACCCCGTGCAAAGGCTGCCCGAACCCCGCCAAGTGCAAGGCAATGGGCAAGTGCATGATGAAGGGCAAGAAGTAATGGCCAAGGGTCTTTACGCCAACATCAACGCAAAGCGTGAGCGTATCAAAGCCGGGTCAGGTGAAAAGATGCGCAAGCCCGGCACCAAAGGTGCGCCGACTGCGGCAGCCTTCAAAGCCTCGGCCAAGACGGCGAAGAAGGGCAAGTGATGGCTAAAACCCCGGCTTGGCAGCGATCTGAAGGACAATCAAAATCCGGCGGATTAAACGCCAAAGGTCGGGCGTCTGCCAAGGCCGAGGGCATGAACCTCAAGCCGCCTGTCAAGTCGGGTGACAATCCGCGCCGGGCATCATTCTTGGCCAGAATGGGCGGTATGCCCGGCCCCGAGCGTGACGAGGATGGAAAACCCACGCGACTTCTGCTATCACTCAACGCATGGGGCGCGAGCAGCAAGGCGGACGCCAAGGCTAAAGCCAAGGCCATTTCGGCCCGCAACGAGGCGAAGAAGAAATGACCATTGCGAATTACAGCCAGCTAAAGACAGCCGTCGCGGACTTTCTGAACCGCGACGATTTAACCTCAGTCATCCCGACGTTCATCGCGCTGGCCGAAAAGCAAATGCAAAAGGAAATCCGCCACCATCGCATGATGCGGCGCTCCGAGGGCCAGATTGACAGCCGCTATTCGCCGCTTCCGCCAACATGGCTGGAAACAATCCGCCTGCATGTGTCTGGCATTGAGAGCTACAGACTTGAGTTGACAAGTCTGGACGACATGCTGCAACTGCGAGAGGAAAATGGTGGCGTCACCGGCAGGCCGACGCATTATGCCCATTTTGGGGAAAACATTGAAATTTTCCCAACGCCTGATGGAGCCTATGACATCGAGTTGATGTACTACGAGAAGATCCCGGCACTGAGCGATAGCAATACGTCGAACTGGCTGCTTGAGGTCTCGCCGGAGGCTTATCTTTACGGGGCGCTTGTTCATTCTGCGCCTTATCTGAAAGACGACGCCCGCGTCCAAGTATGGGGCGGGCTGTATGCCGGTGCTATGGATGCCGTGAATCGTGAGTCTGAGCGTGCGAGGTTTGGTGGATCCGGCCTCCGCATGCGTGTTCGGTCTTACTAATCTTGGCGTTTTGATGTATTGTCTCGGTTAAGCTGACACAAACCCAACTGGAGGACGCTCCATTGTCCCTGACGAACGCTTTTGAAACGACCACGCTCAAGTGGCTCTTGACGACGGACGCTGTAACTCGCCCGACTTCTTGGTATATCGCGCTGTTCACCTCTGACCCGACGGAAACCGGCGCTGCTGGCACCGAAGTGTCTGGCGGCTCGTATGCCCGAGTTGCCGCCACGTTCTCGGTATCTGGGGACACGGCGAGCAACACCGGCGGCATTGAATTTGCGGCCGCCACGGCGAACTGGGGCACGATTTCCCACATTGGCATCATGGACGCTTCCACGTCTGGCAACATGCTGATTTACGCGGCTCTGACGGCTTCCAAGACCATCGCTGACGGCGACGTGTTCCGCATCCCGACCGGCGATCTGGACGTGACGCTTAACTGATGGCGCTCAGGACCGGATACGGCACTGGGGTTTTTAGCTCCAGCAAATACGGCCTCCCTGAAGTTTACGAGGGGGCCGCAGCCGTATCCGTCACGACATCCGTGACGCAGGCAGATGGCCAGCGTGTGGCGCTTGGCGCGATTGCGGTTGAGGATGCGGTTTCGCATGTCGTTTCGGCTCAGCGCGTGCAGAGCGGCTCTGCGTCTGCCAGCATCACGGCAACCTCAACTGCGGTTGGTTTCACAGCGCTGGCTGGTGCAGCCTCGGCCTCGATTGACACATCTGTCGATCTTTACTGGAACCGAGTCCGCCCGTTCTCAGCTACCGTTGGCGGAACGGCCAGCAATGTGATATACGCAAGATACAAGTGGATCGACACGTCTGTCGCGTCTGTAACATGGACGGACGCTGACTATCGAGAGGGAGCAGCATAATGGCTGACGCGACGACAACGAATTACAGCTTCACGAAGCCCGAGGTTGGCGCTTCCGAAGACACTTGGGGCACCAAGCTGAATGAGAACTGGGACGACCTTGACACTCTTCTTGGCGGTGTGACTGCTGCTGAGTTTGCTTATCTTGACATCACCACCCTCGGCACCTCGCAGGCATCAAAGGTTGTGACGGCGGATGCCAACGGGGACGTGAACCTTGCAGAGGAGCTAAAGGCAAAGTCTTACAACGAGACTTATGCCGCTCTTTCTGGGACGACGCCGTCTGTTGACTGTGAAACCGGTAATTTCTTCGTCCTGACGACCAGTGGAAATACCACGTTCACTTTCAGCAATCCTCCATCTTCTGGCACAGCCTATGGGTTTACCATCAAGGTTACTGCTGGCGGCGCGCACACTTTGACATGGCCTGCATCTGTTGACTGGGCTGGAGGATCGGCTCCGGACGCGCCTGCTTCTGGGGAAACGAATGTTCTGGTGTTTATCACGCATGATGGCGGCACAACTTGGTATGGTTTCCAAGCAGGGGCGGCGATGGCATGAGCGTTATTAGTAAACTCTCGACTATGGCTGCGGCTAACTCGGCAAACCCAGCTTGGGATTTGGCGTATGCGTATTATGACCCGCCAGCGACACTTGCGTGGAATATTTCTAGTGCAGCGAGCAATACCGCCTTCAGTCTAGCCGGGCAGGGGGCATCTCCAATTGGGATTTTCTTTAAGCCTGATGGGACGAAAATGTATGTTACAGATTCCGCTGGTATTGAGGTTAATGAATACAACCTTCTGACGCCTTGGGTTGTCAATACAGCTATATATTCCCAAAGGCTCGCCATAGGAACGAATCCCACTGGCATCTTCTTTAAGGAAGATGGCACTCGCATGTATCTTGCAGATTACGGCGCTGACCGTGTTTATGAATACACGCTTAGCACAGCTTGGGACATTTCAACGGCATCGCTTGCGGCGTCAATCAGCGTTTCCGCAAAAGAAACATTCCCAATCGGCTTGTTCTTCAAGCCAGACGGAACAAAAATGTATGTTTGCGGAACGTCAAGCACAGACGTGAACGAATACAACCTAAGCACGGCTTGGGACGTGTCCACTGCGGTTTTTTCTCAGGCATTTGATGTAAGCTCCCTTGGCGGAAGCCCGCAGGGCGTTTTCTTTAAGCCTGACGGGACAAAAATGTATGTCTCCGAAAACATTGGGGACGATGTGAATGAATACGACCTAAGCACTGCCTGGGACATCTCAACTGCGGTTTTCTCGCGGTCATTCTCTGTCGCTAATCAGACCAACGTCCCAAGATGTATTTATTTCAAATCAGACGGATCTGGTTTTTTCGTCATTGGAAACGACTCAGATTCTGTATTTCAATACACCCTAGGCGGTTTCTCTGTCGCTGCTCAGGATACCACGCCACGAAGCCTCTTTTTCGATCCTGATGGCACAAAAATGTATATCATTGGTGGGGCCGGACTTGATGTAAACGAGTATTCCCTAAGCACAGCTTGGGATATTTCTACAACCTCTTACGTTCGTGTGTTCTCGGTAGGCACTCAAGACAACGCCCCACGAGGCATCTTCTTCAAACCAGATGGCACTAAAATGTATGTTGTTGGGGCTACTGGGCAAGACGTAAATGAATATTCCCTAAGCGCTGCTTGGAACATTTCTACTGCTTCTTATGTTCGTGTATTCTCGGTGAGCGCTCAGGACACCTCACCACGAGGCATCTTCTTTAAGCCTGATGGCACCAAGATGTATATCGCCGGGGCTGCTGGACAAGACGTAAATGAATATTCCTTAAGCACAGCTTGGGATATTTCTGCAGCGTCTTATGCTCAGAACTTTTCTATATCTGCTCAGGAAACCTCACCATACGACATTTTCTTTAAAGACGATGGCACTAAGATGTATGTTGTTGGGACTAGTGGAGATGATGTAAATGAATATTCCCTAAGCACAGCTTGGGATATCTCTACTGCATCTTATGTTCAGAACTTCGCAGTAGCCGCTCAGGACGCAAACCCTGTTGGCCTTTTCTTTAAAGACGACGGCACTAAGATGTATGTTATTGGGTATAGTACTGACGCTGTCTATCAATACACCCTTGGCGAACAGCCATAACTTCATCAACGAACAGACTCACGGAGGCTCACAATGTTCGTAAAAGCGAAAAACGGCAAGATCGACAAATACCCATACACGGTCGGAGACTTGCGCAAAGACAACCCGCGCACCAGCTTTCCAAAGCAGGTGCCGGAAGCAGTGATGGCAGCTTTTGGCATGTTCCCTGTCGGCTACGAAGCTGCGCCTGAATATAACGCAATGACGCACCGTCTTGAACATGGAAGTGTTCCCGTTCTCAAGGACGGCAAGTGGGTGCTTGAAAAAGCTGTTGTTGCGCTTACCGATGAGCAGATTGCAGTTCGTGACGCAGCAAAAGCGGCAGGGGTCCGCTCCCAGCGTGACAGCCTGCTCGCCGCGACCGATTGGATGGCTTTGTCCGACGTGACGCTGAGCGCAGACATGGCTACCTATCGGCAGGCATTGCGCGACATTACGGGCCACGCAAACTTCCCGCATCTGGGCGAATCCGACTGGCCTGTTAAGCCGTAAGGGAGGGCGAACATATGCCCCTGATCCCTCTTAACATTCCGCCGGGGCAGTATCGCAACGGGACGGAATATCAGTCTCAAGGCCGTTGGCGCGATGCCAACCTTGTTCGCTGGCATGAAGGCGCTCTTCGTCCCATCGGCGGCTGGCGTCAACGCGGAAGCGTGGATATTGCTGGCGTTGTTCGATCGATGCTTGCATGGGAGGACAACAGCGGAAGCCGTCGCGTTGCTATGGGAACGCACGACAAGCTGTTTTCCATGACATCTGGCGATGTTGTTTCTGACATTACTCCGGTCGGGTTTACTGCTGGCCGCGTTGATGCAACGGCCTTCACGGGCTATGGCGCCAGCACATACGGCAGCAGCGCATATGGCATGCCCTTCTCTGACACTGGAAGCATCCTTCGTGCTACGACTTGGTGCTTGGAGAACTGGGGCGAATATTTGCTGGCCATGACGCCGGACGATGGAAAAATCTACGAATGGCAACTCAACAGCGCGACGCCTGCGGCTGTTTTGAGCAACGCGCCGACAGGCTGCTCCGGCATGATGGTGACGGAAGAGCGGTTTGTCTTTGCCTTTGGTAGCGGTGGCAATCCCCGTTTGGTTTCTTGGTCTGACCGCGAGGATAATAACACCTGGGCTCCAGCAACGACAAACGAGGCTGGCGACATTCAAATCCAGACCAATGGTGTCATCCTGAAAGGCCTTCGGACGCGCGGGCAGGCTTTGATCCTGACAGATCAGGACGCGCACACGGCGACATATCAAGGGCCGCCGTTTGTTTACGGTTTTGAGCGTGTCGGCACGTCATGCGGGCTTATCGCTGCCAATGCGGCTGCGACTGTTGACGCTGGCGTGATCTGGATGGGAAGCCGTGGATTCTTCGTCTACAGCGGCGGGGCTGTCCAGCCGATTACTTGCGATGTTGCGGATTACATTTTCAGCGACATGAACAACGACCAAAGGTCGAAGATTCACGCCGTTGTGAACAGCCGTTTCAACGAGATTTTCTGGTTCTACCCGAGCGGCTCCAGCACTGAATGCGACAGATATGTCGCTTTTGACTATGCCGAGAACATTTGGATGACCGGCGCGATTGACCGCACGGCGGGCATTGATCGTGGCGTATTCCGGCAACCAATGTGGATTGCGGCTGATGGCGTGCTTTATGAGCAGGAAATTGGCTTCAACTACAATGGACAAACTCCATTTGCCGAGACAGGGCCGATTGCGATTGGCGCAGGCGATCAGGTCATGTCTGTGACGGAAATTATTCCTGACGAAAAGACGCTGGGCGATGTGACGGCGACGTTCAAAACGCGTTTTCATCCGACGGATGCTGAGCGGAGTTATGGGCCGTTTAGCATGGCAAACCCAAAGAGCTTGCGGTTTACTGGGCGTCAGATCAGAATGCGCGTTACTGGCAACACGGCTTCTGATTGGCGTGTTGGCATCATGCGACTTGATGCAACATCTGGGGGCCGCCGTTGAGAATTGTTCCGCCGATCACGCAGGACTTGCGAAAGTGGGCTGAGAACATGCGCCGGTTTCTCGGGCTTGCGCTTGACAAACTTGCTTTCAAGGATGCGGGCGCATCTGCTACCGAAGATGGCGTCATCCTCTGGGATGCGTCTGGTGGTTATCCTGTCGTCTCCAAGAATGGCGAGTGGCGGCAAGTCGTTATGGCCGACGGTTATGCCGTGCTTGGCCAAGATGCTGACATCACAGCGGCGGCGGCTGACACAGCTTATAAGATCGCCTTGGATGACATTATCACCGAGGGCATTACGCTTACTGGGTCGCCGCTGACGGAAATCACGTTTGTTGAGGGCGGGCTGTATTCTCTGGCCTTCACGGCGCAGATCGAAAGCTCATCATCCAGCACGGTAAATTTCAGGTTTTGGCCGAGGCTGAATGGCACAGACGTGACGGGAAGCACGATTGTCGCGAGCTTGCACAATAACGGCGCGACAACTGTTGTCTCTCGGACGGCAATTTTCAGCGTCAACGATGGCGATGTGCTGAATGTGATGTGGGCCACTGACAGCACCAGCGGCTATCTGCACGCGCACACAGCGACGGCTTACGCGCCAGCTTCTCCGTCGGTGACGCTGGTCATCAGTCGGGTGCAAGCATGACGCTCTTAGAGCATTGCCGCAAGTGGATCGAGGACGCGCTGGAGTACAGCGGCGGGTCGCATGATTTCCAAGATGTGTCTGACGGCATCCTGAGCGGGCGCATGCAGTTGTGGCCCGCCGAAAGGGGGTGCGCTGTAACAGAAATCGTGGTATATCCTAAGAAACGTGTCCTGCACGTCTTTTTAGCTGGTGGTGAGATGGAAACAATCGTCAACATGATTGATTCCGCCGTGGCTTGGGGTAAGACACAGGGCTGCACATCAATGACAATCGCTGGGCGACGTGGCTGGGAGCGAGTTCTTGCAAAGCACGGATACAGGCCAGTGATGACAGTGTTGGAGAGGAATTTCGAATGAGCGGCGGAAAAGGCGGTTCGACTACGAGCAAGGTTGAAATTCCTGCTTGGCTTGAGCAGGCGGCCAAAGAGAACTTGGCGCGCGGCCAAGGTGTCGCCAACATCGGTTACACCCCGTATTACGGCCCTGACGTTGCTGCCATGACGCCGATGCAGATGGCGTCCATGCAGGGTGTAAGCAGCGCAGCCGGGGCTTTCGGCCTGCCGGGTGGCGGCATGACCGGCATGGAGGGAATGCCTGCACCGCAGACCTTCGCAGGCGGCGTGCAGGGCTATTCATCTGGCGGTCTTTACGACGAGGCTCTGCGTGAGCTTGAGACCCGCCGACCGGGCCAATACAACGCCATCACCGGCATGTTCGTTGACCCGATCACCGGCGCGCAGCCTATCAACACTTTCGAACCGATTGCGACGCTTCCTGTGCTGCCAATGCCTGCCATACCTCCGGCAAACAGCCAGCGTGATGATCGTGGACGTGATGGAGATCGCGGTATGTCTGGCGGGAACAGATCTTCAGGTGGTGGGACAGGCTCCTTTGGCCTGCCCGACCCGATGAGCGGAAGAATCTCAAGCGTTGGCCCTATCGGGCGTGACGGCGGCGGCGGTATGGGACGGGGGAAATAATCATGGCTGGTGGATCAAACCCAAGACAAGTCGCCACTCCGGCATCTCCGAAAGCCGGGCAAATTGGCGGCGTCACCAGATTCAACAGCAACCCTGTCCGCCCACAGCCCGGTCAGGCTCAACTCGCTGTTATGCCGCAGCCCGCAGCCCAGACGCAGCCCGGTCAGGCTCAACTCGCTGTTATGCCGCAGCCCGCAGCCCCGACGCAGCCCGTCGCGACGCAGCCCGCCGCACCAGCGCAGCCGAACATCTTCCAACAGTCGGCTGGCGCTTACACGGGCGCGATTAATGCTGCCAACGCGGCGGCGGCATTTCAGCCGCAGCAGGTCGGAACATCGTTTGGCTACACGCCCGACGCGGTAGCCACGAATTTCGGGTATACGCCAGATGCCCTGACGGCTGAGCGCGTTGGGACTACTTTTGGATATGACCCGCAACAGGTGGCTGCGCAGGCCGCTCTCGGCGGGATCCAGCAGTATTTCAACCCGTATGAGCAGCAGGTCATTGAAGGCTCTATGGGCGACCTTGAGCGCCAGCGTATGCGGCAGATGGCTCAGATGGGCGCGCAGGCAACCGCAGCGCGTGCTTTCGGCGGGTCTCGTCAGGGCGTGGCTCAGGCGCTAACCAACGAAGCCTTTGCACAGCAAGGCGGCCAGCTTGCCTCGCAGCTTCGCGCGCAGGGCTTCCAAACGGCTCTCGGGGCGTCTCAGCAGGACGTTGCAAACCAGCTTCAGGCCGCTCTTGCTAACCAAGGCGCATTCGCTCGCTCTCAGGAGTTCGGTCAATCGACCACACTTCAGGCCCAGCAGGCCAATCAGGCCGCCGCATTGCAGGCTGCACAAGCTAACCAAGCCGCACGGGCGGCGGCGGCCCAGTTCGCGCAATCACAACGCGCGCAGGCTGAACAGGCCAACCAAGCAGCCCGCGCTGCCGCCGCACAGTTCGGCCAATCGACGGGATTGCAGGCCCAGCTTGCCAACCAATCTGCTGGTCTATCGGCAGCGGGCCTGCGGGCGGGCGCTGCTGGCCAGCTTGGCGGTCTTGCTCAGCAGGGCTTCAACATGGGCCAGAGCATCACGCAACAGCAGATGCAGCAAGGCGCGATGCAGCAGGCCATCAATCAGGCTCTGATTGACGCTGCACGCAACCAGTACGGCGGTTTCACGAACGCGCCCGGTCAGTCGCTTAACGCCACATTGGCTGCCCTTGGCGGCGCAGATATGGGCCAGAAGACGACCACTGAAACACAGCGTCCGGGCTTGTTGCAGTATTTGACGCCTATCCTTGGGGGCCTTTAATGAGCGTGATGGACTACGCCAACGCGATTGCGAGCATCGAAAGCGCCGGAAGCGGCGACTATGCCGCGCTTGGCCCGGTCACAAAGAAGGGCAACAGGGCGTATGGCCGTTATCAGGTCATGGATTTCAATATCGGCCCTTGGACTGAGCAATATTATGGCCGTCGCTTGACGCCGGAAGAATTCCTCGCCAATCCACAGGCGCAGGATGCCGTGTTTGCTGGGGCTTTCGGATCGAGCGTTCAAAAGTATGGCAATCCGCAGGATGCGGCATCTGTTTGGTTCACCGGCAAGCCCCTGTCTGAAGGGGCAAACCGCAGCGACATTCTTGGGACCACAGGCAGCGTTTACGTTGACAAGTTCAACAAGGCTCTCGGCATCGGCACCATGCCGGTAACAGCCAGCGCGACTGGCAATGCTGGCGTTTCAACCTACGATGTGCCTTTCCGTCCCGCCACGATGGATGACCCGTTCAAGGACATGGGCCTCCTGTCTCGCCTTGCTGCGTCCCGTGGCATCGCGCAGGACGCGGAAGCCTCGCCTATCTCTAACCTTTGGAATATTCTGACGCAAAAAGAAGATCCCCGTTTGGCCGCTTTGGCCAAGCAGCGCGGTGGCTTCTTCGGGCTTTTGGGGGGCTAAATGGCTATCACACGCGAAGACTTGATGCGCGCGGGTATCGGCACTGGCGGAATGAACCCAAACGTGATTCCCGTGCAAGACATGAGGATTACCGGCCTGCCAGCCGCAGCCCCTATGCAAGCTGCACCGATGCCTGCGCAGGCTGCACCTCAGCGCCAAGGTTTGCTCGGTGGCTTCTTCGGGCCGCAAGGTCGTGACGCACGCGCCCGCCTCGCTATTGGTCTTGAGGGCCTTACGCTGAACCCCAATCAGGCGCTAATTGGGCAGTTGCAGCAGGGCATCGAAAGCCGTGCCTCCGAAAAGCAGCGTAATGCTACTGCCGAGTGGCTTCGCTCACGCGGGCGTGATGACTTGGCGGCTGCCCTTGAAGCTGGGGCTTCGCCGCAAGACGTGATGGCCGAGGCGTTGAAGCCC
>Ga0208644_1003724_pt1 | contig 11705 bp, 15 predicted proteins | sample VirMetDEL_Nov_18_FD_184517 | JGI IMG/M metagenome (GOLD analysis project Ga0208644, IMG submission 184517) | Aqueous microbial communities from the Delaware River and Bay under freshwater to marine salinity gradient to study organic matter... | ecosystem: Environmental > Aquatic > Marine >... | reverse complement strand
GTGGGAGCCATAGCGTCATAGGCCGAAGATAGGTTGCTGACCATCTCATCTGTTACCTGTCCGGGGTCCATTCCATGCAAAGCTTTAGTATCAATTAAGAATTGCTCTCGCTCTTCTTCTGGTAATGTTTGGTAAATCTTTGCCAGCCTTCCGAATGCCAGGGTTTGTGCTTGCGCTTGTTCTCTTTGGGAAGCCTGAGTTAGTCGGTCCTGTTCTTGTTTAGCAAGGTCTATTCGTTGCTGCCCCTGGCCTAGCTGAGCCTGCTGTAGGGCCATTTTCTGCCTGGCCTGCTCCATTGCAAAGGCTCGGTCCCTGGGGGCGTTAAACATGTCTATGAGACCGCCTGCGGCCTGCATACCTTGTTGAAGACCCGCGAAGGGGTTTGTCATGTAAGGGCTAACCATATTAGTACCTCGGCGTGATTTGCTGATTGAGTCCTATAGCACCCCATTGGGCGTCTGAAGGATTCATAAACCCGTTAGTATTGGTCGTATTCATTCCTGATGTGTCTAATGTGGTTGGCTTGAAAGTTCCTAGACCGTAAAGCGCTGCGCCTGTTAATCCTCCGATACCCTGGTTAATAGCCTGAGCCCTTCCTAAAGCACCCGCTGCCTGTGCCTGTCCTGCTGCAAGGGAAAGGTTACCCATTTGACTAGCTGCACTCTGACCCGCTAGACCGGATTGTGCTGCGGAAGCCTGGCCCATTCTCGCGGCATCCATTAGGTTAGCTATGTCTCGTTGTGCAAGGTCTTCTTGAGTTAGACCGGCTTGGAGTCGTCCTGTAGTCCCAGCTCTTTGAAGTTCATCTAGTCCATACCCAAGACCCTCTCGTCCCAACATCGCCGCTTGTTGTAGTCCTACTTGGGTTCCTCCGAGTCTAGCCCTGTCTGCAATGTCCTGACGTTGTAGCTCATTCATTTGAAGCCCGAATTGCAAAGCCTGTGGGACCAATCTCTGCTGTAAAGCCTCTGCTGTGCCGCCAGAGCCTAATTTTCCCCTGGCTGCTTGGTTAGCCATAAGTCTGCGAGTTACGTCATCTTGCATAGCCTTTAATAGAGGATTCTGTAATGCACCCTCGATGTTGGCCATGGGGTCGAAGGCCATTGTTTTCTCACTAGCAGAAGCTAGAAGAGGGTTAGCCAGAGGATCAAAGGCCATCCTTTCCTCTTGGGCTCGTGCTAATAACGGGTTAGCAAGAGGATCATAGGCCGCACGCTCGGCCATGGCTTGCTCTAGTAAAGGATTCTGCCTAGTTTGTTGTTGTTGGCCTGCTGCTAGCGCTTCCCCGATACTACCTGGCTGGCTAGGGTCCGGGACATTAAATTCCTGGTAGGCTTCTCTCTGGAAGTCTTCAAGGGTTTTTAGATCCTCTATTTCGTCACCGCGATCCCCGGCTCTTAGGATTTCTTGAATCTGTTCGGGGGAATTTCCAAGTCCTGAAAGAAATGTATAAGCCCCCCGCATATCCTCCGGTATAAATCCACCCGTCCCCATGTACTCGTCATACCGCTGTTGTGCTAGCTCCTGCGCTTGTGGGGTTTGTTCGTTAATCCTAAATTGCTCTACTTGAGGCGCTATTCCTAGTTGTTGTTGTAAAGCTGTTAAATTACCGCCCCCGAATTGTCTAAAAGGGTCTAAATCACCCCTTAAAGCCTCTAAAGCCTCTCTCTGGAACTCTATACCCTGAGCTGAGGCGTCCATCTGAGCCCGTGAAGCTTCTTTTGCTGCGTCTGAAGCTTTCTTTGCGCCGTATATGCTTGCGCCCCCCGCGATACCGGCTGCTGCTACTGCTGGTGGCATATCAAACCTCCATACCTAACATTAATTTATCTATTAAAACACCGCCCCACATATGTGAACGCTTATTTATTCCTTCGAATTTGAACCCCAATCCCCTAGCGTATCTAATTGCAAGCTTGTTATTCACAGGAATCTGGCAGGTAATTTTTCTACATACACCACTCATGTATTCTTTAGCCTTAACCCCTTCCTTTTTGGCATTTCTTACATGGGATCTTTTAAAAGCAACATGAGCATCATACTCAAAACGGCTTCGGGGTATGAATAGGAAAAACCCCCCGTCACATAGTAAGTAAATGTGGGTAGGGTCAATATATTCTATTGTTTTGCTGTAGTCGTCACCGCATAACCTACAAGACGGACACGACAAAACATCCTGTACATGCTCTAAGGTCAAGTTTGTGTAGTCCCTGAAACGTCAACGTTTATCACTGCCCCTGTGTCGGCCAGCCCTTTAATAGCTTGAGACGGGTTTAAAATATGGCCCTGAAGCTTATCAACTGTCATAGTCACCCCCGCAGGGATCGTCTCTCTAAATGTCCAATTACCCCCAGATCCTGTGGTAGCTGTAGTCGCGGTTGCAATGGCCCATAGGGTGACCTCTACATTACTTGACGAGGTATTAGTAAGGGTAAATTTGCCAATAAACTTACGCTCGCTTGTATTCGTCGTTATGAGGTTCGTAGCCGCTACAGTTAATTGAGTCTCTGAAACAAATCTTTGAATAGTTGTGGTCATTACCTACCCCGTTTTACCATTTCCGTTAAGGTCTACATAATGCCCGAGTATTGTCAAGTGAACGTCATCATCATCTGTCTGAGCATTAACATAGACCCCCTTATTACACAAAACCCTAATATTAGGGAAAGGGGCCGCCTGGTTTTGTCCTATCTCAAACTGAAATAACACCTTATCGACTGTTATAGAATCCTCAGAAGAAGACTCATAAATTATTACTGTGGCATTGGTTGTACTTGAGACTTGCTTGTCTGCGTATGCAAAAAACCCTGTTATTACGAACTGCTCTCTTCCGCGAGGTCCATAGAAGTTATACGCGGTATTTATAACATCAAGCTCTCTAAACTCGGTAAAATCGTAAGGACCATCGGAGATTAGTAATTCGCCGGCTTCGTTTACTTTTACCTGCTGGGTTGCGTTACCCATAAGCCTAACAGGCAAGGCTCCCGATGGGTCAGTGTTTAAAACAATCTGCTCCATTAGCCTAATCTGATTAGCAAGAAGTGATCTTATGTCGATAGTTTCTTGCGGGTCGTCAAAATTGAAGCTCATTAAATTAGCTCTTCTTCAAAGTGCCCAAAAACAGTAACCCTACCTGACGTAGCTTCTGTCTCTTGGTTTATCTGTAAGTATTGGTTTTTACCTAAAATAAGACCGTCTAACTCGATCCTATAACTTCCGGTCGCCGTTCCTGTTGGAACAGTGACAGTTAAAATTGGCGTAGCATCCGCTACTGCTGTTTCGTCATCATAGGCCTCGTAGGATTCAGAAACCTTAACTAGTCCGTTAATGTTTGTGGCTGTTATTACTGTACCTGTGGCTGTGGTAGTTTCGTTGCCTATACCGATATCGTAATCACATTGAACATTAGCAGGATTAAAAATAGCATACGAGAATATCAAGAACTTATCGGAAGTATTTTTAATAAATAACCTAGTATCCCCCGCGTCAATGTCCGAATTCGATGATCGCCACGCGTAAGCCCTGCCGTTCGCTGAGGCGTGTTCAAGTTCTGTCTCTACAATCGCCCGAACTTCAAGCTCGCCGTCCTGCGTAGCCAGAATTTGCGTTTCGTTTCCTGAGTTATTAACCCCTTTTACAACAAAATAAGTCATTTTTTACACTCCAAACCATTGATCATCATGTATAAAATATTTTAGCCTAACAGAGTTGCCCTTTTTGTATATGCTTAGACAATCTTTGTCGTTTATCTTCTTACCGTTGCCAAGTATATCAATTCTCTTGTTGCCACCGTTTCTTATAATGACCTCAGAATTAACCTCTGGGTATGCCGGGAGGGTAATCGTTGCCCCGTTTTTAGCGTTTACCCAATCCCAATTATTAGCAGTGTAAATAGTATTAGTAGAGACCGCGTTAAACACTCTAAACGGTGAATCGAAGTGGTAGTGGACCTCTTCAATATTTGTATGGTGGTTTAACTCAATATTTTCTTGAATTGGGTCGTCAATAATCCAGGGGTAAGTCTCTCTAGTCCCAGTTTCGGCTACTTCATCCGTAGTGCCGCCAGTTCGTTGTCTTAGCTGGTCTACCGTCCTAATGAGCCTTTCGAAAAACTCTCTATGATCCTTCCGAGCTAGGAAGTCTTTAGGAATAGGAACTAAAAGAGGGTCTACTATCACCATCCCGCTTCCTTAACGTCAATAGACGCAGAATGTATAGATATAAAATTAGGGTCACTCACTCTGACTCTAAGAATAAGATCATAAAACCCTTTCATATTGTACCACTCGACCCTTCGTACACTCTCACCCTCGCGGCCTATTTTAATCCAATCTTCGTTGGAAAATGACCGGCCACCGTCAATAGAACATGACACCATGATCTCAGGGTCTGGTTGGTCGCTATTTCCGACCCCTGTTTCCATCATAAACTCAGCCCGAGACATTAAGAGCCTTTTACCCGGAGATCCTAAGCCTAAACCGTTAATAGGTGCCGAGTCTCTTTGGCGGATAATCGTAGATCCATTAGAGGTATAAGTTTCTGTGTCCCACTCATAAACATCCCCAGAGTCATAGTCACAAATAAGATGTTTTCCGTAGGCGTACACGTACCCGTTCATAAGGTGTCTTGGGAGGTCCGGTGTAGTTCCTGTTGAAAGCCTTATCCACTCCCCTGTGGCCTCTGAGTAAGCCAGGGTAAGGCTCGAAGTAGGTAGTTGGACTATGTAAAAGTGTTGCCCATCCAGTTGGATTACATACCCTTGTGCATCTGAGGTTACCGCTTCCCGCAGTTCTTTACATATCGCGCTCGGAGTAACGCTCTCGGGCTGGTAGGCACTCACTCTATACACCGCGTTATCACTGCCTAGGAAGTAAAGGTACTCATCTGAATTAGCCATCGAGAATGGACTGGCCACGCCGACTTCGGTGGTACTTTGTTGGATTCTATCAAACGGGGGTGACCCCTCTCCGGAGTTATACCAAATCTCTAGGGAAGTCTCTCCGCCTATGTATACTCGTTCGTTAAAAGCGTAAATCTGAACGATGTCGTCTGGGTAGCTCTCGGCTGTGGCGTAATTTAGTCCATCAACACTAGTAGGATCGCCGGCATCAGAAACCCCGAACCTCTGGTCTGTGCCTTGGTAGATAAATTGGTTATTGATGTACGCCAGGGTTTGGGCGTTCTCGAGGTCTGAATCCGTTATCTCTATAACTGAAGTTGTATATAAATACGTCTTTAATCCGTTTCTTATTACTAAATTAGTTCCGTCTGTAGCCAGTGAACATCTATCCGTCCCCGGTATAGTTCCCTTACTGGTCCGAGTACCGTTTGAGTCTATTTCTATGAGGTCTTGATCTACGATTAAATGTAAAAGATCATTGTGCAAAATCATGCCCCGAGTCGTACCAGAAGGGCCAGCGGAGAACATCTTTTCTCCTGGCCATGGAAGCAAGGCTGTAGGAGTCCTGCCACTCTGGTGGGCGTCCACATAAAGATTCACCGAAGACTGAGAAGACCAAAGCCTGGATCTTGAGTTGTTCTCACCACCAACAAAATTAACTGGAATAGTTTTCAAGGTGTCGGTCCTTCACTCTTTTGACTCGGTGCAGCCCCGTATCGGCCTCTATTCTCTTGTTTTTGTGCGTCTATAAGCTTCTGCTCGAATAGCCCATCATAGTAACCCGATGTATTTTCATCTCTAGCCCATCTATGAAGCTCTGAGAGGCTCCCATACAAGTATAACTCAGGATAGTTAGTTAGTACGTCATTAGTAGTGTTAGAGGTCGTCAAAGGGGTTAAAGTCCGGTAGTAGCTCATTTCTAAGGTATAACCGGAGTCAGGAACGCGGTCGAACTCTATTTGTGATGTAATCGTGTAGTATTTAGGCCGACCGGAGGCATTAGATACCTTCATTGCCTCTGGTGCTTTGTAGTGGATCTCAAAGTTAGTATTTCCCGTTATGGTTAATCGTCTCATTTGAAGAAAGCCAGTAGGAAGGGCCAGGAACCTATCCGCAGTCGGAGCCGTTGCCGTGGCTCGTTCTTCATTTGTTCTCAATTTTAACCGCGCATCAATACGGCTCTCCGCTATGTCTATGAAGTCATCAATAACATCTGAAACATCATTTCTATGAGAAAAATTCTGTATAGCCGTTTTTAAATTAGCGTAACTATCAAGAGCCATGCTTAATACCTATTGTGTGTAATTCGTAACAGGGTAAATATTTTCTGTTCTCGTGAATCACCGCGAGGGCGTTGTCTCCGTCCGGGTTCTTCTCAAGGTCTATAAACTCGCCTTGAGTAAATGTGCTTAAATGTGGCCTAGTAAGTTCTAGGTCAAATAGTAACTTAAGTCCCGGAAACGTGAATCTCCAATAGTCGTCAGGGTACTTGTGGTATCGTTGAATCCAAGGGGTTGAGACGTATATTTTACCGCCAGGCTCCAAAAGGTCTGTAAGTGTTTGGGCCACTTTCCAAGGGTTTTTAACGTGTTCTAATATTGAACAGCATATTATGAAATTAAACTTACCTAAATCCCCCGGACCCTGGGTTAAGTCATGGACCACATCCACATTCTTACCCGGCTCTAAGTCTAGGCCGGTATATTCGCAGTTAAAAAGTGATCTGAAATCCTGGGTGTTCCCGTAGTCCTTAGATCCTACTTCTAGAACTGGTCCCTTAAACTCATGCTCTACGTTCTTTAAGTATATGAGTTGGTTTATATGCCCCATGTAAAGCTCTCTCCCATAATTTCCCTATTTGCTCAATAGTATAATTCTTTGATATGTACTCTTGACCCTTCCGTGTCATCTCTAACGCTTTCTTAGGGTTTTTTAAATACCATTCTATCCCGTCTGCAAGGTCTCCTATCCAACAAAAGTCTTCAAACTCATCGTATGCTGGCATGGGCTCACAAATAACAAAACACCCCGAATACATGGCCTCTAATAGTCTGTTAGCGCTTTTCGCTTTCTTCTCTCCGACCGGGATTAGTACATATCCGGCCTTTTCAAAACCTTTTTTAAGGTTAGCTTTACTCCAGGGAGTCACAAAAGGGGCGAACGGCTCAGAAATAACTTGAATGTTACTAGGAAGCCTCCCAGCGTACCTAGTTAAGGGTTTGAAGTTCCACTTATTGCCAAACCATAGACCGCTCTCAGAGAAGTGTGCAGGCTGTCTGTCGCTCTCCACTGGGTCAGGTATAACTAGAGAATCTCGCCCGGTCTCCCTTTTTATGATCTTGCTCATCTCTTCTGAGTTACACGTAACAAAGTCTGCCTCTTTGCAGTGTTTTACATAGTGGTCTCTGTGGGTTTTAAAATGGTCATCACAGACATCAAAAATGTAGCTTTTACCCTTCTTAGAAAAGTCCTCGGGCCATTGGTGCTTCATCGTCACCACTACATCGTCACCCATCTTCCACCCTTTTTTGTAAAGGTGTCTAGCAGGCATAATACAACGGTATCTACCAGAGGCCACCTTATCATCCGGGCCAATAAAACTAACTCCGAACAATGACATAAAAGCCTCCCGGAGTGTGACTAAAAGAGTGAACTTTGAACCTATCCCAGAACTTCGGTAGCCACCACTTATAGTCCTCTTGGGTTAAGTGAGCGTTTCTACCATCAGAGAGTGTTTTAATAGCCGGTCCTGTGTGTACTGTGAATAACCCTGTGTGTAGGGTAAGTTCCTTTAGGTCATCCAGAACATTGTCTAGTAAGTCAGGCTCAATGTGCTCTAAAACGTCAATACATGTTACGAATTGCCTAGGGCTCGGACGTTCTGAAAACTCTTCCCGCCCTGGGTCGTACATTTCCAAAACCATCTCGTGCTCTGGCTGGATGTTCTGTGCGAGCCTTCCTTTTCCGCACCCATAATCAAGCATGTCACTTGGTTTTAACTTGTTTATAAGCGTAGTCACTAAAGGGGCATAACTTACCGAGGCCACCCCGTAATCTGGATTCTCGTGTAGTTTCTCTTGCTCCCTCCGGTACTCCTCGCTAATCAGCATGTAGCATTCTCTCCATTTCTTGGAACCACTCCTTTGACCACTCTTGATTCTCGTACCCCTTAAAACACGGAGTCCCTAACGTGTAGTGAATTATCCTTGCCCCTGGGTGCTCTGGGTACTCTCCGACAAGATGGTTATAGGATCTAGGAATCTCGCCAACCCTTTGAGCCCACTCAAACTGATGAAGGTATTTCCCTGACGCGGTGTTAACTACCTCGGGAGTTAGTCTTTTTACGGGTTGTCTCCAATTGTTGAAAACCATAAGACTAGACCAGTTCTTTTTAGGGTATGCGTGCTGCTTATTGCCAAGGAACTTGTCAGAATCCTTTGGGGTGTAGTCATGTTTAACTACCGCTACATCATTAAATCCCACATAGTCTAAAAGCTCGTAAATGTCACACCGGACCAACATGTCGCAGTCCATAAAAACACTGTGCCCCTTATAACCAGACAGGTAGGGCGTTAGGAATCGCGAAAAGCTGAACTCTGTCGAACCGTCTTCCATCCCCCGAGTGAATTCAGGGATATTTCTCCTGTTTATTGGGATAAACTCAACCGGCCCCGACGAATGCCTCATTATACTGTTGGTAAGAACGTGGTACGCTACTGTTTCCCTTTTGTCGAACCCTATACATATCCGCATTAATATCCCCCGCTATTTTCCTTACGTTTTCCTTAAAATTCCCCCTGTGTAGTTTAACACTCTTATACCATGGGAATGTATCGCCTGAATTATGGTATCTATACCCGCAATACTCAGGGACAAGAACGTCACAAGGCACGCCAAGAGCCCCAGCGAAGTAAACAACAGTAGTGCAAACAGTAACAACCCGGTCCAGGTTAGCAATGATTGCCAGAAGTTCCTCAAGGTCTGAACCCTTTTTAACCCCTCTCGCCCAATACTTAATTCCATGTTCTTTTAACTCATCCTCGTCCACTTTCTTGTAATCAAGGTTAATAAGGTTATTACCGAATAAGGGTGAGAACGTGTCTAAATTGGTACTTCTGTACTTCTCCCTAGTTTCCTTCCCACCCCCGAACATCGAGAAACCTATTCTCAGGCCCTCTCCCATGATGGAATCCCACATCTTAACCCTTTCTGGGTCGGGTTTAAGGTAGGGCTTACCGGGAAAGTCTGAGTCTTTCTTTCTAAAGAAATGAGGCAATTGACCTATTGCAATTTGATAGTCGAACTGGTCCCCGTCTTGGATCTCTAGGGTGTCTTTGAACCTGTGGCCATAGACCGAATAGGGGAAAGATCTTTTAAATATACTCTCTAGCCTGCGGTCACAGTCTAGGACTATCTTATTTGTCTTAGAAAGGTCTTCTAGGCATGAGGCGAACATTATCTCATCCCCGACACCTTGCTCCCCATAGACCAATACAGTTCCTTCCTGACCTTCCCAGTTAGGGACTCCGTAGTCCTTGGCTTCTCGATTCTTAACTCCGATGGTCTCGTAATACTCCTTCCACCCTGACCAGTCCCGCATCATGATCTTTGCAAGACCTTTGTTGTGTAGTGCTGACCGCATGTTAGGGTCTATTTTCAAAGCCTGGTCACATAGAGATACACACTGCTTAGGTCGTCCGGTATGGAGGTATAAGAGCGCTTTATTAGCTATTGCGGAGTTATTCTTATTATCTAGCTGGTAGGCCTTGGTGAATAATTTAATGGCCTTCTCGGGGTTGGACTCTTCTAAGCACATTCCCATGTTTGACCAAATCTCAGACCTATTAGGCCTCATCTGGGCGCATCTCTGGTATATGTGATAAGCCAAACCCGTTTTGTTGGCCTGCATCATTATGTAGGCACTCATAAAAAGGGCTATTTCAGCCTCTTCCGTGTCTGGGTCTTCGTCCAGAATGTCGTTTAATATTCTTAACGCTTCATCCGGTCTATCATTCGCCAAGCCCTTAGCTTTTAAAATCCTTTCATTCATATTCGGTTGACTGTCCTTAGATATTTATAGTCTGGACTAGAAAGTAGCTTCTCGATCCTTGGTAGGTCTTCTTTTTTATTCCAGTCTATGCCGTACTTGTTTTTCCACTCCATTAATACAGTGTTTGGTACTCGCGCAAAATGGTAATAGTCGGACTTTATTCCCCGTTGTTTAAGCTCTGGGTACGTCTGGCACGCCTTGTTGAATTTTATAATGCTTGAACAGTCTTGTACGGTTTGGATCTTAAACTTACCGTTCCCGTCACCCTCGAAGATTTCTTTAGTCTTCGTGTAGGGGTCATATGATATTAATTTACCCATAAATACCTCAAAAGGGGGCCGAAGCCCCCTAAGTTTAGCTAGTTAAAAGGTCGGTAATTTTTCCGCTCGATGCCTCGTTCTTAACACAGAGAGTGTATTCGACAAGCATCTGACGCTTTTCAGAGTCACCAGTTTTGGCCAGTTCATTGAGTTCCATCGGACGCAAGTAATTAACACTGAAATAGTCCATATCAAGAACAAACGCGGTCTGGTCCCTTTGGAATCTATTAGGAACCAATTTTAGTATTCCAAAATTACTTTTGTAGAAATCGACCGCACCGATCAACGTCACATCCTGTCGAGCGTTAGCGTCAGTCTGTAAAGTTGAAATACCAGAGAAACCACTGACCACTGTTCGGTTATGTGGACCGACCATGATTACTGTAGGATCACCGCCCGCACTCCAACACTCTTTAATTACTGCATCTAAGGAGGCTTTCTCAAAAGTACCAGCGGTTGAGGCGTCAGTAGGTCCAACAGTTGGGATCAAAGGGTCACCAGAAGCGCCCGGAGTAGTTGCACCACTCGCTGATACACCGTCTGAAGTCTTGTTAGTGGATAACCAAGCCTCTAAGGATGCCAAGGCCCGACCAGTACCGACACCACCAGCAGAGGCCACCTGTGGAGCCGCACCAGAGCCACCAGTAAGGGTAGCTTCCATATCCCGCTTGATCTCTTTACCGCGCTTAGCCACTTCGTAAGCCAATTGATCGGCTCGCCCTGCTTGGTCAATTGCTCGTGCAGTACCTGAGACGATAACTGTCTTTTGGGAAATCTGGCAGTAGTTCGCTACTCGGGAAACTGGCGAGTGTGTTAGTGCTGTTGGATCATCACCCTCAAGCGCAATGTTACTAGACGCTGCATCTAATGAGTCAGTTAACCATTCATTTAATACCGCGTTAGCCGTTCCTCGGCCTATGCCGTTCATAAATGGAGTGTCTGTGGGTGAAATATCATAAATCATATCCATGAGGTCTTCACGATTCCCCTCGGTACTATATTGTGTAACTGTATTAGTTGGTAAAGTCATAACTCTTCCTCATAAGCCTAAAAAATCTTTAAATGCCGCCTGAGCATCTGACCTAGTGCCTGTTTTCTTGAGCCTGTCTCTCGCTGTAGACTTCTTCTGCGGTACTGGCTCACCTCCACCGGCTCTCTGACTCCTCGGCGGTTGTCGTTCCCGTTTGGATTCTAAAGGCTTGGATTTTAGTTCGTCATAGAGTGAAGCTTTTCGGATAAGTTGAATAAGCCTGTGATCGTAGATAGCTCCCATGTCCTGATCACTAAACCCTGCTTGTGATAAGGTTTTGGACATTTTCTTTAGATCGTCGTTCATTTTATTCTCGTCAAGCCATTCGGGGACTACCTCTTTCCACTTCGCCCTCTCGGCCTGCATTAATTGCTCTTGTTTTTGTTTGAACTCTTTTTCAAGCTT
>Ga0208644_1003722_pt1 | contig 11706 bp, 12 predicted proteins | sample VirMetDEL_Nov_18_FD_184517 | JGI IMG/M metagenome (GOLD analysis project Ga0208644, IMG submission 184517) | Aqueous microbial communities from the Delaware River and Bay under freshwater to marine salinity gradient to study organic matter... | ecosystem: Environmental > Aquatic > Marine >... | reverse complement strand
TGTGCCTCTGATGCCAACCTCATAGAGTTGATCTGTTTGAGTGTTAATCTCGTTTTCCTTGTGTCTTCTGAATCTAGAATTGAAATATCGTTTTCAGGCTCGTAGGTCTTGTCCTGTTCAAAGCCATCTGCGCCGTATGTGAAGAATTCATTCAGTTTCATAATCGTATTTAATCCTTATACCTGTCCCCCGCCACCTGTGCCGCCTGGTGTTTGTCCACCTGGCGTTTGACCTGGTCCGCCTGGTTGTGGTGATCCTGGTTCTGGTGCGTCTGGATCCGCTGTTGGTTCCTCGAATTGGTCTAGATCTGAACTGATTCCTGACTGTGTGACACCGCCGCCCCTCAGTTCATTTGATTTGCTCTGTTTCTTCTGAGGCACATTGTTTTCTTCTGCCCATAGTTCTGCGTTCCTTGCCATTTCTTCTTCAGAAAGTCCAAGATATCTCTTCAATGCGAATCTTTTTGACATATAAGGTAGATCCGCCACTGCCGTGAATGTGTTCACTCTGCTTTGGTCCATTTCTGTCTGTCTGTACTGTGCAAAGTTCTGTGGTGGGTTGAGTTTTATCTCGAACATGCTATTGTCTATGTTGTAGCCTTTGTTCTTGACCCATAATTTGAATTCTGAATCGAAAGTTTCTGCCAACATTGATTGTAATCTCGCACAATACTTGTTGAATCTTAGTTCTTGGATGTATGCTGTTCCTACCCTGCCATCATTGTACTGTTGTCCGCCATCTTCTGCACCTGTTGGTAGATAAGAACTTGGAATCCTTAATCCTCTGAACAGTTTGTTAGTGAAGAATCTCAAGTCATCTATCTCACCTAAGTTAGTACCACCAGGTAATGTGTCAACTTTAGATCCTCTACCTTCCGCTGTTTGTGGGAAGAAGTAATCTTCGTTTATACTCATTGGATTGTATGTTGCATCTATGAAGTTCGCTCCCCCTGATGCACTTGGAATTCTTCTTTGATTGATCTCGTTCTTGACTCTCTCAACGAACTGCATCGCCAAGTGTGTGGGCATGTTACCCACATCTATGTAGAACACTCTTCTTTCAGGTGCTCTCTGTACTCTGTAGATTATGATCGCGTCTTCTAATAATTCTTTTTGTTTGTAAACTTTGAATACTTGTTCCAACACTGACTGTCCAAATGGGAATAGGTTGTCTAAACCGTCTGACATTGACATATGAATCACATGTTCTGCATTTATGTTGTACGCATTCATGGTCTTGTAGAACCTTCCACCTGCATTTCCACCTGCGAAGCCTGACATATTATTTGTAGCACCTGCATTGGCATAACTTGAACCATATGCCGCTGTACCGCCACCAGTCGTTCCGCCACCACCATATGTTTGGTTGGGTGTGATCTGTGTTGCACTTAATCTTTGTAGGTTAGGATTGATATCTCTGATCACATACTGTTCAGGTTTCTTTCCCTCTGATTCATTTACAACGATCCTGTCAACTTTAGCGTTGTCAATGTATAACCATTTGTTTGTTTCAGGATCTCTCACGAAGAAACAGTCTCCGTACTTCAATGCGTTCCTGAAAATCCTAAAAATTCTTTTGTTGAACTGATTAGACTTTGTCCATTGTTGAAGTGCCTTCTTGAGAAGTTTCACTTCATGTTCTGTGGTCTCATCTTTGAACACAAGATCAAACGGAGTCTCGTTCTCTGTGTTCTTCTGTGTTGAGAATTCTGCCAGGATGTCCAGTGCCGCGTTGATCTCAGAGTCTGAATCCATCTGATCATACTGGAAGTATCTCTGTATCCTGTTGGGGTGTCCCGTGTACACGTCCGGCAAGTAAGAACTGTAGTTCCTCTTGGCGAAGTTGGGTACCTTCTCTCCACTGATCGGAGACATGTTTGCGTCTTTAAAATATTTTTTCCAAGCCATACTATATTATACTAGACTTCCGCCCATGTTTGCAAGATTATTCTTAGTGTCTTTGGTATTTTTTTCTGTCATCGAACCTATCATTACAAGCGTATTTAAGTGTTGAGCCACCTTTTTGTTCAAATCTATCAGTTCCGTGGTGTTGGCGTTCAGGGTCGTCATGTCAAGGTTGGTGGTGTTGTTGGTGATCGTGTCACCTGCCGTGGTGTTTGTGTTTGTAGTGGTTGCCCCAACCTCTGCCAGTAGATTAGCCAGTTGTCCTATGTCGTTCTTAGGGACCACCGCCTCCACGCCGTGTAGCATGGCAGGTGTGCCCTCACCAAAGTTCCTGAATCCGTTTGTACCTTTGTTGAAATCCAAATTCATCTCTGATGCCGCGAAGTCGCTTATGATGGACTCGCCATCTTTTGAACTGAACATGCTGGCCGCTGAATCTTTGAATTTGATTGGTTCTTTGACATCTTCGCCCTTTATCGCTTTGCCAAAACCCTGTATGGCAGGTGTGAGACGTTCCTTCATTATGGTAGTCAGTTTCTCAAATTGGTTGCCCAATCCTTCGCCCACGTTGATCAATGAATTTTCATCGTATATGAATGCTCTAAGCAATTCAAATCTCGTGGTCTCGAAAGCAGATTTCAAACGATCTGTCTCGGTACGCAGTGCAACCAGTTCAACGATGTTGTCACCCCTAGCCGCTTTCTCACGTTCCACTATCTCTGGATCCACAACATTTCCTATCGCGGCCGCCACTGCGTTCAATGCCTCACCAAATCCCCCACCGGCAAGTGCGGCATCACCAAACGCTTCACCGCTCTGCATCACACCAGCAGATATCGACTTGATTGAGTTCTGGAATGCGACAATGTCTCCTGTGTTCTGGAACACCTTGATTGCGTCACCGAAAGCACCCTGTGACATGGCCTGTAGTTCTCTGCTGGTCTCACTTATGGGTGCTCCGAGACCTACGAATTCCTTTGCCAACTGTTGTAATGGGCCTGGTAGTTGACTTATACCCAGTGAAAGAGTCTGTGCATCGTCGGCGTTCATCTTGGCCAACTGAGATTGGAACACACCGTCTGCGGCCATGGCCATGTTCTGTTCGTTTAATGTGTCAACACTCTCTCCCGTCAACTTGGACAGGGTCACGAGATTTTTTGTGTATTCTCTTGTTCCTTGTAGCAGTTGGCTCTGTGTCATCCGTTCCACGTTTCCCCTCGCCCTTTGAAGTTCCAAGAATGTTCCGAGGTATTCCGATGTGTCGTCTAGTGTAAGACCGAACTTGGCAAACTCGTTCATGGTCAGTTTTCCTAGATTGTTCATCAGGCCTGCTATCTGTGGCACACCTTGGTCAACTGTCCCAAACAGTCTGGCAAGGGTGCTTGAATTTTTTGCAACCAGGTCTGTGAATTTACCTAAAGGCATCAGTGAATCCGCTTGAGCCTTACGCAACATCACTATGGATGAACCAAAAGATGCTCCTGATTTGGCCAATTGTGAAAATGCTTCGACGTTGGAATCTATCTCACGTGAGAACTCCTTGAGCAATTTGCCTGCATATGGTAATTCTCCGAACCCTTGGTCGACCAGGTCCTCGAGACTCTGAATTGTTGCTGTCGTGTCTGACAGTGCAAGTGCAGTCTTGGCCATGGCCACTCCTGTGCCGATGACCGCGTCCTTCAAGAACGTCAGTCCTTTGACCACCAATCCCATAGGTGACGGCATCGATCTCAGTGTTCTTCCAAAACCTTTGACATCTTTCTGTGCGGCTTCTATGGCATCACTAAACTCGTGGAATATGCCATCGCCCTTCTTGACACGCTTTAGGTAATCATCCATGGACTTGCCAAGCATTTTCTGTACGTTACCAAATGTCTTGTTGTCTCGTGTGTTCTTCAGCACAGTCTTGCTGGAACTACCAAGGGTCTTGGCCAATCCGGCGAACTGCTTCTGGAGTTCCTGTAACTGTTGCTCTAAATCTCTGTCCATACGGTTTTATTTCTCGCCTTTTTATACGCATATAAATATTGACACCTATACGCATTTAGTGTATATTTATGGATACAAAAAACATGGAAAATTCAAACCCATTACAGAAGTACTACAGGCAACCGGCCATATACATCAAGTTACCCAGTGGTGGTAGGTACTATCCCAAGGATGTGTTCACGCCCACTGAGACCGGAGACATACCCATATTGCCCATGACCGTGAAGGACGAACTGGCATTCAAGACACCAGACGCCATGATCAACGGCCAGGCCACCGTGGATGTGATCAAGAGCTGTGTGCCAAATCTGTTAGACCCATGGAAGATGGTGAACTACGACACCGATGCCGTGTTGTTGGCCATAAGGATAGCCACATACGGAGAGACCATGGACATCAGTTTCCGTGTACCAGGCACCGACGAGGAGCAATCCCACTCACTTAATTTGCCAGCACTACTGGAGGACCTGGGCAAGGCCAACATAGAGGACCAAACCACCACATCAAAAGGATTCAAGATAGAGATACAACCGCTGGATTACAGGACACTGACAAAGATCCAGATCGCGAGATTCGAACAGCAGAAGATGTACGGCACCATAGACAGCAGTGCAATGACAGAAGAACAGAAACAGACAGCGTTTGCCAAAAGTTTTGAAACGCTGAACACAGTGAACTTCTCGCTGTTGGTTGATTCCATAAAGAGCATTACAACACCCGAGGGCAACACAGTGATTGACCGGGCACAGATAATAGAATTCTGCAACAAGGCAGATACCAAGACTATAACAGAGATACAGGAGAAACTCTCTGACCTAAGGCTACAAGCACAGATACCTCCGTTGAAGATCAAAACAACAGAGGATCAAATCAAAAAGGGTGCACCTGCTTCTTTCGAAGTACCGGTGACATATGATAACTCAAATTTTTTCGGGTAAAACTACTGTCAATGGGGGACTCTGAAATAGTGAGTTACCTCAAGGATTTTGACAACGAGGTCAAGAATCTCAAACTGGAGACCATGAAGGTGTGCTGGTTCATGCGTGGTGGCATAACCTGGCAGGAGGCACTGAACCTCTCCCCCGAAGAACGCGGTGTGGTATCACAGTTGGTAAAAGAGAACATGGAAACCACCAAGAAAAGTGGTCAACCTTTCTTCTAGAATATAGTATACTATAATGGTATTTGAAAATGCAGATAATTAACACTTACATATGTCCGAAAAAGACCTAGTCAAGGAACTCAAAGCAGAAATCGTAGAAATCACCAAGGACCGTGACGATGCCCTGGAGAAAATGAAATCCAAGGAGAGCCGGATGAAGCAGGTGTTGATCAAGTTAGAACACGCCACCGAGGACGTGCACCACTGTGGACACAAGATTGGTGAGCAGAACAAGGAGATAGCGGAACTCAAGGCCAAACTGGATACCAAGGGCCGACTGCTGGACGAAGCACTTCAGAAGATCAAGGACATACATGACGACTCAACGGAAAAAACAGACACCAACACAGATCATAAAGAATTGGATTGAGGATTTCGTAACGAAACCCAATCCCGTGTTCGGAAACCTACCGCCATGCCCGTTCGCACAGAAGGCCATCGTTGATGGCAAGGTCGAATTTTTAGAACTGGACGGCATCGGTGAGTTCGGCACGATATACTCACACATATGGAATTTTGACTTCGATGACAAGGACGTGTTGGTGATCATAGCGGAACCCGACCAGTTCACGGCCAAAGAGACCGTGGAGATAGCAGACAGACTCAACGCATACTACATGCCACGTGACGTGGTCATACTGGAGGACCATCCGATGATAACAGAGAAGGTCAAGCAGGTCAAACTCAACAACGGGCACTACATCTTGTTCCTGGCACAGCGATTGAGCAAACTTAATAAATTCAGTCGGATGTTGGACGCGGGTCCTTACTATCGGAATTGGTCTAAGACTTATCTTGAATCAGTGAAAGGTTTCCGACGTCCCGCAAAGACTCAATCCTAGAATCCCTCTTGCACAACCTACGGTACTGCTTCTTGTCGCGGCTCCATTCCGTGCCCGTCCACCACTCGAACCCGCGGTAGTTGGCCTTGTACTCCGATGACGTCTCGTATCCAGAACCCATGTAGAAGTAACTGACGTAGTTGTTGGCGGCCCACTCTATCTCCATGTCCAGCGTGATGTCCGATATGGGCACGGTGTTGGCGTGTATCACGCTCTCCAGGCCGTGCAGGTCCCGGCTGTCATAACTGTCTATGGTGCTGTAGTGGTCGTCCTCCCAACGGTAACGCTTCTGTTTGGTGAAACCCAGTATGTTGTCCGCTGTACCGGTGTAGAATATCATGAATTGGTCACGGGCATGGTAGTGTGCGAACGGGTCGTAGTCCTGCGTGAACTCCTTGCGTTTCATGTACTGCGAGTATATGTGAGGCAGTCCCAACAGTTTGACCATCTCGGAAGCGTCGATTATCTTCACACCTATCTCCTGGCCCTTGTACAGGTGTTGCTTGTAGCGTGGACGGTAAAGGTCCAGGTTTATCCGGGTGCTACGGCTCTGGTAGAACACCTCACGTCCCATGACCGGGTGGTCCAGCGCCAGCCAACCCCGATCCAAGGCCTCGTGCTCCTCGTCCGTGTCCACCATGGCCATTGGCCGGCATATAACCAGGTCCTGGTGCTCCTGTTTGCCCAGTGTGTGGTCGAAGATCAGTTCCATACACGCCTCTCCGCGACTATGGCCGAAACCCGTGCGCCGAAGTGCTGTTGTCCCTCCGGTCCGTGGTGGCCCTCCCAACCGTAGGTGTGGTAGTCCAATGGCCGTATCTTTTGTTGACGACACAGTTGGTTACAACTGTGTTTTTCCGTGATGTAGTTGTCCAGCGACTCCGCGTGTTCACACAGTGGTCGTACGAGTGGGTGTTGCTTGTTTATCCATGTGTTGTCCGGCGTGGTACTCATGTGCAACATCATGAGTTGGTGTCCGTCCACGTCACAGCGTGTGTGCAGGTCGCTGATGTTCTTGTATATGTTGGCCCACAGCATGGTGGGGTGGAACTGCTGTGTGTTTTGCCTGTTTATGCCCACGCGATCAAAGTATGGTTCGCAGTCGGTCAGCGTGGTCTTCCTGGCCGGTGAGGGCAGGGGTGTGGTCGGATCCACGACACCCAGTCGCTCCTCGTCATACCAGCCATCCGTGTACACAGGCAACCGTACGCAGGCCCCCAGCGCCACTATCATGCGGACCGGTCGTTGTTCGGTCAGGGCATCGTGTGTGGCCTGCAGGAACATCGTCATCGGACTCTTGCCCGGTTTGGTTCGATCTATCAGTCGTCCCTGCACAAACGGGGCGTACCACATCTGTTCCTGTACAATATCTGACATCGTTCTCAGGCACTCCAGGTTGCTGAAACTGTCACCGTATATAAAAGTCTTCTCGACCATATCAATACTTAATGTCATGCACAAGATGGCCTACAGCCATCTGAAACTTCGCTTACGCTCGTTTCTTTTTTTAACTTACGCAGTTGTGAAACTAAATGACGCATTTATGCGTCGCCTGTGGTAGATGAGCAGTCACAATTCGGCTATTTCTAGCCGAACCGACTTGAACCCTGTGGTGAGTTCGCAGTCACTATACATCGCTACCATAGTTGGGCGGTTGTGCTGTACCCATTTGCTCATTCATTACAACGCGAGTCCACCAAACCCTTGTATAATAGTTCTTGGCGGACCTGGGGATTGACTTTTTCTAAGAGCCCCATCATTTTTTGCATTTGCATCAACGGATTCACCTGTCGCATTTAAGCCGCATTTCCGTGCTCACTTCAATGATGCTATGTTTGCCTATTGGAATTTTTTAAGAAATTGTAGTTTGCCTATCGCACTTGTTTATACGAGTTTTATTTCAAGGTCAATCTTTTTGGCTTTAAATACCACAATGCATTGGACGTACCAAGGAAATGAAATTACCACAATACCTGAAGACATAATAGGATTCGTGTATCTCATAACCAACACCACCAACGGCAGGATGTACATTGGTAAGAAGTTGGCCAGATTCAAGAGGTCAAGACCACCACTCAAGGGAAGGAAGAACAAGCGTAGATACAAGGTTGACTCTGATTGGCAGGACTACTACGGTTCCAGCGATGACCTGACCATTGATGTCAACAAACTTGGCAAGGAAAAATTCACCAGGGAGATACTGTTCTATTGCAAGTCCAAGGCAGAACTGTCATACGTGGAGGCGAGGGAACAGTTCGCACGTAAAGTTTTGGAATCGAATGACTACTACAACGGCCACATCCGTGTCAGGGTGCATGGCAAGGGGATCCTCAAGTCATAAAAAAACCCCCGACTATTGCTAGCCGGAGGCCTTGGGTTTTGCAAAATCCAATTGATCGATTACGCCGCAGTTTTTGCCGCGTTCTTGACTTCTTGAATTTCTTTTCTTCTCGCTTTGATCAGTTTAGATAAGTTTGCTAGGGCCTTTCTGGCTCTAGTCGCAGAGGCTTTCACACCCTTATCAACAAACTTCCCATTCTCTTCTGAGTAAGTTTGTATCTCTGTCATTATAGCGTCGTGTGTTTCATTTGACATATTAATTGTCCTTCCTTTATTGTCGTACGATAACATTAATTAACGTCATTGTAATTAAAGCACGTATGAACTGGGTCTGTCAACAGGAAAATTACACAATAATGTCAACATCATTGGCATAATTGGTAAAACCATTCTCTTTTACAACTTTTAGTACGCTATTCACCCTGCTTACTAATTCGTCCTTGTGTGATATCAGGAATATGTTCTTCTTTTGCGTCCTACTCATGTCTTTCAGTACAGCCATGGAACTCTCAACACCGGATATGTCCATACCAGCGTCCACCAACTCATCAATGAACAGCAAGTTGATCTGTTGATAAAGGCTCTCCCACACATCTCTGAACGCCCAACTCAAACTCAATATCAGTCTATTTCTTTCACCCCTGCTTAAATTATCAAAATCCAATTCTCTGCCAAGTTCCTCGATACGCACACTCAAGTCTGATTGGAAAGTCACCGTGTGTGGCAGTTTCACTTTGCCTAGGAAGTATGCTAGTCGCTGATTCAGGTACGTTAAGTTTTGCTCTATAATCCTTGTTCTTATAAATGAATCTTTCGCTGTCAACAGTTTGTACAAAAACTCCTGGTGCCTGTGTAGGTCTTCTAGTTCATTGGCTTTCTCATAGTCCACTTCCTGTATCGCGGATTTGGTCATCTCCGCTATCTGTTCTGCGTAGGTGTCTTCTTTCTTCTCTGTCTGTTCCAACTGTCTCTTAAGATCCTGTAGTGATCCTTTGTGATTGAATGCCTCATCTATAGTGTCATAGTATGTCTCTGGTATTTGACCGAGATCCCCTACTTCATCTATGCCTTCTTGTATTTTTGCTAGATCTGTTTTCAATTTTGTTACGTAGTCTGTGGATTCCGTCAGTTGCACTTTTAGTTTGTCAACAAGATGTGTGTGCTTGTCGTCGTGGAGTTCTTGTTCACACGTTGGACATTTCTGTTGCTCTGCATATTCTAAGTCTGCGTTTGTTTTCGTCACAGTGCTTTCCGCTTTTGTCAATGAGTTCTCATGATACGCTTTTTCCTTCTCTAGACTTCTCAGCATGGTCTGTAATTCGGTTCTTTTTTGAAGTTTTTTGTGTTTTGCAATCTCTATCTCACTGTCCACTTTTTCCAGTTCCGCAATCGCTTCCTTGAAACTTTTTATGTCGTCGTCTTTCTGGCTCGCCCATGCGTTTGATCTTATTTTCAAACTCTCTATGGACTCCTGTATCTTTTCGTTGGAGGCAACCTTGGCGTCTATACGCATCTTCTCCTCGGTCAGCATCTGTTTTGTTGCCTTCTGTTTTTCTTTCAATAAGTCCGCTTTCTGTGAGAGCAGTGTTATGCCCAACAGTTGTTCAATGATTTCCCTCTGCTCTGCCTGTTTGGTGGACAGGAAAGGTTGCGTGTATGTGTTCAACGCGATGATGTTCTTGAACATGGAGTGGGTCATGCCCATCAGTTTGTTGATCTCCACCTGCGTCTCCCTGTTCTCGCCTTGTGCTTCGTTGTTGTCCGTGTTCTGCTCTATGTCGTTGGCGTAGAATCTGAATATCTGTGGCTTACGTCCTCGCTCGATCGTGTATGTGACTCCGTTCTTAATGAATTTGACGCTTACCAACATACCCTTCTCGTTGGTCTTGTTGACCAGATTGTCTCTCCTGATGTTTGTCAGTGCTTCACCAAAGAACACGTAAGAGAGTGCATTTATGATCGTGGTCTTACCGGTACCGTTCCTGGCACCTGCGTCATCACCACCTAGGTCCATGTTCTCACCAATAACAAGAACCAGGCTCTTGTTGGAGAAGTCTATGGCCTGGGCCTGGTTGCCCACACTCATAAAGTTCTTTACCGTTAGTTCCTTAATTGTCAGCAAGTTGTTTCCTCTTCCATTCGTTATATCCTCTCAACCACTCTTCCTGTGTTACAGGTTTTGCAAGTTGATCCAACAGTGATTGCTTGGTTACAGGTTCCTCGAGATCACCCTTTAATACTTTAATCAATTTCTTTTTACTAATTCGTGACATCTAGGTCGTTGTAAATTGCTGTTAATACGTTCTTGTCATAAACCTCTGAATCCACGCCCTGCAACTGCTTGATCACGATCTGATCCACGCTGTCAAACTTCTGCACCTCAACTAGTGGTTGTTGTGCGTTGTCCACCTGTTCTGGGATCAGTTGTAGTTCCCTGAGTTGATACTTGTCTATGAATGTCTCCCTCACGAAGTTTGCTTCCTCGTATGAAATCTTTATGTCCAGTGTGACCCTCACATACATCTTGGGTTTCAGGTACTTGTCTGGATCTTCCAGCAGTTCCGACACCTTTATCGTGATGTATCTCGGCATATCCGGCCAGTTGACGAACTTGGGTTCTCCGCCGTATTCCAATATCATCATTCCCCTGTCATCGTCCCATGCGTCAGCGTAATTGTGTGGGAAGGCGTTGCCCATGTACGTGACGTTCTTCATGTACTGCCTCTTGTGGAAGTGTCCCGAGAACACCTTGCCACAGCCTGCGAAGTGGTCAGTCTGTATGCCACCCACGTCTGGCATCTCCACCATGGCGTTCATCTTGAAGTAAGGCAGTTCGAAGTGTCCGAACACATACTTCTGCGTCATCTTTTCGATCTTCTTCCATTCGTCCTGTACCACCCACGGAATAATTGCTACATCGTCTTGCACCAACCACTCGTTCACGATGTGTATGTTGGGAATGTTCCTGATGTACTCCATGGAGTTTATTTCTCTCTTGTCCCTGTAGTACAAGTCATGATTGCCCATTATCACGTATACCTTCTCGAATGCCGCACCTAGCCTCTCCATGTTGGATACTGTGTAGTTCATGGTGCTGACATTTGTGGCAGATCTGTGATGGTGCCAGTCGCCTAGGAATATACAGGTCTCACAACCTTCTGCCTTGGCCTGTGCTATAAACCATTTGACGAACTCCTCACAGTCATCGTTGTGTACACGACTATTGCCCTTGAGGCCAAAGTGTATGTCCGTGAAACAGGCTACCTTTTTAAAGAATGCCATTGATTACCATTTCTTCTTGACTGTTGGTTTGTGATTGGTCATGTCGATCTTGTTCTTGAATTGCACGTCGTCAAAATCATCAGAGTCCAGTTTGCCTTTCTTCTTCAAGGTCTTGTTCAACTTCTTCAATGTGGTCTTGTTGACCTCATGCACGTCACCGTGTGCGGTCTTCATTCTCTTCTGGTAT
>Ga0208644_1003720_pt1 | contig 11708 bp, 15 predicted proteins | sample VirMetDEL_Nov_18_FD_184517 | JGI IMG/M metagenome (GOLD analysis project Ga0208644, IMG submission 184517) | Aqueous microbial communities from the Delaware River and Bay under freshwater to marine salinity gradient to study organic matter... | ecosystem: Environmental > Aquatic > Marine >... | reverse complement strand
TTAATATGTCATTAGCTGCAGCCGCTGAAGATAATACAACAGATGTTCCGTTTGAAGCTGTGTAATCTGAATCATCTAATAAAACACCATTTAGATATATGTTTGTTGCACCTGTACCAGCTGTGTATGCTAATGTGCTTGAATCATCATCATTACCAGAAAATGTGGTTTGTCCTGATGTAGCAGTAAAGAAGAACATATTTTTTGAAGCACCTCCAGGACCACCTGAAGCTGCCTCTTTCCAAGCTAACCCTGTTCCTGTTGTACTATCTGCTGTTAAAACATAATCGTTTGTTCCTACTGATAATGCTTGTGGAGCACCTGAACCATCACCTACTAATAGTTGGCCTTTTGTGGCCATACTTACTACTGAAGCAGTACCCGAATCAAAGTAAGTTACACCTGTTGATGAGCTGAAGTTTTGACCAGTACCACCATATTGAGAACCGATTGCTGTACCATTCCAAACACCTGTTGAAATTGTTCCAACACCTGTTATAGTTCCTGATTGGTCGGCATTTAAAGATACAGCACCAGATGATACAGTAAAGTTTGAAGAAGAAAAAGAAGCAACCCCTTTTACAGAGGCCGTAGCGTCAGCGCCGACACCGACAATTTTTATATTGTCGCTTGAATCTCTTACATAGATTTTTTGGTCAGCAGTATTAAGGGCCACCTCACCTACAGCGATATCACTCGTTGTAGGTATAGATGAACCTGTCTCTGAACGCTTTAACTTTACTGTTGTTGCCATACAATAGTCCTCACATTACTATTATTTAGTGTTCAGACTTTAGTATGTGCCACCATCAATAGTAGTAACCGTAACTGCTCCTGATGAGACAGTAAAATTGTCTGAACTGAATGAAGCGACACCTTTATTAGATGTTGTTGCTAATTCAGCCGCTATTGTTAAAGTATCTCCTGATTGTGAAGTATCAATACCTTCACCACCTGAAACTGTTAAAGTATCTCCTAAATCAACTGCATTTGAACCACTATCACCAGCTAATGTAATAGTACTATTTGTTAAAGAACTATTTCCAATATTTGATAATGTGTTTGAAGCGGCGTCAATAGTTTTGTTAGTTAAAGTTTTGGTGTTATCGGTAGAAATTACATCACTACCACCTAATGTAGCAGTTGTTGCCTCTAAGTTTGCAACAAGTGTGCCTGTAGAGATAGTTAAATTTCCTGTAGAAGCACCTGTAAAACTTCCTGTACCAACTATGAACTTATCAGCACTTTCATCAAAACCGATAAATGCGTTATCTGAATCCCCTCTTTCAATTACAATACCAGTATCATTAGCAGGTGTACCTGTTGTACCATTTCCTAATTCTAATATTGTATCAGTTACTACTGTATTTGTAGTAGCGATTGTGGTTGTTGTTCCATTTACAGTTAAATCACCAGTAATAACAACATCATTTGGTAATCCAACTGTAATTGTTCCTGAACTTTCTGAAACTTCTACTTCGTTTGTAGTACCAGAGAATGTTATTGTACCACCTAACGCTGTAGCAGTTGAGTTTGAACCATCTGAAACTGTAATAGAACTATTTGCTAGTTTATCGTTTGCAATTGAACCTGCCAATTCAGCGTTTGCAATACCACCATCTTTAATAGTAACAGCGCCACTTGATACTGCAAAGTTATCACTACTAAATGAAGCGACACCTTTATTAGATGTTGTAGCGTCTTCACCAGCAATAGTTATTGTATCGCCAGATATTGTAGTATCAACACCTTCACCACCTGTTATTAATAAAGTTTCACCTAAACTAATTGATGTTGTAGTAGAACTTTCATCAGCAATAGAGATAGAAGAATTTGCTAAATTGGCATTTGTTATGCCAGCGCTACCACTTAAATTAGAGTTTGTTAAACCTGATATTGTATTACTGCCAGCTGCAATAGTTTTATTGGTAAGTGTTTGTGTTCCACTTAATGTTGCAACTGTACTGTCTATAGCAATTGTTAATTCATTTCCTGAGCCTGATGTATCAACACCTGTACCACCAGTAAATGTCAATGTCTCACTATCTAAATCAATAGATAATGCACCACCTGTATCACCTTGGAAGTCTAAGTCTTGAGCTGTTACTTGCGAATCTACATAAGTTTTAATTGCTTTAGCAGAAGCAAGTGTATCATCTGAAGCAGATACAGTAGAAATGTCTGTATCTAATACACCAGAAGCTAAATCTGCAACTTCAATATTTGATATTGAGTTGCCTGTTCCGTTAGCGTCAAATGTTTTGTTTGTTAATGTACTTGTAGAACTTGCTGTTATAAAAGCAGATGATGTATTATCGTAATTTGATAAATCATTATCTACTACAAGGTCAATTGTTCCGTCAGCGTCTTGATATGTTGCTGTAATTAATGTTTCAGTATTTGAACTGAACATTGCACCAGCAATATCTTGTATTCTTTCAGCATTTAAAGTTACATCACCTGAAGTTACTGTAAAGTCTGTACCATCAAATGTTGCAACACCAGCGTTAGTTTCTGTTGCTAATTCAGCCGCAATAGTTATTGTATCATCTGAAACTGTTGTATCAATACCTTCACCACCTGTGAAAGTCAATGTACCCATATTAAAGGTATCATTAGAACCTGAATCAGCAGCTAATGTAAATGATGATGAAACATCACCAAATGATAAGTTTCCTGAACCATCTGTTTTTAATGCTTGTCTCCGTTTACCGTCTGCGCTAGGCAATGTAAGAGTTAAACTTGAAGCAATATTGTTTGCAGCTTTAAGTCCTACGAAATTTGTGCCGTTATCAGTACCTTCGTTTAATTTTAAAGTACCACCTGTAGCAGTAGCATTACCTATAAATAACTCATCTATTGCTTTGTTTGAATCTACAATTATTGTAGAAGAAGCAGTTAATGTACCGTGTGCGTGGTCGTTTAAGTCTGCAAAATATTTACCACCAATAATATCAATATTTGCAGCTTCGCCGGCTGTCTCTGTACCGGTTCCAATAAATAATCGGTCTCCGTTATTGCCTTGTGTTCCTGTGCCGTATGTTAAGGCTAATTCGCCTTGAGCGAGGGCTGTGGGAGCAGAAGTACCGGACGACCTTTTAATTTTAATTACTGTTGCCATTTTCTATCTCTCTCTTAAAAAACTCCACCATTAAAGGTAAGAAGTCCTTGTTCTGTTGTTGCTAATTCTGTTCTCGCCACAAATTTACCTGTACTAGATTCATATTGTAACAAGGCTCCGTCTGATAAAGAAGATAAGTCTACATCATTAAGTGCAGCTAGGGTGTTTGCCAACTGAGCACTTGGAAGTGTTACAGATACTCTTTTAGGACCTGTGTTACTTGTTGATGAATTGATAACAGCTGTGATTGCCATATTAATACTTCTCTCCTTCTTCTGTAATATTTATAAGAAGAATGTATTGTAAAATGATAGATTTTTTAATATTTAAGTAGTAACATTAGGATTAATTGTTATAATCCCTTGTATTACTCTTGTTACCGTGCTATCTGAAGTTTTTGTAATTTCAACATCATAAACATATCTAGCAGGAGCATCCAAATTTGATGTTTGGTCTGCGTTTAATGAAAGTGTTACAATGCCTGTTGTAGCGTCAGAGGCTACTGATGTTGTAAAGTTTGTTCTTGAGCGTGTTGAAGAATATCCAAGAGCCATCTTTGCAGCTACAGTATATCCTGTTAAATCAAAAGCACTACCGTCATTATCTTTTACAGTAATGTCTGTTGAAAAGGTTGCACCTTGGTCAATTTTAAGATTAGCAATTGCGGCCATTTAATCGGCCTCCTCTGGTGTGTTACCTGCTGCTACCCATTCTAAATATTCTTGGTAGTCTGTATTGTCTTGTGAAAATGGTATAAGCGTATATGTATCATCGCTAATTATTTTTTTAACTTGATTTACTGTTTGTAATGCTTCATTTCTTACTAATTTATATGTAGCCATAATTATAACTCCGAGTTAAATGCTAATTTACAAGCTGCATCATTTGTGTCTATAAAACAAGCGTGACCTTGAGTTCTAGATAATCCTGATAAAGATATATACTCGTTTGTTGTACCACCTGAACTCCAAATTGATACACTTGTTGCATTGGATATACCATTACCTGCAAAGGCTCTAAAATTAGTTGCTGAAGCAACTTCAATACTTGGGTCCGCTCTCATATTCACTGGAAATTTGATGTTTGCATAAGCTATTGCTGATGTATACATAGCACCATTTGCTACTGCCCTTGCAGTTCCTTCACAATGTAAATAGTAATACCTCTGACATCTAGCTAGACTTGTTGTTCTATCTTCAAACTGAAATGGTGGTATGCTGTTAGCATCAAATGTTCCTACTTCTAGTTGAACACCTGTTATGTACCAATCATTAGATGTGCTGTCTGCTATGTTTACTTGTCCTACTGCTCTGTTTGCATTTGTGCTTGATGCCCATGATGTATTTAATGTGCCTGATGAATAAGTACTTCCTGCACACAACCAAAATGCCAAAGAGAAATCATTTCCAGAATCATTACCTAATGCTCCTGTCGTATCTCCTGCAAAAGATAATACTTTCTTCTCCCAAGTGTTTGCACTAGATATTGTGTATGCTTGTGATATTTGTCTAGTATTATCAAAATCAAATAATTCCAATATATATGTTCCTGTTTTTGCTGATTTAACCCAAAAAGATACAGTCAAACTTTCAGCATCAGATGTACCTTTTTTTAGCATTTGTAGATTTTGACTTTCCATTCTATATTGTATTGCCAAACCATTACCTGCTCCTAAACTTGCTTCTGTTGTTGTTGTTTCTATTTTTAAACTTTTGTTGAATCCTTGACCTGTTGGGCTATCAGTTTCTTGGCTCATGGTAAACCTAAAAGTTTGACCAGAGCCAAATTCATTAAATCTAAATCTATCTACAGTAAAATATCCTTGACTTGTACCTAATCCTGTAGCACTTGTACCTCTTTGTGCTATTTGCATATCACCATTTATAATCAATGGAGTAGCAGCCGTTCTTTCCTCAAAGTTTGTTGCGTTTTTAAATGCTCTTGTTACCATTTTTGTTTATCTCTCCGAGAAATAAATTCTTTTCTATATTTATAAAGATTATAATTCATAGTCTGTCTGATACTACTATTTATAAAAATAATATGAATAAAAAGAGTTTTAAAATTTATTTTTACAATATGATGGTAGTCCTAGTAAAGGCCTATTATCAAACACATTGTGGTCACCATATTCGCCATCAATATTATTATAGTGTAAAAATGCCTGACCACAAAGATTGCCTTCAAATTTATCTCTCCAATGTTCTAAGTCGCAACCAGAATAAATTAACATATCTCCAGGAGTTAAGTCAACCTGAACACCAGATACAAATATAGGCCATATATCACCACCTAGATTGACGGTTGATGATATTTCACAACTCGGTCTATCTTTATGTTTTTTCAATACTGAGCCATTTTCATACACTCTTGTATAAGAATATGTTGGGACTAATGCAAGGCCTGTTTTTTCTTTCATAATAGGCAAGACTTTCATCATTAAAGTTTCCATAACCATGTCTGAATACTCAGAATACACACCAGGCACTTGTTTATCTTTCCATGTTCCATAGTGTACATTTTCTAATGTATAATTATTTTTATACATATATTCTACAGCGTCCCTTCTTAACAGCAAATAATTAAAAATAAAGTTTGCTAACTCATAAGATATTGCATTTTTTACTATTTCATATTTTTTTTCTTTAAACATATCTTATACCATTAAAGATTTTTGTAAAAAATTAAATGATACAGATATTCTTAAATCATCTGATTCATTTGGGTCTACACAATGAGTTACCCAAGAAGGAAACATAATCAACCTACCTGCAATAGGTTCATAATGAGTTTCTCTCCATAATCTATTCGGTGGTTGACCTTCTTTCATAGTTGGTCTAGACATAGCAGCTGCTGTTCTCGGGTCATCTATTTTTAAGTGTCCACAATTTTTAGGCGCCTTAACATAGTAAACTCCAGACCACAAAGAATTGGGATGCATATGAGCTCTATTCATTCCACCTGGTGGATTTACATTTGCCCACATACAACCCAGAAAGGGTTCACTATCCAAATGTTCTTCTTCATAAATTTTAAATTGTGCTTCAAATAATCCTTTTACTAATCTTTGATATTCAGGCCTTTTATCCATATCTGTAGGTGAGTGCCAACCTTTAATATTAGTTTTAGAAACACCTTTATCTTGATTCATCCAATTTAAAATATCTTTTTCTAATTGAACATTTAATGTAGGGTCATTATGGTCAAATATATAAATGGGTGTTGGAAAATGTAGTTCTCTTATCATTTGAAAGGTGTACCTCCAAACCAAACCACTAAAGATTTTCTTACACCTTTTGTAACTGGTTTAACTCTATGATTTAAAAAAGAAGCAAAGAAAATAGCATGACCTTGTCTTAGTGATGCTACTTTTCCTGGTTCAAGTAATTCTAATTCTCCACCTTCAAATTCATTTTCGTGAGATAATAATAAACTCATTGATATTTTTCTAACAGGAGAATCTCCATTTTCAAAATTAACACCACTATCCATATGCCATTCATAGTATCCACCATCAGAATATTCTGTATATTGTGCTAATTCAGTTAGTTGTATACCTTCAAAACCAAAATGATTTGAATTTGTTTTTTGCACTACTTCTTCTAGTTTACGATACATAGGTTCTAATTTACCAAAAGGAATCCATGAAATATGGCTTAATCTTTTTTCAGTATTGATTACATTATCAGATGAAACACCTACCTTACCAGTTATTGGTGGCATAGAGCGGCCAACATTTATTATTTTTTCACATTGTTCAGGTGTAAAAATAGGTGTCGTTGTCCCAACCATATAAGACTTCCAACGAGGCTCTATTATAACTTGTGGTTGATTATAATATCTAAACTTGTCCGACATTATATCACACCTCTATTTTCAACACTATCGTATTGTACATCACAATTTGCAGCTAATGTCCTTCTTGTTTCATTTGTTCCATTAAAAGGATAGACACAATGTCTCATATCATAAGGAAATACATAAAAATCACCTATATTCATTGGTGGCTGATAATCAACTTTAGCAAATTGGCCTGAAGAAGAACCAAACAATTGTAATCTTCCATTTTGAGGTTTATTAGGTGCTGAATATTCTTCTCCATAACTTTTTGGTAAACTTAATATCATTACACTAGATAGTCCTGTTAATAAACTTCCTCTATGAACATGAGCAGGATTATATTCGTGTTCTCTCATCTCATTAATCCAAATAGAATTTATATGTATTTTATAATTATGAATTTGATTAAAATTTAAATAATGTTCATATATTGTTTCAAACCATTTAAAAATATCTAAAGTTATGAAATTGTGCTTTTTTATTTTTGTTTCATCATCACCATTATAATATATAGAATGTTCTTTTTTAATTTTTCCTACTAGAGTTTTATTGGCTGATGGAAGATTATTAATATAAGTTTGATAGATGTTATTAATACTTAAAAAAATATCATAAGGCACTTGATATTTTATAACAGTTTGTCCTAAATTTACACATTCAAAATTCATAATATATATAAAAAATATTAGATAATAATATTAAGTATCAGATTCCTCATGATTTAATTTTTCTCTTTCTTCGTTAGATAATAACTCACCAGATTTTTTAATTCTTTGTAATGATTCAAGTTGTCCTAATACATTAAATTTTTCCGTATCATCTGAATGTTCTGTTAAATTTCTAGCCTTAATAGCATACTGTCTTCCATAGGATTCTAATTGATGTTGATTAACATCTTGTGTATCAAATGAACCATCATCAAATTCTTTTTTAAGTTTAGACCACATTTTAATTTCTCTCATCCTGTGATGAGCTGTTCTTTCCATAGATGCTTTAGTAAAACGACACTCATCTAAGTCAATTTGAAAATTAACCTTTTCGTGTTCATCTTTTTCTGTTCTTATTTGTTCTTCTAATTTATTAATTTTAGCTTGGTTTCTTCTATACTCAAAAGATAAAATCATAAGATTGTCTACATATGTTGCTTGTTCTCTAACACATTGCCAGTATTTTGCAGCTTTGGTAGGATAACGATTGTCTTGAAGAACAGAGAATCTTGCTTCTGTTTCTGTACGAAACACTTGTTTTTTAGTCCAAGTATCTTTCAACTCAGAGGTCATTTCTTTTAAATCTTTTAATTCTTCTACTTCTAAAAGATTGTTTAGATTTTCACTTTCTTTTTCAATAAGTTGTTTATAGTTTTCTTTACTCATTTCACCTTCCTAATGTAGAATGTTATATTATATATAAAGATAATAATATGAATTATTATTCTGGTAATGTTATGTCAATAGGTTTTTCACCAAGTCTTTCAATCTTTTCCTCAGATGTTTCACCATCCACATTATCATTATCCCATGCAGTTTGTTGAGTATTAATTTCAGTATCTAAAATAGCTTGAGCTTCATCTCTTGTTTTTGGTATGCCTAATACCCTTGTTATCCAAAGATTTGCTTTTTTATTATTAATTGGTACTTGCCATATATCTGCTGGATACCCAGAAATTTTAAATGATGCAGATTCATTACTTTCTATGAATCCTTTTCCCCAATTTTTTGCTATACAATATTGATAATCTGCCATGTTTATTCTCCTTACACTATTTATACAGTATCTGCTATTTTTGTACCATCAACAGGGTTCCACTCCTCAGTTTTAGTAGTATTGCCAGGAATTTGTGAACCAAATGCAAGTGCAGATGTTTGTGTACCAGAGCCAGCACATTGATTCATATCCAAACTCATATCATTAACCTCAGCCCAAGAAGTACCATTCCATTGTTGAGTAGTTTTTGTATTTTGTCCATTAAAAGCAAGTGCAGCTGTTTGACTTCCTGCACCTGATAAGAAATATCTTGCTGTGGCTATATCATTAACCTCAGTCCATGAAGTGCCATTCCATGATTCAGTTTTACCTGAACTGGCTGCCCCATTAGGTGAACCACCAAAAAAAAGCATAGCTGTGGATTCTCCACAAGAGGCTGCCCATAAGCGTTGTTCGTTCAAATCATTAACCTCAGTCCAACTAGAACCATTCCATAATTCAGTACCGCCACCAGCACTATCAGCAATAAGTGCAGCTGTTTGTGTACCATCAGCTTTTCCATATTGTTTATCTGTACTTGTACCTGTTGTTTCTGTCCAAGAAGTACCATTGTATTGTACATGTTTTCTCCTTTTTGCTGTCGGGGTTGCAAGCATACCAACTGACCCTGCTGCAGTTTGAGTTCCATAATCTGCCATTTGATACCCATCTTCAGGTAAATCAGCAACCTCTGTCCAACTACTACCATTGTATTCTTCTGTTAAAGTTTGACTTATGCCAGCGTGTGGTGGGGTGACACCTATACCACCAAACATAAGTGCAGCTGTTTGTGTACCAGTACCACCAGCCAGTCTTCTTCCAACATTTAAGTCACCACCTGTTGACCAAACATTTGCACCATCTGGGGCTTTATATTTTAATTCTTCAGTAGTGGTGTTAAACCAAACTTGGCCAACGGTTGCATTATCAGGGTCAGATGTTCTGATTTCAATGTTTGCGCCATTAATTTCTTTATATTCAGCCATATTTTTTTATTTAAGAACTGCTAACTGTTTGTATTCCAGAAGGTGTACTAAATTCTTCTGTTGCATCAATAAATCCTGGACCCCATCCACCTGCTATGATTGCTGTTGTATTTATCTCTGCATCTCCTTGACCTATCTGTCTAGCATTAGACAAATCAGCTACCTCTGACCAAGATGTTCCGTTATATTGTTCTGTATTACCTACTGATGGACTACCGCCACCTACTCCTATTGCTGATGATTGTGTACCACCACCTGACATACCATTTCTTGCTGTATTTAAGTCAGCTACTTCTGTCCAAGATGTACCATTCCATGATTCAGTATCATTAGAATATGTTGTAGCAGGGTCTTTATCTCCACCATAACATAATGCAGCTGTTTGAGTGCCAGCACCTGTTGGTCTTTGTCTTGCAGTATTTAAGTCAGCTAACTCTGTCCAAGATGTCCCATTCCAGGATTCATTTTCAGCAGAAAATGGTGCTGGTAATTCTCCACCAAAAACTAATCCTGCTGTTGATGTACCACAAGATGCCATTTCTCTTTTTTTATTAGCTAAATCATTAACTTCTGTCCAAGAAGTGCCATTCCATAATTCAGTGTTAGGCGTTCTATCTGTACCAGTATAACCGCCTGCACATATTGAGGCTGTTTGTGAACCAAAACCTGTTGTGTGGTCACGAGCTGTATTTAGGTTGTTAAGTTCAGTCCAAGAAGAGCCATCGTAACTTTCTGTTTCGCTTTTATATACTGTAGGTACTTCCGAGCCACCAAAAACTAAAGATGTAGATTGTCCACCTGAAGCTGCACCCAATCTTCTTCCTGTGTTTAAAGTCCCACCTGTTGACCAAGCACCTGTGCCTGCCGGTCCTTTATATTTTAATGCTTCAGTAGTGGTATTAAACCAAACTTCACCGTCAATTGGATTTGAAGGGTCTGATGAAACAGCTTTTACTTTTATGCCGTGTATGTCTTTATAATCTGCCATATGTTATTCTAATTATTTGTTTCTAATTAACCAGCCTTTTGTACTATCAACATATACTAATGTGTTTCCAGCACCTTCAACAGAAACAGTTAAGTCGGCTGCGCTTCCTTCAATATTATTTCCATTTCTACCTACAGTTAAATTATTTGTATCAAATGTTCCTGCATAGTCTTTAAAAGAAACCTCATCACCCAAACTAGGAGAAGCTGGCAATGTTAATGTAATTGCAGCTGAAGTAGTATCTATAAAATAACCTTCACCAGCAGCTCCTGTAAAATCTCCTGTCTGAACGGTTTGCCAATCTGTACCACCTCTAAGTGATAAAGTTCCTGATTCAGCCGGCAAAATTATGGTATTGGTTCCTGCTACAGCAGGTGCTGATATTGTAATATCACCTGAAGTATCACCTTTTATTTTTATACTTGCCATTAATCTGCTTCCTGTATTGTGTTACCCTCGGCAACCCATTCTTGAATTGCTTGGTAGTGTATGTTTGCTGTGTCTAGTGGAACAAGATATGTTTTACCATTTATAACTGCTGTTATTGACACATTTTCTCCCTCAAATTCTTGATATTGTGCTGATGTAATTTCCATTATAACTCCGAATCAAATGCTACTTTTGCACTAGCATTGTTTGTAATTAATCTTCCTGCATCACCTTGTGTACCTGAAATTCCTGAATTTGCATCTAACTGACATGAATTAGGAGTTGATGCTTGTAAAGCTGAAAATCCATCAAATGTATCATTACCATTTGACCTAAAAAATTTAAAATATGCTGTTCCTGTATCTATATCTGCTGTTGGTGCTGACCTCATAGTTGTAGGAAAATGAATTTGTGATGTCAATAATGTGGAGTTATAGTTTGATGCAAAGCCAATAGATTTGGTATTTCCCTCTGCATGAACATAATAATACCTCTGACATCTAGCTAGACTTGTTGCTCTATCTTCAAACTGAAATGGTGGTATGCTGTTGCTATCCAAACTTCCTACTTCTAGTTGAACACCTGTTATGTAAAAATTATT
>Ga0208644_1003719_pt1 | contig 11709 bp, 24 predicted proteins | sample VirMetDEL_Nov_18_FD_184517 | JGI IMG/M metagenome (GOLD analysis project Ga0208644, IMG submission 184517) | Aqueous microbial communities from the Delaware River and Bay under freshwater to marine salinity gradient to study organic matter... | ecosystem: Environmental > Aquatic > Marine >... | reverse complement strand
AAGTCTCGTAATAAGTCATAACTAATGTTTTAAAGTTTAGGCAAACCTAAGCATTAATTTCAAATAAAACAAAAAATCTCGGAAAAATATTGAGGTAAGTTTGTCGGAGCTAATGACGGTGAAGATGTCGGTGCTGATTAGCCAATAGCCTACCACCCAAGTAGAGTACCCCAACTATGTTTAAGGACCCCTATTATGTTTAAGGACCCTACTGCGTTTAAGAGTCCCCACTATGTTTAAGGATTATATGTAATCAATCCAAGAATACATTTCTCTGTATTCAACGTAATCTAAATCTTGTTCGTTTTGAAATGCTTCTCTTTCGAATGAAACACTTTTGTATGCTTCGTAAGAATCTCCAATCATTATGTACTTAATTACGTACTCAATTACGTACGCAATATAGTACGGAATAACAAGCATCTCTATCTGCTGATAAAAATGAATCCTTTCATGATTAAGCAGCATTACTCTTGCATATTGGTATTGTGGATCATGTTTATACCGCTCTCTTAATATAACAAATGGGAATATTGCAATACCGGTTACATTAAAGAAAAAGGATATATTATCCAATATCTTGTCTGAGTAAATTACTATTGGTTTCATCTTATGTTATATACACCACTATTCTTACCTATCCACAGATGGCTCATTGCATATCGTATAGCATCCAATCCGTGATTAAACTTATCTTTAGGAACTCCTGGTGACTTCCAAGAGTAATTATTAAGCTCTTTGACCAAGTTTACACTCTTTGGGTCAACTACAATATCCAAATCTTGAAGCATATTGATACCAGTAAGCAATGCTCCTTTAATATTCTTCTTTTTAACGGGTCTAATGTTCACTCCTTGGTCTTTTAACTCTCGTATTAATCTTGGTTCAGAACTATCACATATAATTAAGCCATTTCCAGCCATTTTAAGGTCACTACTCGCTATCTGTGATGTTGTGAGTCCACTTTTGTATAAAAGTTCCTTAACGTAGAGCTTTTTGCCCTCAAAATCAAGGCTACAATGCACTAAAGTAGTAGGGTCATCAGAATAACCTATATCTTGACCATAACAGTTGCGTTCCAATAGCACAAAATCACCTATGCTCCAATTGCTATATACGACCCCTTCTTCCCTCTCTTTCCATCCTCCTAATATAACGTGTTCATATGTATCAGGGCGTTTAAGTTTCATCTCAAATATGGATTCCAAGTAACTCTCAGGTAAGTTATCTTTGTTATCCTTATAAGTAGTATGGATATAGGTTACATCGCCTTTAGTACCATTCCATCCGGACTGCACAAAGTTACTCTCAAAGAATCTTTTCCAAACCCAATGCTCTTTTGTAGCTGGGTTCATAATTAAGATAACCCTATTCTGTTTTCCTTTCTTCCGGACAGAGAAATCAATCTTTTCAAATAACGTTTCATCAATAAGCTCTTCCGCTTCATCCAATACGAATGCAGTAATACCTGTTAAGGACTTCAAGGATGCCGTTTGGTTTCCAGAAGTAGTTCTGATACCTTTAAACAATATAGAACTACCTGTAGTAACATTTAATATCTCATCTTTGTTAATCTTGAAGTCATCTGTTGCTCCCATCATCTCTATTTTCTCCAAGAACTCAGGAATAATGGATGCATAAGCAGAAGTAAGAGTATATCGAGTGAAAAGTATCTTTTCTCCTTCTTGATAGGTTAAATTAAGCAAGAATAGAGCTACTCCGAATGATTTTCCTGATCCACGACCACCAGTAACAACAAAATATCGTGTTTTATTAAGGAATAAAGGTTGATACTTCTGATGTATCGTTATTTTCTCATTCATCAGTAATCAGCTTTATATTTTATACCATCTTCTTCAAGCATTGGTCTTACCGTATCTCTAAATACACTCGTTTCAAAAACAAGGAACTCTGCAGCACCACTTAAAAACAAATTCTGATAAACATTAGGATTAATGCCGTAACTCAATTCTCCAGGCTTAACAGGTGGTGGTAGATGTTTAGCATTAACTCGATAAAAATGATTCATTTCAGATTTCCAAAATATCTGAACAACAACATAGTCTCCGTAAGATATTTTCTCCTCATCTTTACCAAAAGCAATACTTGGTGCTACAACTATAGCAGTTCCGCCTACCGCTAAACTTCTTATAAAGCCTCTTCTATTCATCTTCTTCCTCTTGATGATTCACCTCTATTGTACGCTCTCCTTTTGCGTTATCATTGTTAACAAACACAATTGTAGGAGTCTGTTTTCTGTCAACTTGCCTATTTTGGTCTTCAGGCTTACCATAAGCATAATCCATCAGTAACTTTAAGTGATTAAACGAACCTCTTGCTTCTTTAGCTAAGAAATTAGTAAATTCTTCCTCACTTCCGAACTCACTTATAATTGAATTGACTGAATAGACCGATAATCTATTCTTTTTAGCCTTATTCATCTTAGCAGGAGTCATTTTCGGTTGTTTTCTGACTACCGTACCTGGTTTTCTGCCATTTGTACTCCTACCATCCGGTTTCGACTTATCTTCTCTTGGCTTATTGGGTTTTTGTCTTGGCATTTCTTATTCTTTTATGTGATTGTAATCACCATTGATGTAATCTTCAAAATCCTCTCCAAAACGTTGTTGTAAGATGATTTTATAGCCTTTTATCGAATGAAATATGCTTGATAGACTAATTGTAGTCTCAGAAGCTATCTGACGTAGGCTATAATCCGTTTTAAAGTAGATTTGCGTGAGTTTTGAGCCATACTTGCCAAATTCATTGGTTGCAGCAATTATCTTTTGATACAAACGCTCAAATGCAGCCTCACGCTCAAGGTCTATTGTGTCCTGATCCATCTCTATTGGTTCCCAGTCAACATATTTCTTATGAGACTTTAGGAAATCATAACAAACGCTACGTAGAGTAAGTATAATGTACCAATAGTTTACTTCACCACTATCTTCATACATTATTCGCTTGTTATTATCCAATAAAGCTATCTTGATGTACATATCCTGGACAACATCCTCTGCATAGAAGGCAGGGCATCCGAGATTAATAACTATTTTAATCCACTTGTCCCTATCCTTATCTAACAGAGATAATATTTCCATAACTAGAATATAGTTCCCGTCTTCTCTTCTTTAAGTAGCGGGTTTATTCCCCCAATCTCAAAACCACAATTGTTTTTAACCATCCGCATCTTAATCGGATTGTCATACGATGTGGGCTTACCTCCTGTTTCTGTCTCTTTAACTTTTCTCACGTGTATCTCACTAATCATCCAATCGTGACTATGAGTTGTGTATCTGTGAAATGTATATGCATCATCAGCTCTATTTCCCCACTTACCACCACCTTCTACATCAGCCATATTTGGTGGCATTGGTAGATTAGCGTATTCATGGTCTTTTGGATGTACTTTACGCAATGCTTCAGTCACACAATGACAATTCAAATACAAAGTAAGGTCTTTTTCCTTACATAGCAATCTAAACTCACTTGCAACCTGATAATCGTATTCATGCGCTCCAACATTTTTAAGAAGAACTGGGTCTCTTGTAAGTGCATTGTACGGATCTATCAAACACCCGTCAAACTTCTCTAAATCGTATCCTATTCTAATGCTTTCTATGATGTCTTTATAGGTATATAACTTCTCTGCATCAGCAATAGCAAAATGCTTTTTAACAAAATCATAAGCATATTCTATTTCATAATCTGTCATTAGCTGAATAGGTTTGCACATATAGAACTCTACTAATTTACGAAATAATCCGTTCCTTGAGTTTTCTATGCTAAATACCCACCATTTAAGACCAAGCTTAACTGTGTATAACATCATCATATACAAAGCTACCGTAGTCTTACCTACGTTTGCATGACCTATGATGATATTAAATTGTCCTCGTTTAAATCTTATAAAGGAATCGAGGTCAGGTATTCCAAGTTTCAATCCTTGTGCAATCTGACCCCTTTTCGCTTTATGTAAATAGTCTAATGTTTGATCCATTAAAATGGCAAATCTCTATCCGGTTGTTGTTGACTATTTGTTGTCTCTAACGCTTGGATATTCCATCCTACAATGTCCGTATTGTATTTTGTATTACCAGACTTATCATTGTAAGAGCTTCCTCTTAGATTGATGGATATTTCAACAAAATCTCCAACCTTAAATGCGGATAGCTTTTCAATCTTATCCTTGAAGAATTTAATCAATAAATCTTGAGGATACTTGTCTTCAATAGTCACTACGCATTCCCTTACTGAGAAGCCTGAATCAAACGTTTTTGGATTTCCAATCGATTTAATCTTACCTTTTAGGTTCATAATATAAAAGTGTTAATTAGTAATATTCATTTGTTAATGTCAGCCTCCATTTCTGGAGTAAGGCTATATTTCTTTTTAATGTCATCAATGCTACCACCATTAGCAAGATGTTTAACTGCCTTCTCATAATCAGCATCAGTCTTCATAAGATAAGGTTTGTCATTGTCATCCTTACCGTGCTTGTTAGTCGCATCAGCATCTTTGGTATCATCTATTAAGAATAAACCATTAGCTGCATACTTCCTTCCGTAGCTTGATGATGCTCCGAATGACTGTGCTATATCCATTCCCTTCTTATTAGGCTCTACACCTACTATAGCTTCTGTATAGGTATAATCTCCATTCTCTATACAAGTTATCTTAGCAATACATCTAAGCAATGGCATATCGCCAATAGTCTTTAATTCATCATCAAAATTAAGAGTACACTTATACTTGGCTAATAATGGTTTTACAGCCATCATAATGTCCTCTAATGATCTGTACTTGTACTTACCAAAGTTGTTGTATTGGTTCTTTGGTGCAACAAGCTCTTGCTGGATGTTAAATAGCTTTTCTGAAATTGTCATAACTGTTTCGCTCATAATTGATTTTCTTTTAATATTTCTGTTCTAACTACTTTTTTATATTCCTTTGGACAATCATCCATAAGTAATTCAAAAAGATAAGTGGCATACTTCTCATTCTGAATGGTCAATGCTTTAATCTGTTCTGAAAGTTGGATAATCTTGTTATCCTTATAAGAAACTAAGTCATACATAATGTTATTTTTTGGCTAATATAAAGACATAATCTCATACTACCAAAATTTTAACATTTTTAACAAGTAATGCGGAATTGTGGAGTAACTAAATCATCCGTATCAAAGGTAAGTGATTCCCTATCTACTGCTATTGACTTTGCTCCTTTAAGTACTAAATGCTTAACTAATTTCATTCTCTTCTTTGGACATAGACATTTAATCTTTATAGCCTTACCTATTCTATGTGGACTCGTACTTATAATACTATGTACTTCTGCATATCTTGGAGATACATAACCTAATTCTATTGTCAGTACCATCCTGGTAGATTTAACTACCCTATCCAATATCAATACAGGTTCCCTTTCCATGAATTTGTATCCTGATCCTTCCTCATAAGGACAATCAAATTGACTCCATCTCAAGTATTCAAGTCCTTCAATATCTTTTTTTTCTTCTTCTGTCATGTTTCAGTTTATTCAATAGGAGTGCCTTTACCCCCATAAGCATTAATATAGCTATAAGGATAGTTTCCTGTATAGGATTTAGCTCTTTACTTTACTTACCCCATGGAAGTTCATTTCTATGCCGATGCATCCGTAGATGGCTATGGGTATGGCGTGCAGGTTATCACCTTGGGACATTGCCTACTTTGAAATGTCATAAAGAACTGTATTGGCTAATCTAAACTTCACCATCTTGACGTTTGAGTTATTTAAATGGTCTAACCGTTAAAAAACACCATTATATTTAAAATTTGAAATACTCAAAGAGTTTTTCTGATTCAGATGAATTTAATTATTCATCCGAAAACGTTGCAATATACAAAATTATTTCATTACTTGCATCAAATAAATAAAAAGTATGAACAACATTGAGCTGAAAGATTTAGTAAAGATTACCAATAAGATATGTGGTATTGATATTGAAAATAAAACAAGGAAACGTTATTATGTATTTTGTAGAACTTTATATTATGGTTTAGCACGAACATACACTACCCATTGTTTAAATGACATAGGTAAGGAAATAAGAAAAGATCATTCAACGGTGTTATTTGCTTTAAAAAACTTAGAACGTGATGTAATTAAAAACAAACAACACGATTTAAATATTAAATGGGAAAAAGCAAACATAATGCTTAAACAACCATCTGACATTACTGATGAATTATTGAATGCTCAAAAGATGAGGTCAGAACTAATTAGACTTACAGAAGAGAATAATAAGCGATTAGAAGATCTAAAAAAACATAAACACATTGAATTATCAAAAAAAGAAGAACGTCTCTTAGAACTCTTTAAAATGCTTTCTGAAGAGGATAAGAACTTTTTAATATTAAAAGCGGAAGCTACAATTAAAATGAAACAAGATGAGTTACGAAGAAAAGAAGAACAAAATAAAAGACTTGAAGGAAGAAAGGTTGGATTCAGTTCTTACCTCGCTGATGCTGAAGTATAAATCAAGAGCGATAATTGGAAAGCAAAAATACAACACAGACATGGATAGAGATGATTTAAGCGTAATAGACTGGTTAAGACACGCACAAGAAGAAGCTATGGATCATAGCATTTACCTGGAGAAGTTAATTCAAGAATATGAAAAAGATGACAAAGCAAGAAATGATTTCAAAATGCATAAATAATGGCATTAAGATATATCCAGTTCCTTATCCTTGGGTAAGTGCTATGGGACAATACAAACCAACGTGTCAAATACACATAGAGAACAAAGGCAGAGTGGAAGTACTTGATGAAATCTATAAACAAGATTATAAGATGTACGATATAATAGATAAACTTTATATACAATTATACAATGATAATTTTAATTGATGCTGATAGCATAGTATATGCTTCATGCTTTAATGTTGAGACAACATCAGAAGCTAAAACCAAATTTGAATCTTATATCTACAACATCTGTGATTCCATAGAAGAAGCTATGGGTAAACCAGCAGATAAGGTTAGAATATTCCACGGACAAACAGAAAAAAACTTTCGTAAAAGTATTAGATCCGATTATAAAGCTAATAGAGGCTCTCTAAAGCCCGATTTTTTTGAAGAGGTGTCTGCATTCGCTAAATTTTTTTTCGAGGCGGAAATGGCTTCTAATGGGCTTGAAATAGATGATTTAGTATCTATGGAATGGAAGCGTTTAACAGATGAAGGAAATGAGGCTGTAATTGCATCTATAGATAAGGACTTTTTGCAGTTACCGGCTTACATCTATTCTTGGGTTGGAAAGAGGCAAGGATTGGTTAAAGTAAGTGAGGAAGATGCGTTAAGAAACTTCTATACGCAGATGATAACTGGAGATAGTGTAGACAATGTAAATTACCTTAAAGGTAAGGGACCAAAGTTTGCACAAGTATATTTGGGACAATGTAAGACAGAATTTGAGTATCTTAGCAAAGTCTATAGACTCTTTAAACAAGAGTATGGTACTGATGCTAAAGATAAGTATATAGAATGCTATAGGCTTTTAAAGATAGGATAATGGCTAATACGAATAGGAATAAAGGGCATGATGCAGAAAGATTGTATGTTAATCGTTTTAAGGAAGCTGGTTATGAGTTCTGTATTACATCAAGATATGGATCAAGGATTCACGATGATGCTGGTATAGACTTAATGAATATACCAATCAATGTCCAGGTTAAAGCTGGTAAGCAAAGAGGATTAGATTATTCTAAGACATTAAGAGATATAGAAGGTAGGATAGCCACTATGTTTCCTCCGGATGCACCGGAACACAATAGAGATACGATAATCATTCATAAGAAGGAGGTAGGTAAAGGTAAGAAAAGAGATAAGTATGATGAGCTTGTTATAATGACATTTGAAGATTATGTTGAAAAAATTAAGAAGAAATAATACATATAATAATATTATTTTGTATATTAGCACCGTTATAAAGTTTCCCAATCTTTATATTGCTTACTGTTTTGTCTCTCGTAAAGAAACCCTATCTTAATTGATGGGGTTTTTTAATTTAACACAATTATGAAAGAAGAAAGTTATTTAGGAAAAGAAGTTATTGGAACTATTAATGGATATGATCCAATAGAGATTCATAAGCTAAAGTTTTGGCTTGCTGCAATGGAACAAGAAGGAGCCAATCATGTAGTTTGTCAATCAAATATACAAGCTTATAACATAGCCTCTGATAAGCAAATATTAAAAGATAATATTGATAGGTATAGAGCTATGTTAAATAAGATGATAGAAGAATATAGAAAGATGTAATATGGGTAAGATAGTATTAGATGTTTGTTGCGGACCCAAAGGAATGTGGTTTGATAAAAATGACGAAAGAGCATTATATCTTGATATAAGATGCGAAGATTACATTATAGATTCAAATGCTGCCTATCCTAACGGAGGAGTTATTAGTATATCTCCTGATGTTATAGGTGACTTTACAGATATAAATCAGCCTGATAATACTTTCTGGCACATAGTATTTGACCCACCACATATACCACAAAATAACCCTACTGCAGTTATAACAAAAACATACGGACATCTGTCTGGAGAATGGAAAGAAATGTTAAGACAGGGATTTAAAGAATGTTTTAGAGTATTAAAACCAAATGGAACTTTAATATTCAAATGGAATGAATGCAGAATACCAGTAAAAGAAATATTAGCATTAACCGATAAAAAACCATTATACGGTCATAAAAGCGGTAAAAAAATGCAAACACATTGGATATGTTTTATAAAAGATTAAACTATGCCACTACCTAAACCTAATCCAGGAGAAAAACAAAAAGACTTTATGTCCAGGTGTATATCCAATCCTACTATGGTGAAAGAATACACAGACCAATCTCAACGCATTGCAATCTGCTATACGCAATGGAGAGAAAAGTAGTTTGTTTACTTTTTATGCTTATAACCATAAATACTTTTGGTATTCTCATCAATCTTCGATCCAACCAATCATCTCGACGTCGCCATTGAATCGGTAGTAATGCTCTTCAAGGTCAACACTTGATTTACCGCACTTGCAAACATCTAAATGCCATCTTTTTATTTCGGATGTTACTACGTCATCACAAGCCTTGCAACGCCATTTTAATCGCAAGTCACAATAGTTTTAATATTTGTGACATTGCCATCTTTGTCTTTAGTAGATTTAACGTAGTTCTTGTATTGCTTCTCTCCAGTCCAACTTGCGTTCTGGATTAGTTCGTACTTGCTACCGTTTATTTGTCGGTAAACTTTGATAGTACAAGTTGTTTCTTCTTTCTCGCATCCTACTGCAACCAGTACTGCGATGGCTAAACCTAAAATTGTAATTACTTTTTTCATTTGTTAACGTATTAGTTTACTTATTTATTTATTTGTCAAGTGTTAGGTTCACAATTTGTAAATCACTAATGGTTTTGATTATCGGTGAACGTAATCACTAATCTTCATAAAGTTCTGCGTGTCCTTCTTCGATTAACCGATAATTTACGTTTACTTCAGTACTATCTTCTTGAATGTAAATATCGCCTAAGCATCTACCGTACTTACCTATGCCGTGAGATTCGAGTAAAAACTTACCATCTTTGAGTAGTTCTGTTAATCGTTTCTTAGCCGCTAATCCTCTTTCTTTTTCTTCCAAATCTCTTGTTCGTGTTTCGGGTGTGTTGATGCCGTATAAACGAACAGTAACCTTGCGCCACGTGTGAAAGCCTAAATCAACCATAGCGTCTATCGTGTCGCCATCTATTACTCGAATTAGTTCTGCGTAGTAAATGTACATCTATTCTGAATAATCACATTCTATTTCCACCTCATCATCAGATTCCCATTTACCGGTAACATTAAAGTTTGTTCCTTCTCTTATCCATTTATTATAGAAATCCAAATCATTCTCCGTTCCCATTATTAGTTTTCTTTCTTTTGATTCGAATGTTGCTCTTAAATCAGTGTTACCTGCTTGCCATCCAAAATACCATAACTTACCAACACACAAATATTCTTTGGTGTCTTTGTCTACTAAATATAATCTATCTGTCGCCATACTGTCTGTTTTAACTATCATTAACTCGTGTGTTAGGATGTAATGATGGCATAAACCAACGTTAGTATCGCTCCTATAAAGGAGTAAAATGTCATTTTGTAAGTGAATCTGTCTTTGTTTCGCATAATTCTAATATTTCGTTTACTAATTGTTCTGCGTATTCTTTTCTTGAATAGGTACGCTTCATTATAAGCGCAATTAACTCTTCTTTCATTTAAGCTTAATAAAGTAAACAAACACTACCAATGCAATGACTGAGAACCAAATAGCTTTAAAGCAGCAATTTACGAATTTATCGAACTTGTTCAAAATAATAATCTTAAAAGTTTGTTAATTGATGATGGAGCAATAGGAAAGATAATAAATAAAGCTATGATGCCTGCCATTATAAGGATCGGTTTCCACCATATCTTACGCTCCTTTTTAGATTCTATTACCTCTTTCTCTTTAACCTTTAACGTTTCCTTCAATTCTTTTATTGTCTTCTCCTTCTGTTTAACATCAAAGATTAATTGATTGTCTTTTAACTCTACTATTATAGTATCCGTATCACGCACTAGGATGCGTTTAAATTCAGTTTTAATTGAATCTTTACATATTCCTTCAACTACAACCATATCGTTCAACACAGGGGCTTTAATGCGCTCTATTTTGACGATTACAGAGTCTACAACTTTAGTCTCAATGGAATGATACGTTTTCTTGCCACAAGAAGATACTAGTAAAGCAAGTAGAATTACTTTTTTCAATGGGTCAAAGTTATTTCAAATGTTATTGGATGGTCTTTTTTATATTCAAACTTAGTAAATGCTCCACCTAAATGTTTAGGAACACCAATACGTTCTGATGCCCAACCTTTACCGTCTTCGTATTCTTCCTTATAAGTACCCGTCTTAACATGCCATTGTTTCTCGACTTGAACCTTGTACGCCATATTTTTAATCCGGTACCTTGGTTGGGTCATAATAAAAGAGTCATGCGTATGTCCTGAGAACACAATATCTGCATCTGGAAACATAGCTGAATAACGCATAACACTCAATGCACCTTTAGTTACTACGCCACCCCAATGACCGTGAGAGTACGCTACATTAACCGGTCGTTTCATATTGCCATTCTTATAGGAAAAATTAAGCACGTAGTACCCCAGATAGTTTCCGATTTGAATATTACTACCTGCGAGTAAATTTAAACGCTCTACAAAGCGTTCCATAACGTCTGTTTCGCATCTTCTTGATACACTTGTCTCGTGATTACCTCTTGAGATAAGAATGATATTATTAGCATACGGAATCATTTTATCCGCTGCATCATTGATAACTAAATCTAAATAGTTGTCTTGATTGTGTTCAGGAAGAATAGATGACTTTGATTTTCTTGGATCATACAATCCTTGCATCATACAAAAGAAGTCTCCCGTGATTGTAATCATAGCATCAAGTTCCAATGCTCTATCCATATGCTTAAAGAAAAGTTCTCTATTGCATTTAGGATTGTCGAAGTGAACATCTGAACAAGTGAACATCCACTTCTCATCTGTTGCTTCAACATCAATGTCAAATCTGTGATAGTTGGATGATAATTTCTTTGGAGTAATCATATCTTTACTTTTTTAATACCTTGTTAATCAG